>OCZU010000346.1_pt1 | contig 32598 bp, 27 predicted proteins | sample 1539001 | NCBI WGS metagenome assembly OCZU01 (sample SAMEA3539306, study PRJEB22396) | soil metagenome | biome: tundra; feature: field; material: soil | place: USA | collected 2010-05 | depth 0.15 m | reverse complement strand
AGACATCCTGGCCCCAGCTGGCACACCTTCCGCGCTACCTGAAGGCGCTCGAGCGCCGACTGGCGAAATATGTCGAAAATCCGGCGCGCGACGCCAAACATGCGCAAGCGGTCGCAGAGCTTTGGCAACGCTACGCGCAGCGCCGCGCCGCGATCGCGACGGCGCGCAAGGAAGAACCGGCGTTGGAGGCCTTTCGCTGGCTGATCGAAGAACTCAAGGTATCCCTTTTTGCCCAAGAACTCAGGACGCCCCAGCCGGTGTCATACAAACGTCTGGAAAGGGCCTGGGCGGACCTTTCGCGCGGATAAGTGGTGATTTTTCACATTGGCACCCCTAAAGCGAGCGTGATACAGTAACTTGCCGTTCACTTGGCCCGAAATGGGCCGGCGGCGAACGCGTCGGCGAAGACACGGATCGCGCAATCCGCGCCGTACTTCCGTCCGACATCCGGCAAAGGGCAGGCGTGAAAGCCACGACAAGTTCCGGCGAACAAGCGGTTCGCCGTCAGATGCCGAAAGACCTGGCCAGAATTCTCGGCGATTGCCGCGACCTGGCCATACATCGGCTGTTGTTGTCGTTTACATCCATGCTCGACCGGGTCGGCGATCTGCTTATGGCACGCGCCGAGCGATCCGACGTTCGAGAAGAACAGACGCTCTGCCTCGACGCGCGCGGCGTTCTGGTCAAGGAACGCGACAAGCTGATGGCCGAATTCGAGCGCAACCTGCGCAAACTGGTCGACGAGCGCATGAGCGGCAAAGTCGAGCCCAGGGAGCATTTTGCCCAGGTCGAGGTCAAGAAGCTGACGCTGGTCGACACCAGCGCCATGGACGAATCGGTTCTTTCCGGCAATATCATCCGCGTAGTGGAAAACCAGTGCGAGAGCGAACTGCGGGAGCTCAACCGCGGCGTCGGCTTCCTGCTGGGCCGGCCCGATCTCGAAACCGGCGCCAATCCGCTCGCTCCGACCACCATCATCGAGGCTTTCACGCGAGCGCTTCGCGGCATCGGCGGCGACGATCGCATCAAGCTGACGATCCTGAAGGAGCTCAACCAGACTTCACTTGGCGATATCAACGCCATCTATGCCGATTTGAATCGGCATCTCGAAGGCCTGAAGATCCTGCCCAAGCATCGCTCGGCGATCACCCGCCAGCAAGGGACGGACCGGATTCATGGCGACGGCAAGGCTGAGCCGCTGGCAGGACCCGCTCCCGAGATCGATCTGATGGCGGTGCTGCAACGCCTGGTCAGCGCCAACATGGCAATGCGTTCCCCGGCGGCGCAAATGCCCGGGGGCCTTCCGCCGGGCGGCATTCAAGTACCGTCGCTGGACGGGTCCGGGCCGTCGTCGGTGAGCGGTCCCGCTCCGGGGCCCTTCAGCTTCGGCAGCGGCACCGCCGTGCAACTGGGCCAAATGAGCGGCCAACGTATTTTGATCACGCCTGAGCTGGGCGAAGCGCTTGGTCGCCTGCAACATGGCGAGACGGGATTCGATTTTGGCGGCGTGCCCCTGCACGTCACCGGCCTTCAGCAGGACATGCATAACGTCCTGCGCGATCTGCAGGAGTCGCCGCTCGGCGAGCGCGCCAACCAACTCGAGGCGATGACCATCGAGCTGGTGGCGATGCTCTTCGATTTCATTTTCGAGACGCGCGACCTTCCGGACAGCATCAAGGCGCTGATCGGGCGCCTGCAGATACCGGTGCTGAAGGCGGCCATGCTCGACGGCGCCTTCTTCTCCAAGAAATCGCATCCGTCGCGGCTGCTGGTGAACGCGCTGGCCGAGGCCGGCATCGGCTGGTCGCCGACGATGGGTCAGGACGACCCGCTGTATCGCAAGATCGAACAGATCGTGCACCGTGTCCTGGACGATTTTACCGATGACGTCGAGTTGTTCGACGAGCTGCGCAAGGACCTCGAAGCCTTTCTCGCGGACGAGGAGCGAACCGCCGAGGCCACGATCCAATCCACGGCGGACCAGATCAATCAGCGCGACCAGCAGGAAATCGCGCAGATGGTGTCGAGCGCGGAGATCGAGCGCCGGCTGCGCGAGTTTCCGGCACCGAACTTCCTCGCCTCGTTCCTGCGCGACAAGTGGATCGGCACGCTTACTCAGCTTTATCTTCGCGAGGGCGAGGACAGCGAGGCATGGATCTCGGCGCTTGCGACGCTCGACGATCTGGTGTGGAGCGTTCAGCCCAAACGCGTGACCGAGGATCGCCGCAAGCTCGTGGCGATGCTGCGCAACCTGCTCAAGCAGCTCCACGGCGGCCTGCACAACGTGACATGGGAGCCGGGCGAGCGCGAGCAGTTCATGTCGAATCTGGTGGAAGCGCATGCCGCCGCGGTCAAGCCCAGCCTGGGCTCGTCGCCGCTCCCGACCGTGGCCGTGGCCGAAGCGGCGACCGTCGCGGCGGCCCAGGCGACGGCGAAGGGCGACATCGAGACGGCAAACAAGGCGCGTGCGCTCGCCGAGGCCATGACGCCTGCGGCGCCGGCGCCGGAGCCGGAGCCCGTGCCGGAGCCGCTCCAGGATCGCTTCGCCGAAGTCGCGGCCAGCCTCGAGCGCGGCATGTGGGTCGAGTTCGAGGGCGAAGACGGCCAGCTCGCATTCGCCAAGCTCGCCTGGGTCAGCCCGCTGCGCGGAACGTATCTGTTTACCAATCGCCAGGGTCAGAAGGCGGTATCGCTCACCGCCGACGAACTGGCCGAGCGTTTCCGCGGCGACCGCGCGCGCCTGGTCGAAGCCGCGCCGCTGGTCGATCGCGCCTTCGTCAGCATGATTGCCAAGCTGGAAGAAAAGTTCGGCAGCGACGCCGCACCCGCCACGCAAGCCTCCTGACGTACTGGCGCGTCACGCAGCCGATGCGCCGGTTCCTGGCGCGCGACCCTCAGTTTGGAGTGTGTGGCTTCGCCGGCGGACGCTGATTCGCGGGCGCGAGCGCGTCGCCAATCTCGGCGACGAGCTCGGGACCCTTGTAGATGAGTCCCGTATAGATCTGCACCAGCGTGGCGCCTGCGGAAATTTTTTCGGCCGCGTCCGCACCCGACATGATGCCGCCGACGCCTATGACCGGCATCGATCCATCGAGCGCTTTGGCGAGAATCCGGATGACCGCCGTCGCCCTTTCCTTGAGGGGCCGTCCCGACAAGCCGCCAAGCTCTTCGGCGTGCGCGTGGCCGGCAACGGTGCCATGGTCGACGGTCGTGTTGGTCGCAATGACACCGTCGACCTTGTACTGCATCAGCGTCGCGGCGATCAGTTGAATCTCGGTCCTCGAGAGATCGGGCGCGATCTTCACGACCAGCGGTACGTACTTTCGATGCCTTTGCGTGAGCTTGGCCTGCTCGGCTTTGAGGGCCCCGAGAAGGCTCTCGAGCGCCGCGCCTTCCTGCAGCTCCCGCAACCCCTTGGTGTTCGGAGACGATATGTTCACGGTCACATAGCTCGCGTAGGGATAAACGGCTCGCAGGCACGTGAGATAGTCGTTGGCGGCGAGATGGTTCGGCGTATCGAAATTTTTGCCGATGTTGAGACCCAGAATGCCGGCATTCGGGCCAGGTCTTCCGAAGCGGGACCGCATGACATTGGCGATGAATTGATCCACGCCGTGGTTGTTGAAGCCGAGACGGTTGATCATGGCTTCCGCCTCGGGCAGGCGAAACATGCGCGGTTTGGGATTGCCCGGCTGTGGCCGCGGCGTGACCGTGCCGCACTCGATGAAGCCGAATCCGAACGTCGCCAGTCCGTCGATGTGGATCGCGTTCTTATCCAGGCCCGCGGCGAGCCCGATGCGATTCGGAAAGGAAAGTCCCATCGCCTCGACCGGCGAAGGGGCGACGTACAGCGCGGCTCGCTGTGCGATGCCAAGAGACGTCGCGATGTCGAGGCCCGCGAACGCGAGCTCGTGCGCCGTCTCGGGATCGAACTTGAACAGCAGCGGGCGAAAAAATGGGTAGAGCATGGATGAAGAGCCACGACGCGACTGGATAGGGCGCTGCCCAGCGCGTTGCGATCCGGATGATAACATTCGCCGCCCATGACGACGACTGCGCAACAGGTGCTGCGCGCGCGCGCCGCAACGCACGACGTCGCGGTGCGGGCAACGCGCGCAACCGCGCTTGCGTCGATGCGCGCAATCGCGCTGACATCGTTGCTGATCGCGTCGGCAGCGGCCGCGATCCCGCCCGCAGCGGTACCGTTGAACTATGCGCATCGCCCCGACGTGCGCGTGTTCATCCAGGAGATGGTCGCCGACTACGGCTTCGATGCTCGATCGCTGCGGAGCTTGTTTTCCAAGGTGCGCTATCAGCAGTCGGTCGTCAACGCGATGTCGCGCCCCGTGCTTGCGCCGCCGAAATGGTACGAATACGCACCGCGGTTCCTGAGCTCCGCGCGCATCGATGCCGGCGTCGCATTCTGGAAGGCCAACGCGGCGACGCTCGAGCGCGCGCAGCGCGAATTCGGCGTGCCATCCGAAATCGTCGTCGCCATCATCGGTGTCGAAACGTTCTATGGACGCAATACCGGCTCGTACCGTGTCGCCGACGCGTTGACGACGCTGGCGTTCGACTATCCGCGGCGCGCCGAGTTTTTTAGAAGCGAGCTGAAGCAGTTCCTGTTGCAGACGCGTGAGCAGGACATTCCTCCGCTCGCGCCCAAGGGCTCGTACGCTGGCGCGCAGGGCCTGCCGCAGTTCATGCCCGGCAGCCTGCGCGATTACGCGGTCGATTACGACGACGATGGAACGATCGATCTGGCGACCGACGTCGACGACGCCATCGGCAGCGTTGCCAATTATCTGGATCGGCATGGATGGCTGGCGGACGATCCGGCCATGCAGCCGGCCGAGATCGATGCCGAAAAGCTCGAGCAGGTTGGGCGCGCGCTCGACGGCGGCGTCTCTGAACCGCGGACGCTGGAAGCCTGGCAGCGCGACGGCGTCGGCGCCAGCGGAATTCCGGAAGCGCCGGGCGCGGACCCGACCGGCCTCCTGATGCTCGAGGAGGAGAGCGAGCTTACCTATTGGATGGTGTTCAACAACTGGTATGTGCTGACGCGGTACAACCGCAGCCGCCTGTACGCGTCCGCCGTGTGGAAGTTGGCTGAGGAGCTCAAGCGGGCCCACGCCAACGAGTAGCGCACCGCGACGGTGCGTCTCGACCGATAGCCGCGACATCGCGCAAACTCGCTACAATCGAATACAGCGGCTCGCGCTCCCGGGCCCCCGACGTCACGACGCAGACCTGCTCCTACCACCCTATTCAGCGATGGACACCGCGACCGACAAGGATCTTCCACTCAAGGAAGACACGCGACTCCTCGGCCGGGTGCTGGGCGACGTCTTGCGCGCGCAGACAGGCGAGCAGGGCTTCGAATGCATCGAGGCGATCCGGAAGACCGCGATTCGCTTTCGCCGCGCGGGCACGGCCGACGCTCCCTCGGTCAAGCGCGAACTGGAAACGCTGCTCAACGATCTGCCGATCGTCCAGGCACTCGATGTCGTCCGGGCGTTTTCGTATTTCTCGCATCTGGTCAACATCGCAGAGGACGTGCATCAGAACCGGCGCCGCCGCGCCCATGCCCTGGCGGGCTCCGCGCCGCAGATCGGAAGTCTTGTCCACGCACTCGATCGGATTGCCCTGGCGCGCGTGGGCGGCGAGACGCTCACGCGCTGGTTCGACGACGCGCTCGTCAGCCCGGTGCTGACCGCGCATCCTACCGAGGTGCAGCGGCGGAGCATTCTCGATAGCGAGCGCGAAATCGCACGGCTGCTGCAGTGGCGCGACCGCGTCGTTCTGACGCCCGACGAAGTGGAGGGGCTCGAAACCGGGCTCTATCGCGAAGTCCTGGGACTCTGGCAGACCTCGATGCTGCGGCTCTCGAAGCTCCGTGTCTTCGACGAGATCGACAACGGGCTCGCGTATTACCGGTACACGTTTCTGACCGAGGTGCCCAAGCTCTATGCCTCGCTGGAGCGAAACCTGCGATTGCGCTTCGAGGCAGCGGACGAGCCGCACCTGGCGCCGTTTCTGCGTCTGGGCTCGTGGATTGGCGGCGATCGCGACGGCAATCCCAACGTGGTCGCCGAGACGCTGCAATACGCGATTCGAGCGCAGGCCTGCGTTGCGTTCGCTCACTACCTCGAGGAAGTGCATCGTCTCGGCGGTGAGCTGTCGCTGTCCACGCGACTGGTGACGCCGACCCCTGAGCTGTTCGCGCTGGCGGAGGCGGCTGGAGACTCCAATCCGCATCGTCAGGACGAGCCTTACCGCCAGGCGCTGATCGGCGTCTACGCACGCGTTGCCGCGACAGCGCAAGTTCTCGCGCAGTACGTTCCGCCGCGCGCACCCCAGGCGACGCTCGAGCCTTACGCGACGCCCGCGGAACTGGTGGCCGATCTTTCGACCATACGGGCGTCGCTCGCCACGCACGGCGCACAGCTCATCGCCGCGGGCCGGCTCGATCCGCTGATCCGCGCCGTCGAAGTGTTCGGGTTTCACCTGGCGATGCTCGATTTGCGGCAGAACTCGGACGTGCACGAAAGTGTAGTCGGCGAGCTTCTGGCGCGCGCCGGCGCCGCGAACGACTACGCCAATCTTCCCGAGGCCGACCGGATCGCGTTGCTGGTCCGGGAGCTGAGCGGACCGCGTCTGTTGTTTTCGCCGCACCTGGAATACTCGCCGCGCACTGCCTCCGAGCTCGCGATCCTGCGCGCGGCCGCGGACATCCACGCGCGCTTTGGCGCGACGGCGTTGCCGAACTACGTGATCTCCAAGTGCGCGTCCGTCAGCGACCTGCTCGAAGTGGGCATTCTGCTGAAAGAGGCAGGACTTCTGCTCGGCGACGCTCTGGCGCTCAATATCAGCCCGCTGTTCGAGACGATCGACGACCTTGAGCGCTCGTCCGAAATCATGCGCGCGGCGTTCGCGTTGCCGTGCTACCGCGCGTGGCTCGCCGGGCGAGGCGATTGGCAGGAAGTGATGCTCGGCTATTCGGATAGCAACAAGGACGGCGGCTACCTCGCCGCCAATTGGGCGCTTTACCGCGCCGAGCTGGCGCTCGTCGACGCGTTTCGCGATGCGCGCGTCAAGCTGCGTTTGTTTCATGGACGCGGAGGAACGGTGGGCCGCGGCGGTGGCCCGAGCTACGAGGCAATCCTCGCCCAACCCGCGGGCAGCGTACCCGGTGGCCTGCGCATCACCGAGCAGGGCGAAATCATCGCCAGCAAGTATTCCGATCCCGACCTGGGACGCCGCAATCTGGAGACGCTGGTCGCAGCGACGCTGGAAGCGAGCTTGCTCGACAGCGAGCAGATCGGCGATCGTGCGCAAGCCTACTACGGAGCGATGACCGAGCTTGCGGCGCACGCGCTCGCGGCCTATCGCGCGCTGGTCTACGACACGCCCGAATTCATCTCCTATTTTCGCGCGGCGACGCCGATCGCCGAAATCGCCGAGCTTAATATCGGCAGCCGTCCGGCGTCGCGCACCGCATCGTCGAAGATCGAGGACTTGCGCGCCATACCATGGGTATTCAGCTGGGGACAATGCCGGCTGATGCTGCCGGGCTGGTATGGCTTCGGCGCCGCGGTCGACGCGTGGCTCGAGGGCCATCGCGATGGATTGTCACTGCTCTCCGAAATGCACGCGCGCTGGCCGTTCTTCAAGAGCGTCATCTCGAACATGGCGATGGTCCTGGCCAAGACCGATCTCGCAATCGCCTCCCGCTACGCCGACCTGGTTCCGGACAGGGCGACCTGCGACAAGGTATTTTCGACCATCGCCGCGGAGCATCGGCGGACCGTCGAGCTCGTGCACGTGATCACCGGACAGGACATGCTGCTGCACGACAACCCGACGCTGACGCGCAGCATCCGCGATCGGTTTCCTTACCTGGACCCGCTGAATCACCTTCAAGTCGAGCTGTTGCGCCGATACCGCTCGGGCCAGACCGACGAGCGCACCAAGCGCGGGATCCATCTGACGATCAACGGGCTCGCCGCCGGCTTGCGCAACAGCGGCTGAGGCGGTGGACTGCGTCGCACGGGTCCCGGCGAAAGGGCGCGATCGCCAACGCGAAATCGAAACGCGAGCGGGCGATCAAGTCTCGCGCTTGTTCAGCCGGTACTTGTCCGCGCACTTGATGATCATCAGCTGCGTCGGAAACTCGAGGCACAGGCGCGCGTCGGCTTTTTCCTGAATTGCGCGAGCCTCCTTGCGCGTCATTGGCTTTTTCGGCGTATCCGCGTGCGCGACATCCGCGGCGCCGGCAGCCGCGGCCGGCGGTGGAGTCTGAGCGACTGCGGCGGAGAGTGGAAGCGCTGCGGCGATCGCGACGCATGCAACGGCGACAGTGTTGAGATTCATAAGCAGGCCCTTCCCTGGAACAGCGAGCAGCAAAAAAACAACGCCACGCGCTCTGGCGGCGAGCGGCGAAAGTGGGGAGCGTCGCGGAAAGCGACGACCCGCCCGGTCACTATATGTCCTTGGCGGAAGAATTCAAAACGGCGCTTTCCGGCGAAATCGCCATCGAGGGGCGTGCTCTTACCGGATAAGCGCGCAACGGACTTGACACCCCCGGCGCGCGGGCTATACTCCAGATACCGTATATTTAATGGGTAGTCGAAATGCTTCCTCGCCCGCGTCGCGCCAGTTCCAAGAGGGGCGCTGTTTTGCGCTACGCATCGGAAGATGCGAATCCATCGTCGTTACGACCTACCTCGCGACTTACCCCGCGCCAGCGACAAATACTCGACTGGATTCGAGGCTTCCTTGAGGCTCGAGGCATGCCGCCGACGCGCGCCGAGATCGCGGCCGGCCTGGGGTTCTCCACGCCCAGCTCGGCGGAAGATCATTTGCAGGCGCTGGCGAAAAAAGGCGTCATCGAGCTGGTGCCCGGCGCGTCGCGCGGCCTCAGACTCCTGGAGATTCCCGGCGAGCCGGTGCAGGGTACGCTGCCTCTCGTCGGTCGTGTCGCGGCGGGCATTCCCATGCTCGCCGTGGAGCACATCGAAGCCCGTTTCCGCGTCGATCCCGGGCTCTTCGCGCCGCGAGCGGACTATCTGCTGCGCGTGCGCGGCGCCAGCATGCAGGATGTCGGGATTCTCGACGGCGACCTCCTCGCCGTGCACCTACAGAGCGATGCGCATTCGGGCCAGATCGTCGTCGCGCGCCTGAACGACGATGTGACGGTCAAGCGGTTCACGCGTCGCGGACGCGACATCGTGCTGGTGCCGGAAAACGCGAAGTTCGCGCCGATCGTCGTCGATTCCAAAACAACCGCATTCGCAATCGAAGGTATCGCGGTCGGTCTGGTCCGCAACCGCGACCATTGGTGACTGACCCGCCTTGGTAGTGTTCCGAAGTACCGTCGCGCCGAAGTGGAGGCGCGCGTGATGGCGCAGCGCACCGTTCCCGTGCGCATTTATCCAACTTCCCATCAGAAGGAGATGCTCCATGGTCCAAGCCATACCTGCCGCCTACGCCGGCGTGACGCCTTATCTCATCGTGCGCGACGCGGCGCGAATGCTCGATTTCTACAAGCAGGCCTTTGGCGCGACTGAAGTGTTGCGCCTTCCCGCGCCCGGCGGCAAGATCGGCCACGCTGAAATCAAGATCGGCGAAGGCATGGTGATGCTCGCCGACGAATCGCCCGAAATGGGCCACAAGTCGCCGCAGACTCTCGGTGGAGCACCGGTTGGGATGATGTTCTACGTAACGGATGTGGATGCACAGTTCGCCAAGGCAATCGCCGCCGGAGCCACCATAAAAGAATCGCTCAAGGACCAGTTCTATGGCGACCGAAGCGGGACACTCACCGATCCTTCCGGACATGTATGGACGATCGCGACCCATACCGAGGACGTATCTCCGGAGGAAATGGACCGGCGCATGAAGGCGATGATGGCGTCGGGTCAGTAAAGGGTCGCTTCTCCCAATCGCTTTTCCCAGCTCGTCATTCCGCTCATTTTCGTAACCGAGCGGGAATCCAGTGTCGTTGTTTGCACTTGAGCGGCGGGGACCGAACGCCACTCGGTCCGCGCTCCGCATCGGCTCGGCGGCGCGCGTCGCCGGGTCACAGAATGTCGCGCTCGGTCTCCCGATCAAGCGCGGTTCGATGCGTGGGCTGCCCGCCTGGGCGGCCACGTCTATAATGGTGCTCGCGCGACATACTGCTGCTCGTCGCGTCGGACAGCCACCTCCAACGATGCGTATCCTCCTCAGCAACGACGACGGCTATTTCTCTCCGGGACTGGAACGCCTGGCAGCCGCCGTCGGCGCGCATGCCGAGATCACTGTCGTTGCGCCCGAGCGCGATCGCAGCGGCGCGTCGAACTCGCTGACGCTGGACCGCCCGCTGACCGTGCGCCGCGCGCCCAGCGGCTTTTTGTTCGTCAATGGAACGCCGACCGACTGTGTCCATCTCGCAGTCACCGGGCTGCTCGACAATCTTCCGGACATGGTGATTTCCGGCATCAACCACGGCGCGAATATGGGCGACGACACGATCTATTCGGGGACCGTCGCTGCCGCGATGGAGGGTTATCTGCTCGGCATTCCGTCGATCGCGGTATCGCTGGCGGACAAGGCCGGCAAGCACTTCGACACCGCGGCAAGAGTGATCGTCGACATACTCAACCGTCATCGACTGCAACCGTCGGGTGCCTGGTTGCTCAACGTCAATGTTCCGGACGTGCCGTACGGTGATTTGAAAGGTGAGCGTGTGACGCGCCTGGGCAAGAGGCACAAGGCGGAGCCAGTGGTCAAGACGCAGACACCGCGCGGCGAAATCTGTTACTGGGTCGGCGCCGCGGGCGCGGCCGCCGATGCGGGCGAGGGCACCGACTTCGACGCGGTCGAGCGCGGCTTCGTTTCGGTGACACCTTTGCAGATCGATCTGACCAGTCACGGCGACATGCCGCGTATCGCGGACTGGCTTTCCGCGCGAGTGAAGACGGACGCCAACGCGTGACTGCCGGCGTCGAAAAGTTCGCCGGCATCGGCATGACCTCCGCGCGAACGCGTGCGCGGATGGTGGAGCGCTTGCGCGAACAAGGCATCCGCGACGAAGTCGTCATCTCGGCGATGGGCGCGGTTCCGCGCCACATCTTCGTCGAGGAAGCGCTCGCCATTCGCGCCTACGAGGACAGCCCGCTGCCTATCGGCGCGGGACAGACCATATCGCAGCCGTATGTCGTCGCGCGCATGACGGAGCTCCTGCGCGCGGGGCGCGACTTGCCGCGGGTGCTCGAAATCGGCACCGGGTGCGGTTACCAGACTGCGGTGCTGGCGCAGCTCGCGAGCGAGGTATATACCGTCGAGCGCATTGCGGCGCTGGTGGCCAAGGCGCGGCACAACCTGCGCACGCTCAAGGTCGAGAACGTGCGGATCAAGCACGGCGACGGCTCGAATGATCTCGGCGAGGATCTGGAAGTCGACGGCATCATCATCACCGCGGCGGCGACGAAAGTCCCCACCGCTTTGCTGCGGCACCTTCGCATCGGCGGGAGAATGGTTCTGCCGCTGGCCAATCGTGACGAGGACTTGCGCGGCGTTCAGCGACTCACCGTGATCGACAAGGCGGACGATGGCATCCGCGAACAATCCTACGACGCGGTAAGATTCGTTCCGCTGCTTCCGGGACTCGCATGATGTTCACTCAATGACGCCGTCCGCTCGCACACGCGCGCTGCTTTCCGCCGTTGCCGTCACGCTGGTCCTCGTCGGCTGCATGACGCGTCCGCCTGCGCCCGTCGACGAACGCGCGCCGGTGATCGTCGCGCCCCCGCCGCCTCCGCCGCCCGCTCCGGTGCGGGCGCCCGAGGTTCCGCCGCAGTTGTACACCGTCAAGCGCGGAGAGACGCTGGCGCAGATCGCGCTCGATCACGGCCTCGATTACCGTGAGCTCGCCGCGTGGAACAATATCGAGAACCCGAACGTAATACGCGTTGGTCAGGTGCTTGCACTTTCGCCGCCTGGACAGGGGGGAACCTTGCCGGGCGGTGTCGTGACCACACCCCTGGTCACCGCAGCGTCGATCGCGCCCAGCAACGACACGCGCGCGTTGATGACGGCTCCAGGGCACGGCAACACGCCGACGCTGAAGAGCGAGCCGCGGGCGATGAAACTGCCCTACTCGGACCAGGCGCTGGCGCAGTTGGAGCACACGCCCGCTCCCGCCGCGACGCCAGCAGCGCCGCCGGCCGCGCCGCCGGCCCCATCAACTCCGGCCACCGCCAGCATCGAAAAGGCGCCGCCTTCCCGTCCCGAATCGGCACGCGTCCCCGAGATCGACGACGCCAAGATTGACTGGGTGTGGCCGACCTCGGGCAAGGTCATCGCGGGATTCTCCGAGGCGTCGAATCTCAAAGGCATCGATATCAGCGGCAAGGCCGGTCAACCGGTGCTCGCCAGTGCCGCAGGTCGCGTCGTTTACGCCGGAGCAGGGCTGCGCGGCTACGGCAAGCTGGTCATCATCAAGCACAACAACACCTACCTTTCAGCTTATGCGCACAATCGTGAGATTCTGGTCAAGGAAGGGCAGCAGGTGAGCAAGGGACAAAAGATCGGCGAGATGGGCGACACCGACGCCGACCAGGTCAAGCTTCATTTCGAAATTCGCCGCCTCGGCAAGCCCATCGATCCCGCGAAATACCTCCCACCGGCATGAGCCCGCGGGCAGCGGTCATCTCCGGTTTGGAATGAGGGCTCGGTCGACGGCCGATGACGAGCGCCTGCCGGCTGCGACCGAGCCGGACACGCGGACGCGAGAGCTGCCGCTCGATGTTCCCGAGACCGGCGTCGGCGCCGACTTCCTCAACGACATCACCCAGATCTACCTGAACGAAATCGGGCAGAGCCCGCTCCTCACCCAGGTGCAGGAGCTCGAGTACGCGCGCGCGAATCGCGACGGAGATTTCGAGGCGCGGCAGAAAATGATCAAGCACAATCTGCGGCTCGTCGTCAGCATCGCCAAGCATTACCTCAATCGCGGGCTCACGTTGGGCGATCTTATCGAGGAAGGAAACCTCGGTCTGATCCACGCGCTGGAAAAGTTCGATCCCGAGCGCGGGTTCCGCTTCACGACCTATGCGACATGGTGGATCAGGCAATCGATCGAGCGCGCGATCATGAATCAATCGCGGACGATTCGGCTGCCGGCGCATGTTGTCAAAGAGCTCAACATCGTCCTGCGCGCGCTGCGCCACCTGGAGACGCACGGCGTGCTCGGCGAAGGACGTGAGCCGACCGTCGACGATGTCGCGCATCTGCTCGACAAGCCGGTCGAGCAAGTGCGCAAGGTGCTGGGTTACAACGAGCACATCGCGTCGCTGGACGCGCCGTTCGATTCGGAGGCGGGGACCTCGCTCGGCGATCAGCTGACCGATGAGGACGCGCCGAGCCCGGAGCTCATCCTGCACAACTCGGAGATCGAGGGCTGGGTTCGCCAGTGGCTGGACGAGCTCTCCGAGCGGCAGCGAAGCGTCATCGAGCGGCGCTATGGGCTCAACGGGCGCGACGTGGCAACGCTGGAAAAGCTCTCGCGCGAGCTCGGCGTCACGCGAGAGCGCGTGCGTCAGATTCAGACAGAGGCGCTGGACAAATTACGCGAGCGCCTGCGCCGACGGGGCTTGTCGCGCGAGGCATTGTTGTAGCGCCCGCGCCCGCTTGGATCGCGAACCGTAGTCGACCCCGTTACTCGACCAACTCGACCTGGGTCGCGGCGGCACTCGTAGCACGCAAGGCTTGGTTCAGAGCACGCGCTGCGGGAAGAGCACCGACGTCGGTTTTCAATTCCGCGAGTATTCGTTCCCGTTTCGGATCGCTCGGTCCATAGCGCAGTTGCGCATAGCGCTCGCCGATACGCGCGAGCAAGCCGGCCCATTGCGGCCAGCGCTTGCCGGCGCGTCGCGTGTAGGCGAGCGGTCCCTCTTCCGGCGCGCGCGCGAGGCCGGCGCGGCCGAGCCTGCGGCAGAGTGCGCTCCACAGTGCAACTTCAGCGTCGACGCGCGACCGGCGCAACCGCGATGCGCCAAGCACCAGCAAGCCCCAGACGAACACGGCGGCGGCAACCAATGTCACAAGCTGCCACGGTCGCGCGTTCTCGACGCCTAAGTCGCGCAGCATATCCCGCTGCCGTTCGAGGTTGAAGCCGACGATGCCGCGTTGCCACTGGTAGTTGACGGCATCCCATTGCAGACGAAGATCCTTGAACCACGTCATCTCCAGCCGGGCGAAATACGGTACTCGCTCGTCGGCGGGCATTGCGGCGCCCAGTCCGCGCTCGATTCGGGACGGTGCAACTGCGGCCGTGGGATCGAAACGCTGCCATTGGCCGTCGAGCAGCGCTTCGGACCATGCGTGCGCGTCGGACTGGCGCACGATCATGTAGTCGCCGTCGGGATTCATTTCTCCGCCCTGATAGCCGGTCACGACTCGCGCCGGTATTCCGGCGGCCCGAAGCAGGACGGTGAAGGCGCTGGCATAGTGCTCGCAGAATCCTTGCCGGGTGTCGAACAGGAAGCCGTCGACCGGATCGCGGCCGAGCAGCGGCGGCGCGAGGGTATACACGAAGCGCTCGGTGTGAAACCAGTTGAGTATCGCATCGACATAGGCTCGATCGGAGCCAAGCTTGGCGCGCGTTTCCCTGGCGAACGCGAGCGTGAGCGGATTGTTGGCCGGCAACTGCAGGCTCTCGCGCGGGTTGTCGCCGGCGCCGGAGTACGAATCGCGCAGCGATGAGCGCTGGGTATAGCGTATCGCCTGCGCGACGGGAGCCTTGGCGACGAGCTGCTGGTCATAGCTTAGAAACGCGATTTCGCTGCTTGCGGGCGCGTTCAGATCGTTGCTAGGCGAGCGTGGCAACGCCGACGGATACTCGAGCGCAAACAGCCACACCTTGCCGTGAGGCTCGAGCGTCACCGTATATTCGATCGAACGTCCTTGCGGTGGCGAGAGCCTGCGCGGGAAAAGCTTGTATACCGCGCGCCATTCACTTCCGTCGAAGCGGGAGAATACCGGTCCGCGCCAGTAGCGCTGCGCCGGCGGCGGCGGCGGTCCGTTGAAATCGACGCGAAAGGCGACATCATCGGAAAGCGACAATTCGCTGATCGAGCCGGGGCGCATGCTGTCGGACAAGCCCGAACGCCCGCCGGCCTCCGATGGTGTGCCCCAGAGCGGCCCCGCGATGCGCGGAAAAATGCCGAACAATAGTATGGCAACGGGGATGCCTTGCAGAATCAACCGCGTCGTTGCGTTGAGTTGAGCCCGCCATTCGGACGCGGGCGTAGTTGTTCCGCCGCGAAGCGAGGCCAGCGTACCGCCCAGGGAGAGCAGGACCGGCGCCATCGACAGCGCGGAAGTGATCGTCTGAAGGTAGAAAAACTGCGTCATCGAGAGGAACAGTGCGAGACAGGTCAGCAGCGTCCCGTCACGCGTGTCGCGCGACTCGATGAACTTGATTCCCACGAGCAGATAGAGAAACTCGACGCAGGGATCGCGGGCCAGAAAGTAGCCGAGCTCGGCGCGTATGCCCAGCGCTCCCGCGATCGCAAACAGCGGCAGCAGCCAGCGTCGATGGCGCGTCATGTCGCGCCATCGCGCCGGCAGAGCGACGCGCGCGAGCACCAGCGCGGCGCCGGCGATCGCGTTCCAGGTGACGATGTGGCCCCAGAGCGGCCATTGCGCGGATATCAGCAATGCGCCGAGCCAGGCAACCTGGGGCGGCGTCAAGGATGAAGCTGCCGGCTTGGACATCAGCGATCGGCCGCCGGTGGAAAAAGCGCCAGTGCGGTCAGTGCCGCGCGCCTGTGTGCCGCGCCTTGGCCGGCCGGCGACACCGTGCCGGGAATGTGCAGCGAGAACGGACGCGCCGCGCGTTCCGCCGCCAGGATCCACGCAGTAAGCCGCGAGAGCCGGGTTTCGGTGTCGATGCTTGCGGGCAGGTCGGCCCAATGCAACTCCAGCGTTCCGCCGCCTCCCGTGCCTTCGAATTGTTTCGAGTACCAGCCCGCGCCTCGCGCCACCGCTTTCCAGGCGATGCGGTTTTGCGCGTCACCGCGCTGGTATTCGCGCAGACCGGCAAGCTCGGTATCGGCCAGCCGCGACGAGCGGCCGACGAATGAACCGTGGCGGCCGGGAGGCAGGGTCGGTGCGCCTCCTTCCGGCGCGGGAAAGACGGTCCCGGTCAGCGGAAAGTGGACGTAGGCCCAGCCCCGCCATATTCCCAGCGGAAAATCCGAGGACAGGCTGATCCAGCCCAATCCCTGCCGCCCGCGTCTTGGCGCGGGAATCGAAATGGCGATCGGGCGGGTCGCGCCGGGCGGCAGATCGACGCTGCTCGTCCATCCCTGCCGCGCCGCGACCGTAATGCCGATGCGCTCGCGGGAACCGCTGACCAGCGACAGCGTGAATTCCAGCTCGCCTCCGGCAAAGGTTTCGCCTGCGCCGAGCGGCGATGCTGCGAGCCCCGCAAGGTTGCGAAACGTCGCCAGCAGCGCCGCGGCGGCCATGCCTCCCGCCAGGAAGGCAAGCGCGTAGCCCAGCGACAGTGCGTAGTTCATCGACGTCAGCAGCATGATCGCCAGCGTGGCCATCAACGCGACGCCGCGCGAGGTCGGAAGAATGTAGATGCGGCTGTGGCGAAGGACGACGCGATCCATGTCGCCGGGCGCCAGGCGCCAGAGACGTTGACGCATGCGCGCTTGCCACGACTTCGTCTGCGCCGGCGAGTGCCCGATCCCAGGCTTGATCAACGCATCCTCGGACTCAACAGGCCCTGGGTGAATGCGACCCGATTTCAGGGCAGCGCGACCGCGCGCAGCAAGGCCTGCGCATGCGGTTTGCCGGCGCGTGTGCTGCCGGCGAGGCGATGGCCGGCGACGGCAGGGAATACTGCCTGCACGTCTTCCGGCAACACCATCGGTCGCCCATCGAGAAGCGCCCATGCGCGCGCCGCGGCAACGAGCAGCAAGCCTGCACGTGGCGAAAGGCCATGATGCGCGCCCGGCGCCGGTATGCCGCCCGCAGCAGCGTTCGCTGTGCGCGACGCCGCCAGCAAGGCCTGGATGTAGTCGAGGAGCGCCGGCGCAACGTGCACCGCGGCGGCTTCGCGCTGCCATGCCATGAGCGCAGCGGGGTCGGCCGACGGCTCGAGCTCCGGGATGCGCGCGCGGCGGTCGCCGGAGATCAACAGCTCGCGCTCTGCTGCGGCGTCGGGATAGCCGAGCTCGATCGACATCAGGAACCGGTCGAGCTGCGACTCGGGCAGGGGATATGCGCCGATCTGTTCAGTGGGGTTCTGCGTCGCGATCACGAAAAAGGGCTCGGGCAGCGGCCGAGTCACGCCATCGATCGAAACCTGGCGTTCTTCCATGGCTTCGAGCAACGCGCTCTGCGTCTTCGGGGGCGCGCGATTGATCTCGTCGGCCAGCACCACCGAATGAAAAATGGGGCCGGCATGAAATCGGAATTCATGCGTGTCCGGGTCGAAGATCGATACGCCGAGCACGTCGGCCGGTAACAGGTCGCTGGTGAATTGAACGCGCGCGTAGTGCAGCCCCAAGGTACCCGCTATCGCCTGCGCCAGGGTCGACTTACCGACGCCGGGGATGTCCTCGATCAGCAGATGGCCGCGCGCCAGCATGCAGGCAAGCGCGAGCCTGAGCTGGGTCGGCTTCCCGACGACGATACGCCCGAGCTCGCTCAGCACGGTCGCCAGACGGTCGGTCAGCGGAATGGCGAGGGTCTCGGCAGGGCGAACGGTCATGGTATTGAACGCAGCAAGAAAGATGCCACTATAGACAAGCTTGACCTTCTAGTCACGAATATGGCCGCCGGGATACACTTACTTACCGTAACTGACGCGGCCGTGACTTGCGCGAGCGCGACCGCGCGACCTCGCATCGCAAGCTCGATTCGTGCCCGGTCGACACCTGCGCCATCATCTTTAGGATCACCGTGCCCGTCGCTTACATCACGCATCCTTCGTGCCACCTGCACGATATGGGAGCGTCCCATCCCGAGTCTCCACAGCGTCTGGATGCCATCAACGATCACCTCATCAGTGCCGGGCTCGACGGGCTCGTCGCGCATTACACCGCGCCGGCGGCGACGCGCGAGCAGCTCGAGCGCGTTCATGCCGGCCGTTACATCGACGAGGTCGAGGAGGCGAGCCCGCAATCGGGCATTCATTATCTCGATCCCGATACCGCGCTCAATCCCGATTCCCTCGATGCTGCGCGGCATGCTGCGGGCGCAGTGGTGCTCGGCACCGACCTGGTCATGAGCGGGGAGTGCAGCGCCGCGTTCTGCGCGGTTCGGCCCCCGGGGCATCATGCGACGCGCGAACGAGCGATGGGCTTCTGTCTGTTCAACAACATCGCGGTTGGCGTCGCGCATGCACTCGCCAAGCATGGTCTCACGCGCGTTGCGGTGATCGACTTCGATGTCCATCACGGCAACGGCACCGAGGACATCTTCGCGGGCAATACCGACGTCATCATGGTCGGAACGTTTCAGTATCCGCTCTACCCCTATTCGGGTGTCGAGCCTCTGGGTTCGAACATGTTCAACGTGCCCTTGTCGCCCGGCAGCGGCAGTGACGCGTTTCGCGCGGCATTCAACGATCGCTGCTTGCCGGCGCTCGAAGCGCACGAGCCGGAGATCCTGTTCGTCTCCGCCGGGTTCGATGCGCATCGCGAGGACCCGCTGGCGAATCTAAAGCTCTCGGACGCGGATTTCGCCTGGGTGACCTCGGAACTCGTTGCGGTCGCGGCGCGGTACGCGCAAGGGCGCATCGTCTCGTCGCTGGAAGGCGGCTATGCGCTTCCTGCCTTGGGCAGGAGCACAGTCGCTCATCTACGAGGGCTGGTGACAGCGTAGATTCGAGGGCTCAACGGGTCATGCGGGCATGCGCACGTAGCCTGGTTGCGCTTCGACTCGCGCCAGCCACGCGGTGACCGCGGGAAAGCGCCGCAGATCGAAGCCGCCTTCTCCTGCGACGTGCGTGTAGCCGTAAAGCGCGATGTCGGCGATCGTGTAGCGGCCTGCCGCAAAGAACGGCTCGCGTGCGAGGTGATCTTCCATCACGGCCAGCGCGCGATAACCGCCATCCATCTTGGTTTCAACCAACGCCTGCTGTGACGCGGGATCCGGATGAAAGCGGCGCAGATAGCGTGCGACCGCGATGTAGGGCTCGTGGCTGTATTGTTCGAAAAACAGCCATTGCATTGCCCGCGCGCGCTGAAGCCTGTCGTCCGGCAGCAGCGGTGTGCCATCCGCCAGGTAACACAGAATCGCATTCGATTCCGGCAGGAAGACGCCCGGCTCGATTTCCAGCAGCGGCACTTTGCCATTGGGATTCATCGCCAGGAATTCGGTCGTTCGTGTCTGGCCGCGCGCAGGGTCGATCTCGTTCCACTCGTACGGGCGCTCGAGCGCCTCGAGGACCATACGTACTTTGTGGCAATTGCCCGATGCCGACATCCCGTAGACCCTGAACATTGCCTTCTCCCTGATGAAGCGTGCGGGCCGTCCGCACCGCGCATGGATCAAACTGCACTACAATTCGCTGGCCCTTTCAGCCGCTGCTGCTTTTCAGCCTCTGTGGAACCGCGCAAAAGCACAGACACGCATGTCATCGTTCCCTACCTCAATTCCCACCTCCACACCCGCTGTTATTGAAGTCCGCGATCTTCGCAAAGCGTTCAAGCACGTGGAGGCCGTCCGCGGCATCAGCTTCGACGTCCACCGCGGCACGACCACGGCGCTGCTGGGAGGCAACGGCGCGGGCAAGACGACGACGCTGTCGATGCTGCTCGGCGTGCTCACGCCCACCGCGGGCTCGATTCGCATTCTCGGCGAGAACATGCTGCGCCACCCCTACCGAGTGCTGCCGCGGATCAATTTTACCTCGCCCTACGTCGACTTGCCCAAGCGCCTCACCGTCGCCGAAAACCTGCGCGTGTATGCGCGACTGTACGGTGTTGCGCGGCCGCAGGCGCGAGTCGACGAGCTGGCCGAGGAGCTCGACTTGAGCGATCTGACATCGCGACCCTACGGCGACCTGTCCGCGGGCCAGCGGACTCGCGTCAGCCTCGCCAAGGCGTTGCTCAATCGTCCCGAAGTACTGCTGCTCGATGAGCCCACGGCATCGCTCGACCCGGACGTCGGCGACAGGGTGCGAACGCTGCTCGAGCAATACCAAAAGCGATCCGGCTGCACCATGCTGCTCGCGACGCACAACATGGGCGAGGTCGAGCGCATGTGCACCGAAGTGATCATGCTGCGTGCCGGTCTGGTCGTCGATCAGGGCTCGCCTCTGTCACTCCTCGAGCGCTACGGGCGCGGAAACATGGACGATGTCTTCCTCGACATCGCCCGCGAGCGGGTAAATCCCAATCGCGGTACGAGCCCCGATAGCCACAGTGAGGGAATCGCGTCGTGAACGCGCTGGCCGCCGACGCCGCGGCGTCCGCCAATCGGATCCGGGCGCTGATCGAGCGCCATGCGTACCTGTTGCTCAAGTCGTGGCCGCGCATGGTGTCGATGGCGTACTACCCGACCGTTACCATGATCATGTGGGCGTTCGTCACCGTCTACCTGCGGCCGACCAGCAATTTCCTCGCCGACGCGCCGGGATTGTTCATCGGCGCGGTGCTGCTGTGGGACATTCTGTTTCGCGGCCAGCTTGGTGTGTCGCTGACGTTTTTCGAGGAGATGTATTCGCGCAACCTCGGCAACCTCTTCGTCAGCCCGTTGCGCGCTTGGGAAATGATCGTCGGACAGCTGGTGATGAGCGTCATCCGCACCTTGATCGGCGTCGGCGCCGCGTGCGTGTTCGCGTGGCTGCTGTTCAACTTTTCCATATTCTCGCTGGGATTTCCGCTGATCGCCTTTTTCGTCAATCTCATCATCTGCGGCTGGGCCATCGGGCTTGCGGTTTCGGGCATGGTTCTGCGCTGGGGCCTTGGTGCGGAGGAGCTCGCCTGGGCGGCGATCTTTTTGCTGGCGCCGGTATCCGGCGTCTACTATCCGATCGGCGTGCTGCCTGGTTGGCTGCAGACGATCGCGCATGCAGTTCCGACCAGCTACGTTTTCGAAGGCATGCGCGCGGTACTGCTCGAGCACCGGTTTCGCGTCGAGCTTTTCTGGAGCGCGCTGGCGATCAACGTGCTCTACATGTTTGCCGGCATCAATCTGTATCTGCTGGCGATCGGCTACGCGCGCCGGCATGGCATGTTGATGCAGATGGGGGAATAGCGGCGTCGCCGCCGTACACATTGCGGAGGGGCGCCCCGCATCGGATGCGTTGAACGAAGTACCGGCGTGCTGTCCGAAGAGGAGCGCCGAATAAACCGACAAGGCGCCTGCTAGTGCCCGGGCGCCACTTTTATCCCGGACTCGCCGCTTTCTTCCATGAGAAGCGTTTCGATGTCGTTCAGCACCGTCTGCGGGTGGAGGAAGGTCGAGCTGTAGATTTCCCGGATAAAACCCGCGCGGTCGATCAGGAACACTTTGAGCACGTGCGAAAGCTCCGGCCTTGGCTTTCCAGTCGAACGGTCGATCGCATAGCGGATATCCTGGCCGAAGCCTTCGAGCAGCGGCATCAACTCGCGCGCCGAGCGGGTGGTAAGAAAGTACCAGCGCAGTCCGCTGCCCTCATCGCTGACACGGCTTCCGCCATATTGCCGCATGACCAGCGGTGAGTCGCGCACCGGGTCGAAGGAAAGCGTCACGAAGCGCACGCTGCCGCGCAGCGCCGGGGCGGCCACGATCTTCTCCTTGAGCGCATCGAACACGCGATACGCGAGTGGGCATCCGTCCGGGTCGATACAGGTGGTATAGATAAACCCGAGCAGCGTGATGCGATCGTGCGTGAATCGAGACAGTCGCTGCGCACGGTCGTCGGTCCCCAACACCTCTCCATCGGGTGCCGCCATGATGCGCTGAAGTTTGTAGCTGCCCGGAGGTGGCGGCTCGAAGTCAAGTGCCGGTAGCGGCTCGGCTTCATGACCGAACGCCAATGGCGCGCAGGAAAACCACGCGAGAAGCGCCAAAGACCGCGCAGTCCAGCGCAGCATCCTGGTTAGGAGCAACGTTGCACTGCGCGGCATCCGTTCGTTACTCGCGTGCTTTTAGTGGACCGCAACGAGGTCGCTTGTGGTGGGATCGACGGCCGCAGTCCTTAGCGACTTCGAGCCGAGCTTCATGTGATGCGCGCGGCCGAGTTTTTCTTTGGTGAAATCGACCTCGAACGTCGGCTTGAGCTCTTTGCCGTCCCAAATAAAGCCACGCAGGAACTGTTCGTTGTCTGCGCCGCCCTTGTCCCAATTCTCGAGCAGTGATGAGGTAACGTATACACGCTTGCCGTCCCAGCTTTGAGAGATCATGTTGACTTGCTTGCCGGTGACTTTTTCGTATGTTTGCTTCGGCTTTTCAGGATCGCTCAAGTCGAAGTAGCGCGTCTTTCCGTCCATGAAGGTGTTGACCCACAGCCCCTTGCCGTCTTGCCGAATGCTGATGTCGACCGGCAGCGGTATTTTTGCCGGATCGCCGATGGTCGCCACTTCCTTCGCCTGCCATTCGCCCTTGCCGTCCTGCCTGACGAGCCAGATCTTGGACGTCAGCGCGGCGGCGGTCACCGCCCAGTTATCGCCCGGGTTAAGCGACCAGCGGATTTCGAGCGGTGCGCCCGGCACACTGAAAACTTTCTTCGGCTTCATCGCCTTCAAATCCCACATCACCATGGTGTTGCCGAAGTGCTTCATCGCCTCCGCATCCTTCACCAGCTCTCCGAACGGCCGCATATAGTTCGCGTAGCCGGTGAAGCTCGATGTGAGCATTACATTTTTCTTCGGGTTGACCGCGAGGTCGTAGCCATAGCCGTCACCCCCACCATCGACCGGCATGGCGTAGGAGGTGATGAATTCGCCCTTGTTGTTGTACAGCGCCATCCCCGTCACGCCGCCCTTGTCCTTGGTGTTGGACAGCGCCTGCACCACCATGCGACCGGGCAGCGCGTAGTACGTGTGCGGTCCGACGAAGCCGGTTTTGTCGGAAAGATCCGTGATGGTTCTGACGAGCTTCGGATTCGACGGCTCGGCGGCGATGTCGAACACGTAGATCTTGCTGTTCGATAGTCCGCCGGCCCAAATGAAACGCCTGTCGTCGGTGAAACCCATGTGGTGCGCTTCGCCCCGGGAACCGACGGAGACCGAGTGGACGACCTTGCCGTAGGTCTTCGACTCCGGATGCACGTCCACGGTCACCAGCTTGTCCGAACCATCGCCAAGGCCTTCGACGCCCAAGGTCCAGACATAGACATAGTCCTCCTGGCCCTTGATCAGTTTGGCGGTGTACGGCGAGTTGCAGGTCTCGTCAGCGCGTGCTGCATTGGCCCAAACGGCCAAGGCCAGAGCCATCCACGCGGTAAGCAATGCGCTGTTGCGGAATATGCGGTACGCGATCATGGCACCCTCCCTGAGGGTTAGGCGCTATCAGATGAGAGCGCGCGCGGCGTGGCGCCGGCACCTGCGTGGCCCGAATCCAATTATAGGCGTGCTTATTCGTGGCTAGGGTCAAGAAGGATCGCCACCGCGACCTTCCTTTCCTCGGCCGCAAGAATATTGAACGTCCGGCAAGCCGCCGGCGTGTCCATCACGTCCAGGCCGATTCGCGCCTCGGCAAGCGCGCGCGCAAGGCGCGGAGACGGGAAACGCTGCTTCGCGCCCGTGCCGAGCAACACGATTTCCGGTTGCAGCGCCGCGACCGCTTCGAAGTCCGCGCCGGTCAGGGCGTCGAATCCGCCCGGGCACCATCCGGTAAGAATCCGTTCCGGCGTGACCACGACATTTTCGCGGTACTCGACGACGCCCAGGCGGACGTAGTCGTCGCCGTAACCCGTAAAAACATTGCCGGCGGCAGCGTTGAGATGGAATTTCATGCGCGGATCATGCCGATTGGGATGCGCCCACTGCGTTTTTGTGCGTTGCGGTAAGTGCATTACTCGGCTAGGATTATAGCTTCAGCCGCTTCTACGTCGCTCGGACGGTCCGGGCGCTTACGCAGAAAGACCCGCCGCATGTCCCCGTCCTCCCGCGATCCAGTGCAGTTCCCGCGCATCGAGCGCCTCCCGCCGTACGTTTTCAACATCACCGCCGAGCTCAAGATGGCGGCGCGCCGCCGCGGCGAGGACATCATCGACTTCGGCATGGGCAATCCCGACGGACCGACCCCCGCGCACATCGTTGCCAAGCTGGTCGAGACCGTGCAGCGGCTGGATACGCATGGCTATTCGGTGTCGCGCGGGATACCGCGCCTGCGTCGCGCGATCTGCCAGTGGTACAAGCGCCGCTACGACGTCGAGTTCGATCCGGACACCGAAGCGATCGTGACCATCGGCTCCAAGGAAGGCATCGCGCACCTGACGTTGGCCACCCTCGGCCGCGGCGATACGGTGCTGGTGCCCAATCCGAGCTATCCCATCCATATCTACGGTCCGGTGATTGCCGGCGCGGACATCCGCCAGGTTCCGCTGACGCCGAACGTGGACTTCTTCGCCGAGCTCGAGCACACGATCAAGATGAGCTTTCCGAAGCCGAAGATGCTCATCATTAATTTTCCCGCGAATCCGACCGCGCAGTGCGTGGAGCTTCCGTTTTTCGAGAAGATCATCGCCCTCGCCCGCGAGCATGGCATCTACGTCGTGCACGATCTCGCGTATGCCGACATCTGCTTCGATGGCTGGAAGGCGCCGTCGATCATGCAGGTGCCGGGAGCGCGCGATGTCGCCGTGGAATTCTTCACCATGTCGAAGAGCTACAACATGGCCGGCTGGCGCATCGGCTTCATGGTCGGCAACCAGGACCTGGTGAACGCGCTGGCACGCATCAAGGGCTATCACGATTACGGGACGTTCACGCCGATCCAGGTCGCGGCGATTGCCGCGCTCGAGGGCCCGCAGGATTGCGTCGCCGAGGTTGCAATGACTTATCAGAAACGCCGCGACGTGCTGGTCAAGGGCTTGCACGAGTCAGGCTGGCTGGTGGATATTCCCAAGGCGTCGATGTATGTGTGGGCCAAGATTCCGGACGCATACAAGGCACTCGGCTCGCTCGAGTTCACCAAGAAACTCATCGCGCAGGCAAAAGTATCGGTCTCGCCCGGCATCGGCTTCGGTGAATTCGGCGATGAGCACGTTCGTTTCGCAATGATCGAGAACGAGAGCCGGACCCGTCAGGCGATTCGCGGCATCAAGCAGATGTTTCGCGACGACGGACTGCTCTGATCGGACCTGCGATGACGCAAACGTCCATGAAACCGCTGCAGGTCGGCTTGCTGGGCATGGGCACGGTGGGCCGCGGAACGTGGACGGTGCTCCGGCGCAACGAGGAGGAGATCGCCCGTCGCGCCGGCAGGCCGATTCGCATCACCTGGATAGCGACCCGGACACTCGAGCGTGCCGAGGAGGCGACGCGCGGCGCAAAGGATATCCATCTCACCACGGATCCGCACGTGGTGATCGACCATCCCGATGTCGACATCGTGGTCGAGCTGATCGGCGGCATCGAGCCCGCGAAGTCGTATGTTCTTCGCGCGATCGCCAACGGGAAGCATGTGGTGACCGCCAACAAGGCGCTTCTTGCCGGGCACGGCAACGAAATTTTCGCGGCGGCGCAAAAGGCCGGCGTGATGGTGGCCTTCGAAGCCGCGGTCGCCGGTGGCATACCGATCATCAAGGCGTTGCGCGAAGGGCTGACCGCCAACCGCATCGAATGGATCGCGGGCATCATCAACGGAACCAGCAACTTCATCCTGTCCGAAATGCGCGCGACCGGGGCAAGCTTCGCGGCGGCGCTGGCAGCCGCGCAGGCGCGCGGATACGCGGAGGTCGATCCCACATTCGACGTCGAAGGCATCGACGCTGCGCACAAGCTCACCATCATGTCGGCGATAGCCTTTGGCGTGCCGATGCAACTCGACAAGGTCTACGTCGAGGGAATTACGCGGCTCACGCGCGAGGATATCCGCTATGCCGAGGAGCTCGGCTACCGGATCAAGCTGCTCGGAATCACCCGCCGCGCCGCGGTCGCGGAAAGTATGGGGAGCGAAGGCCGTGCGGGCGGCGCGGCGGGCGCCCGCAGCGTTGGCATCGAGCTCAGGGTTCATCCGACGCTCGTGCCGGCCAAGCGGCTGATCGCCAACGTCGAAGGCGCGATGAACGCCGTGCTGGTTAAGGGCGACGCGGTGGGAGCCACGTTGTACTACGGGCCGGGTGCCGGCGCGGAGCCAACCGCGAGCGCAGTCATCGCCGATCTGGTCGACGTTACGCGCATGCACACCGCGGATCCGGAGCATCGCGTGCCACACCTCGCATTTCAGCCGGACCAGCTTTCGAATATCCCGTTCTTGCCGATGGGGGAAGTGCGGACGAGCTACTACCTGCGCATGCGGGTGCTCGATCGGCCCGGCGTGCTGGCCGACATCACGCGCATCCTTGCCGACCGTGAAATCTCGATCGACGCCATGATTCAGAAGGAGCCGCCGGAAGGCGAGGACCGCACCGATATCATTCTGCTGACCCATCTGTCGATCGAGCGGCAGGTCGTCGATGCGATCGAGAAGATCGAGTCGCTGCCGACGGTGAATGGGAAGGAGAAGATCGAATCGCTGCCGACCGTGAATGGGAAGGTGGTGCGTATCCGGATGGAGGAGCTGAATTGAGCCAAAGTCTCGTCGTACCGCGAGGAGTCAGGTCGTCGCCCCGAAGGCTTCACGTCATTCCCGCGAAGGCGGGAATCCATTGGTTTCTCGACGGTCGCAAAATGGATCCCCGCCTTCGCGGGGATGACGATGTTGTGGTTTCGCGGAATGACGAAGCTGTGGCCTTCGCGGAATGACGAAGCTGTGGCCTTCGCGGAAACGACCGTATCTCCATGGCGGCGACACGTGCGAATGATTCGCCGCTGAGGCAATGCTCTACCTCAGCACCCGCAGCGCGGGTTTCGGCCCGCTTCCGCCGCAACCTTTCTCGGCAATCCTGCTCGAGGGCCTCGCGCCGGACGGCGGGCTGGCGGTGCCGGAGCGCTATCCACGATTCACGTCCGCCGAGTTGGCGGCGCTGCGTCCGCTCGATTACCGTCAGCTCGCGTTCGCGGTGCTTTCGCGCTACGCCGACGACATACCGGCGGTGGATCTGCAGGCGATCATCGATCGTACGTACACGGCCCGGATCTTCGGCAGCAGTGAGATTGCGCCGCTGCTGGCGCTGGAACCGGGCCTGTTCCTGCTTCGCGTGTCCAACGGTCCTACGCTCGCCTTCAAGGACATTGCGCTGCAGCTACTCGCCAATCTGTTCGAGTACGTTCTGGCGAAGCAACACGCGACATTGAATATTCTCGGCGCCACCTCCGGCGATACCGGGTCATCGGCCGAGCTCGCCATGCGCGGCAAGCGCGGTTTGTCGGTGTTCATGCTGTCGCCCAAAGGCAAGATGAGCCCGTTTCAGACCGCGCAGATGTACTCGCTCACCGATGGGAACATCTTCAACATCGCCATCGACGGCGTGTTCGACGAGTGCCAGGATATCGTCAAGGCGATCGCCGGCGACGCTATGTTCAAGCGACAGTTTCACCTCGGCGCCGTCAATTCGATCAACTGGGCGCGCATCGCCGCACAGGTCGTGTACTACTTCAAAGGCTACTTCGACGCGACGACGGGCAACGATGAGCAGGTGTCTTTCGCGGTGCCGTCGGGCAATTTCGGCAACGTGCTCGCCGGTCACGTCGCCAAACAGATGGGGCTCCCGATTCGCCGCCTGATCGTCGCGACCAACGAAAACGACGTGCTCGACGAGTTTTTCAGAACCGGGCACTACCGTGTGCGCAACAGTCGTGAAACCATGCAGACATCGAGCCCGTCGATGGATATTTCCAAGGCGTCGAACTTCGAGCGCTTCGTGTTCGATCTCGCGCGGCGCGACCCTGCCACGCTCGCAAATTTGTGGCAGGAAGTCGACCGCAGCGGCGGCTTCGACCTGGCCGGCACGCCACTCGAGCCTCGATTGCGCGATGCCGGATTCGTGTCCGGCCGAAGCACGCATGCCGACCGCATCGATACCATCCGCATGATTGCGGAACGCCATGACGTGGTCGTCGACCCGCATACCGCGGACGGCATCAAGGTCGGGCTGGAGCATCGCGAAAAAAGCGTGCCGCTCATTTGTATCGAAACCGCGCTGCCGGCGAAATTTGCGCTTACGATACGGGAAGCGCTGGGATACGAGCCGAAAAGGCCGGCCGAATACGAGGGCCTCGAAGCGCTACCTCAGCGATTCGTCACGCTTCCCGCGGACGCTGCCGTGGTGAAGGCTTACCTGCGCGAGCATGCACGTGCGTGAGCGAGGTCCTCCGATGAGCCTGTGGCTGCTCGATCTCGGCCGGAATCTCTGGAGCGGCGCACTGCTCGTCTTCGGACAATCCGTCAGCAAGCTTCGCTTTCGCATCGGCGTTTCGCAGTTGCTGGTTTTGTTTGTGCTTTCCGCGTGGCTGGATCTGGCGGTCGACACGCTGCGGCGCGAGCCCGGTTCGACATTCGTGTTGTCGGGGCTGGTCAGCGAAGGATTCTACGGCGCAGTGCTGATGCTTGTTGCGGCGCTGCTGGCTTTGATTTTCCGTCAACCCTCGTTCGCGATTGCGTTGCCGGTCGTTCTGCTTTCGAGCGAATGGCCGCTGCAGCTCGCGCGGATCTTCAGCGCGACTGCGTTGGAGGGTAGCGGATGGCTCGGCGCGGCGCTGCGCGCGGAACAGCTGATCCTGCTGTGGACCTTCTTCTGGCTATGGCGCTCGGCGGCAGTCAGCCTTGCGCCCAAGTATCCCCATTATTTGCTGCGTTCCGTGGGCGCGGCCATCTTGCTGGCGAGTCCGCTGTGGTTCGCGTCGGCATTTCTCCCGGAGATGGGGTGGTGGGAGGCTCCGCTGGAAGAGCCGGCGCGCGATTCACGCTTCCCGAGCCCCGCCTCGGAGACGGTAATGAGCGCGCAGCAGGATCTGTTCGACCAGGCGCTCGACGATATCAAGGACGAGCGCCACGGAGTCACCGATCTCTACTTCGTCGGATTCGCGCCGTTCGCAAGCGAGGACGTATTTCGCAAGGACATGGAGCTCGCGCGCACGCTCTTCGACGAGCGCTTCGATACCGCTGGCCGATCGATACTCCTGATCAACAATCCAACCACGGTGCTCGAGCAGCCCATGGCCACGGTCACGAATCTGCGCGCGACGCTGAAGGAGATCGGCGCCACCATCGACCGCGCCGACGACGTGGTGATGGTGTATCTGGAAAGCCACGGCGGGCGCGATCATCATCTCGCCGCTGACTTTCCACCGCTGGAGCTCGATCAGCTCACGCCCGAGATACTGCGCGCGTCGCTCGACGAGGCCGGCATCAAGTGGCGCATCATCGTCGTATCGGCGTGCTATTCGGGTGGCTACATCGACCCGCTCAAGGACGACTTCACGCTCGTCCTCACGGCGTCGGCCACCGACCGCACGTCTTTCGGCTGTGGCACGGAGAGCAACGCGACCTATTTCGCCGACGCGCTGTTCCAGCACGCGCTTCGCTTCGAGGATTCGTTCGTCAAGGCATTCGAGCAAGCGCGCGAGCGCATTGCCGCGCGCGAGCACGAGCAGAAAGTGAGCCCGCCGTCGGATCCGCAGATGTTCATTGGCGACGAGATGGTCGCCAAGCTTCCGAAGCTGGAGGCGGCGCTGCGTGCGCGTCGCGCGAGCGGGACGATCTGAGGAGCGTTACAAAACTGCGTGACGCTCGAATCCTTTGTATCGCCATTCCCGCCAACTCATATATCGTCATTCCCGCCATTTCACATATCGTCATTCCCGCGAAGGCGGGAATCCATTGGTTCTTTGACGGTCGCAAAATGGATCCCCGCCTGCGCGGGGATGACACGCTTTTGTAAGGTTTCGTCCTCTAGCGTAGAGTAGGTTTTCTTCGCCAAGCTATCCCTCAGCAAACAACCGAGGCTTGCAGCGCTGCGGCGCCGCATGTTGGTAGAATCTCACATTGCGCAGTGCGCGGTCCGCTGGAATAGACCCGCGGGGCGAAGACCCGTTCGCGCCCTCGCGCAAACCTTCAATGGAAGCCGCCAAAAAAACTGTCCGACCTCTCGCGGGACTGAAGGTCCTCGAGCTCGGTCAATTGATTGCCGGTCCGTTCGCCGGCAAGGTTCTGGCGGAATTTGGCGCCGAGGTCATCAAGATCGAGCCGCCGGCGTCCGGCAAGGACCCGGGCGGCGACCCTTTGCGGCAATGGCGGTTGCTGCACGAGGGAACGTCGCTGTGGTGGTATGTGCAGGCGCGCAACAAGAAATCGGTAACCGCCAACCTGCGCATGGTGGAAGGACAGGAGATCGCGCGGCGGCTCGCTCGCGACGCCGACATCGTCATCGAAAACTTCCGTCCCGGCACGTTGGAGAAATGGGGGCTCGGCTATGACGCGCTCGCCGCCGACAATCCGGGCCTGATCCTGCTTCGTCTGTCAGGCTTCGGGCAGACCGGGCCGTATCGCGATCAGCCTGGATTCGGCGCAGTCGGCGAATCGATGGGCGGCATGCGTCACGTCACGGGATTCCCCGAGCGCCCTCCGGTGCGCATGAACATCAGCATCGGCGATGCGCTCGCCGCGCTGCACGGTGTGATCGGTGTGCTGATGGCGCTACACCACCGCAATTCGCATGGCGGCAAAGGACAGGTAGTGGATGTCGCGCTGTATGAAGCCGTGTTCAACATGATGGAAAGCCTGATTCCCGACTACGATCTGCACGGCGACATACGCGGCCGCATCGGGACAGGCCTGACCAACATCGTGCCGTCCAACACCTACACGACACGTGACGGGCACAGCGTGGTCATCGCCGGCAACGGCGACAGCATCTACAAGCGGCTGATGCACGCCATCGGGCGCGACGATCTCGGCCAGGACCCGGAGCTCGCCACCAATGTCGGCCGCGTCAAGCGCACCGCGGCGATCGACGGCGCGATCGGCGAGTGGGCGGCGGCGCACGACCTCGACGATATCCTCCGCGCGCTCAAGGCCGCCGACGTTCCCCACGGCAAGATCTACACCGCAGCGGATATCGTCGACGATCCTCAATATCTGGCGCGCGAAATGATCCGGCAGGTCAAGCTGGCCGACGGGACGCCGCTCAAGATGCCCGGGATCGTTCCCAAGCTGTCGGACACGCCGGGCGGCATGGATTGGGTCGGGCCGGCGCTGGGCGAGCATACGGACGAGGTGTTACGCGCCGCGGGTTACGACGGCGATGACATCGCGCGTTTGCGCGCGTCCGGCGCGATCTGAAAGGAAGGGTGGTCACATGTTGTGCATCTGCATATACGACATCATCGTCCGCGACGGGCGTGACTTGAGGGCGCAGAGATAGTCACATGGAGCGCATCTACATCCACGATGTCGTCGCCCGTGACGGCTTGCAGATCGAGCCCGGCTGGGTGCCGACAGAACGCAAGATCGAGCTGATCGATCGGCTTTCGGCAACCGGCGTGGCCAAGATCGAGGCAACCTCTTTCGTCTCGCCCAAAGCGATTCCCAACCTGCGCGACGCCGAGGACGTCATGGCAGGCATCGAGCGCAATCCCGCGGTGACTTACGTCGCGTTGGTGCCGAATGCGCGGGGCGCCGAACGCGCGCTTGGTGCGGACGTCGACGAGATGGTGCTGGTCGTCTCGGTGTCGGAGACACACAATCGCGCCAACGTTCGGCGCAGCGTCGCCGACTCGTTCGCCGGCTTCCGCGAGGTTTTCGACGTGATTCGCGGTAATCGGCAGAGCGTTGCCGGCGCGCTGGCGACTTCGTTCGGCTGCCCGTTCGAAGGCGTAATTCCGGAGCAGCAGGTGCTCGACGGCGTCGCACGCTACGTCGACCTCGGTGTCGACTCGGTCACGCTGGCCGATACCACCGGCATGGCAAATCCGCGTCAGGTCGAGGCGCTCGTGCGACGCGTTCGACAACGCTGGCCGGAGCTCGCGCTCGCGCTGCATTTCCACAATACACGCGGCATGGGACTGGCGAATGTCGTCGCGGGGCTCGCCGCTGGTGTCACGCACTACGAGGCGTGTCTCGGCGGACTGGGAGGATGCCCCTTTGCACCCGGCGCGACCGGGAACATCTGCACCGAAGATCTGGTCCACATGCTGCAATCCATGGGTTACGACACTGGCGTCGATCTCGACGCATTGCTTGCGGCGTCGCGGCGACTGGGCGAGATCGTCGGACATGAGCTTCCGGGACAGGTCGTGAAGGCAGGAAAGTCGACCGACCTTCATCCGGCGCCGCACGCGGTGGACGTTGCGCCGGTTCGTTGAGAGTGAAGACCCTGCGTGCGCGCGTCGACAAATCACGGATGGTGCGTCCATGCGTTGACAGTTGAGCATTGCTATGTGAGCATCGCCGCTGCGCGAGCGCTCCCGCTCTCTTGAAGCATTCTCGAAAGACCTGGCATCGAGTGATGCATCACCTAATTGAGCGAACGCATCGACAAACTAGCGTCATCCCCGC
>OCZU010000345.1_pt1 | contig 32622 bp, 22 predicted proteins | sample 1539001 | NCBI WGS metagenome assembly OCZU01 (sample SAMEA3539306, study PRJEB22396) | soil metagenome | biome: tundra; feature: field; material: soil | place: USA | collected 2010-05 | depth 0.15 m | reverse complement strand
AACAGCGGGGATGCTCTGGTGGTTCGGGTGGGTGAGAGTGTTGACACCAGCGGCAATTTCGAGCCTTGGATTCGCTTGTATTCGCCAGGCGGCAAGTTGTTGGGTTCGAGTTTCGGAGTATTGGCGGCCGAGGTGACGGCGACGGCGACCAACAGCGGGACATTTATCGTGGTGGTAGGCGACGGCAATGGAGCTTTGAGCGGCGCGGGCGACTATCGGTTGACGCTGGCCAAGACCGGCGATCCGGTGGTGGTTTCCGCCGGAGACGACGGCGGGCCGATGACCAACGGGGTGATGCACACGGGAACCATTTCGACGGGCGACCTGGATATGTGGACGTTCAGCGCGAACAGCGGGGATGCGATCGTTGTACGGATGGGCGAGATCACCAGTATAAACAGCTTCACACCTTGGGTGAGATTGTATGGTCCGAACGGCAAACTGCTGAGTTCAAGCTTCGGAGCCTCAGCCGGAGAGGCGACCGCGACGGCGACCAACAGCGGAACATTTATTGTGGTGGTGGGCGACGGCAACGGCGCGCTCAGCGGATCGGGTGACTATCGGTTGACATTGGCAAAGACGGGCGACCCGGTGGTGGTCTCGGCCGGGGACGAAGGCGGGTTGCTGATCGGGTCGGGCAGTTACGACGGAACGATTGACGTTGGCGATCTCGACTTGTGGACGTTCACCGCGTGCGCTGGCGATGGTATTTTGCTCCGCATGGACGAACTGGTGAGCGGCAGCAGCCTTACGCCGTGGATTCGGCTCTACGGTCGTGACGGAACCTTGCTGAATTCGGTATTCGGAGCAGCCACCGCGCAAATCAACCGCAGTGCTCCAGTCACCGGAAGATACCTGGTAGTGGTTGGAGACGGCACCGGTGGCTTGGGCGGCAGTGGAACCTACCGCTTGACCGTGGATGGGCTTACCGATGAATTGAAGGTTTGCGTTCCGGTCATTTCAGGGACGAACGCCAAACTCGGTGGTGTCGGCGGGATCACGAACGCGGTTTTCCGGCTGGACACAACAACAAATCTCGCCACACCGGCAGCCCTTTGGACGCCGATCCTGACAAACTACTTCGACGTGTTCGGCACATTTACTTATACGAACCCATTCAGCCGAACCGAACCTGCACGGTTTTTCCGCCTCTCCGAGCCGTAAGACTGAATGTTGCGCTTACCGCATCAGAAGGGTTTTGTGGCGTCTGAAATGATGAGGAACTGACTATTTCGCCGGCCAAACCCTGACCAGCACCACGCCGTGGCGGGGAACGGACGCTTCAAATTGGTCCGCGAAATTGCCGAGGTCTTTTTGACGCCAGAGATCGCGCACCTTCTGCTTACCAGTCAGACCGAGGTCGTACCATTTCACCGTCATAGGCGTTTCGTTCTCGCTGCGGTTGAACAATCCGATGACCTTGGAGCCGTCCTCCATTGGCTTGGCCCAGATTTCGATTTGTTTGTCCGTGTCCTGGATTATGCGTGAAGCCTGTCGGCACAAAGGATCTTGATCCACTTCCAGGACTTCATCGTTGCTGAGGAGGTTGAGCGTGAAATCGTCCAGACGTGACATGTCACAGCCGATCAACAGAGGCGAAGTGAGGAGACACCACAGACTGATGTGCGTGTATTGCTCGTTCGGCGTGAGCCGGGTGGGGTGCAGATTGCGCCCGCTGGCAACCGCAAGAACACCCACAATCAGCATATCAGGATCGTCAAAGTGGCCTGGTCCGACATACTTCTCGTGCCCGCCCAGTCTGAATCCATTGCCTGAGAGGCTGCGCCAGTTGTCGGTGATGTCACCTGTGGTGCGCCAACTGTTGCCGCCGACTTCAGCACCCCATTCCCAAACGTTGCCCATGCCATACTGGCATAGACTGAATATGATATCGCGCGGGACTTTGTCGAGCGCGGCGCGCATGACCTGGTAAGGTTTCATCAGCGTTGCGCGGTCGAAGTTCCGGTTCCGGCCGCTTCCGGGAGCATTCGTCCCGTTGGCTACCGAGCTATAGCTGCACCAGTCGTATTTCAAATAATCGAAACCCCACTCAGCATATCGTTGCGCGTCCTGTTCTTCGTGCTGCCAACTGGCCACGCAACCACCGCAGGTCGTCGGTCCGGGCGAGGAATAGATTCCTGTTTTCAAACCTTGGCCATGGATGTAGTCCGCCAGCCCCTTCATGTCCGGGAAGCGGGGGTTGGTGAGAATCCGTCCCTCGGCGTCCCGTCTTGGTCCTTGCAGGCTCGGATCGTTGGTGCGGCGCACATTCACTTCCCAATAATCGTCAATGTTGACATAGGTCCAGCCATGTTCAATGAGCCGACCGTAACTGTTGCTTCTGACCATGCCATCCGCTGCCGCCTTCACGTGTTCCGCCGTCACCGAAGCGCCAAAGCAATTCCAACTGTTCCAGCCCAGCGCCGGTGTCAGCCCGAGTTGCGGCCCGCAAACGAGCTTGAACTTCTGCTCTGCGATGCCGAGCGAGTTCTTTGCGTGCAAAGTCACAGTGTAATCGCCTGCCTTCTTCAACGTGCCAGTGATGCGGCCGGTCTTGGCATCGAGTTTCAATCCTGATGGCAGACCTTTCGCGGAAAAAGTCATGGGCCGGTTGCCCGTCGCGGCGATGGTGAAGAGGAATGGATTTCCGGGCCGCACGCCGAAGACCTTTGCGCCGTTGATGCGCGGTTGGGGGGAAGGCCTCGGCGTAAGAATCACGGCTTCTTCCGGCGGTGGCGCGGTCGCTGCCGTCGCTGACTGGTTGGTCCCGGATTGTGCGAACGCAGGGGATCCGACGAGCAACGCAAAGGCGGTGACCACCAGTGCGAGGCAGGCCCTTGCGTGAGAAGCGAAAAAACGTACGGCAGGCAGATTCGTTTTCATAGTATGTTGTTGGGCGCCAGTATGGACTGTCGAATCGGATTTCGTCCAGAACAACCGGGAGACGGAGCGCATCCTGACGTTCGACTCATGTGCAATGTGAAATCAATGTCGGCATTGATCGGGGGGATAAGAACCTTCGATCGGCACGACGAGCTGGTTGGCGCGAGTCCCTTTTGAAGAATCAAAGGTGAGGTCAGCCGGGCACAACGTAATTGACCCTGACGACAAAAACCGCTTTCTTGTGCGCAACCAGATTTATGGACCCGCAAAAACCCGCGCTGGATGACTTGCGCATTAAACGGAGCGAGAAGCCCGAATCGAATTTACGAATCTGGCCGATCACCATTGCTGTTTTCGTACTGGCTCTGGCGGCAATGGTGATTTGGTGGCTGGCGCAGCCTAAAGCCATCGAGGTGCGGACGGAGGTCGCGCGCGAAATCTCCAGCGGCGCCGGAGAGCGGACAGTGTTAAACGCGTCGGGCTACGTCACGGCACGTCGGGCGGCGACGGCTTCTTCCAAGGTCACCGGCAAGGTTGTGGAAGTGCTCATCGAAGAAGGCATGAAAGTGAAAGAAGGCCAGGTTTTGGCCCGGTTGGACGATACGAACGTCAAGGCCAGCTTGGACGTTGCGCAAGCTCAGTTGGAATCCGCGAAGACCGCCGTGGAGGAAACCCGCGCACAACTCAAACAAGCCAACCTCGAATTTCAACGCACCATCGAATTGGCCAAGCAAAACATCGCGTCGCCATCCGACCTTGACCGCGCGGAGTCGGACGCGAAATCGTTGCAAGCCCGCATCGCACGGCAGGAGCGTGACATCACCGTGGCGGAACGCCAGGTTTCATTGTGGCAGCAACAAATGGAGGACATGACCATTCGCGCGCCATTCGCGGGCATCGTCACGACCAAAGATTCCCAGCCGGGCGAAATGATTTCACCGATTTCAGCCGGCGGCGGCTTCACCCGCACCGGCATCGGCACCATTGTGGACATGGACTCGCTGGAAATTGAAATTGATGTGAATGAGAGCTACATCAATCGGGTCGAACCCGGTCAGCCGGTCGAAGCCACCCTCGATGCGTATGCCCAGTGGAAGATTCCCTGCAAGGTGATTGCGATTATCCCAACTGCCGATCGGCAAAAGTCCACGGTGAAAGTGCGGGTTGGTTTTGACAAACTCGACCCGCGCATCCTGCCGGAAATGGCGGTGAAAGTGGCCTTCCATGAAACCGCCGGTTCCTCGCCGGCTGCAACTCGCACGGTGATCGTGCCGAAGAACGCAGTCCAGCAACAGGAGGGGCGCGACGTGGTATTTATCGCGCAGAATGGCCGGGCTGAGCGCCGGGCAGTGACCGTAAGCAGTGCGAGCGGCAACGAGACAGAACTCAGCGCCGGCGTGACGGCGGGCGAAAAAGTCATTGTAGATTCGCCATCCGGTTTGAACGACGGCGCAAAGGTGAAGGAGGCAAAACCATGAGTAGTGGAATGGCCGGCAGGTTTTGTAATTGCCTCCGCAAGGGTAAACCTGAAATGGTATTCGGCGAACAATGAATCCTCAAAGCAACAACACACTGGTGAGCGTTGATGGAGTCGAGAAGGTTTTCCATCGCGGCTCGGAAGACATTCACGTTCTCGCGAACTTGAATCTGCATGTCCCCAGCGGCGAGTTTCTGGCGCTGATGGGTCCGTCCGGTTCCGGCAAATCCACGCTGCTGAATCTGATCGGCGGCCTGGATCGCGCGTCCAGTGGATCGGTGGCGATCGGCGGCGAACGCATTGACCAGATGTCCGACCGCCAGCTCGCGGCGTGGCGTGCGCGTCATGTGGGATTGATCTTCCAGTTTTACAATCTGCTTCCGGTTCTGACCGCGGAGCGAAACGTGGAACTGCCCCTCCTGCTTACCCACCTTTCCAAAGCGGAACGAAAGAAACACGTCGAGACGGCGCTGGCGGTGGTCGGCCTGCAGCATCGCGCCAAACACTACCCGCGCACTTTGTCCGGCGGCGAACAGCAACGCGTCGGCATCGCCCGCGCCATCGTCACCGACCCGACCATCTTGCTCTGCGACGAACCGACCGGCGACCTGGATCGCAAATCGGGCGATGAAATCCTGAGCCTGCTGCAGGCGCTCAACCGCGAGCAAGGCAAGACCATCATAATGGTCACGCACGATCCGCACGCCTCGGCGCGAGCGACGCGGACCGTGTATCTGGACAAAGGCCAGCTCTCGACCACGAAACCGGAATAAAATGAACATCGGGCGAAACATTCAACATTCAACATTCAACATCCAACGTCCAACGATTGGCGCGGTTGACCGATCGCCGCTGAATGTTGGACGTTGGATGTTGAATGTTGAATGTTCCCCTTCCACTCCATGAAATTCCTCTACCTCGTCTGGTGCAATTTGAAGCGCAAGAAACTGCGCACCACGCTGACATTGCTTTCTATCCTGGTCGCGTTCGTGTTGTTCGCCTTGTTAAGCGCCCTCAAGCTTGCGCTCGGCGGCGGCGTGAACCTGGCCAACGTGAACCGTTTAGTCGTGCGTCACCGCGTGTCGTTTATCCAGCCGCTGCCGCACGCCTATCTCGCCCGGATCGCGCGCATTCCGGGGGTTTCCGCGGTTTCGCACTCGTCGTGGTTTGGCGGTATCTATCAGGATTCGAAGAATCCCATGGGCAGTTTTCCCGTCGAACCAGAACTGTTCCTGCCGATGAACCCCGAAATCAGTCTGCCGGAAGATCAGAAGCAAGCCTGGCTCAAAACCCGCACCGGCGCGGTCGTGGGCCGGTCGCTGGCGACGCGGTATGGGTGGAAAATCGGGGATCGGGTGCCGTTGAAATCACCCATCTGGCCAAACAAAAGCGGCGGCGCGTGGCAGTTCGACATCGTCGGCATTTATGACGGAACGACAAAATCCGCCGACACCTCTGGTTTCCTTTTCCGTTACGACTACTTTGATGAGGCGCGCAGCTATGGCACCGGGTTGGTCGGTTGGTATCAGGTCAAAGTGGCCGATCCCAAGCGCGCCACGGAAGTTGCCGCCGCCGTTGACGCCGAATTTGCCAATTCGTCCGCGGAAACGAAAGCGGAGACCGAGGCCGCGATGTACCAGGGTTTCGCGCAACAAATCGGGGACATCGGAACGATTGTCACGGCGATCCTCGGGGCCGTCTTCTTCACCATCCTGCTGGTCGCCGGCAACACCATGGCGCAATCGGTGCGCGAGCGGACGCAGGAACTGGGCGTGCTCAAAGCCGTGGGCTTTTCCAACGAACTTGTGCTCGGCGTCGTGCTGGGCGAATCGCTCGTGATCACCCTGCTCGGTGGGCTGGCGGGCTTGTTGTTCGGCTGGTTGATGGTGGCGGGATTGGGACAGGCGAGTTTCATCAAGCAGTTTTTTCCCATCTTCTTTATTCCCACACGCGACCTGATGTTCGGTGTGGGCCTTGCCCTCGCGCTGGGATTTGTGGCGGGAATCCTGCCCGCGATCCAGGCGATGCGTCTGCGTCTGGCTGATGCCTTGCGCCGCGAAGGATGAATATGAATTGTGTATGATGAACTGGCTTTCTCAAATCGTCTCCGTCACGTGGTTCGGGCTCTGCACGATTCCGCGGCGCAAAGGTTCGGCCATTGCAGCCACCTTCGGCATTGCCGGCGTCGTGGCGGTGTTCGTCGGAGTGCTGTCCATCGCGCAGGGATTCCACCGCGCCGTTACGTCCACCGGCCGCGAGGACATTGCCATCGTGCTGCGCGATGGAGCGAACGATGAAATGTCCAGCGGCCTCGGGCGGGAAGAAACCCGGATCATCAAGGACGCTCCCGGCGTGGCGCGGGAAAACGGCGTTGCCGTGGTGTCTGCGGAACTGTTCGTGATCATTGATGTGCCCAAGCGATCCTCCGGCACCGACGCCAACGTGCCTTTTCGCGGCATCGAGCCTGCCGCGCCCGTGGTGCGCGGAAATGTGAAGATTGTCCAGGGACGAATGTTCGAGCGCGGACACAACGAGGTGATCGCCGGTGTGGCCGCGGCCCGGGAGTTCGCCGGGCTTGACGTCGGCAAGACGATCAAACTCGGCAAGGCCGAGTGGAACGTTGTGGGAATATTTTCCGCCGGCGGTGGCGCGGGTGAGTCGGAATTGTGGACCGACACCACCGTGCTGCAAGAAGCTTATCAGCGCGGCGACTCGTATCAGTCGGTTTACGCCAAGCTCGAGTCCCCGGGCAAGTTTCAGGAATTCAAGGACGCGCTCACGTCCAATCCCCAACTCAAGGTGAAGGTCGTGCGCCAGGCCGAGTTTTACGCCGATCAATCCACGATGACCACCGAGTTCATCACGGGCATTGGAACGGTGATTGCCTTGATGATGGCGCTGGGTGCGCTGCTGGGCGCGCTCAACACCATGTATAACGCCGTCGCCTCGCGCGGGCGGGAAATCGCGACGCTCCGGGCGCTGGGATTCGGCGCTGCGCCGGTGGTTTGTTCCGTGTTGATTGAATCCCTGGTCCTGGCGCTGGCCGGTGGAGTCATCGGTGGGCTTGGGGCGTATTTGGCATTTGACGGTTACGGCGCGGCCACGATGAATTTCCAGACCTTCAGCCAGATCGCCTTCGCCTTCGCCGTGACGCCCAAGCTGCTCCTCAATGCGATTATTCTGGCTGCCATGATCGGTTTGCTGGGCGGACTTTTTCCTGCGATCCGCGCGGCGCGACTGCCGATTGCGGCGGCTTTGCGGGAGGTATAACTTCGCTTCTTCTCTCACCTTCGCTTTTTTTGACCGGCGAGACTCGAGGAAATCGGCTCACCTCTGGCGGTGTGCTTGCCAGAAGTCCAATATTTGTTTCCAAACTTTTGCCGGTTGTACCATCACGGTGCCGTGATTCCCTTCCGGGAATTCCCATAGTCGCTTCGAGTTGGAGTAGTTGTCGTAGAGGCGACGGCCAAACTTCTCCGGCACCACTTGATCCTTGCCTGCGACCAAAACTCCGACTGGACCATGATAGTTGCGCAGATAGTCCTGAGATGGAAAACGGTCCACGAGCATCAAATGTACGGGAAGAAACGGCATGTGATACTGCGCGACGTCGGCCAACCGGTTATAGGGAGCAAGCAAAACCAACCCTGCAATCATATCCGGGTGCGTTCCAGCCAAAAAACACGCGACGCCCGTGCCGAGAGATTCGCCGAGGACATAAATCGGCGCGTTTGTTGGGATCAATTGAAACGCCTCATCAGCCGCGCGGAAGAAACTATTTTGACTTGGCGAACCCTGGCGATCCGCATAGCCAGGATATTCCAAGATGAATACGTCGAATGCGGAGGTTGCCTGAATGACGTCGGCGTAATTGGCGCAGTCGACCGCGCAACTGCCATTTCCATATACAACAAGCACTCGTCCCAATGCCGGCGGTTGGGGTGATAAGCGCTTCATGCCAATGAAATCACCCGATGGGTTCTGCCAACGTTCAAGTTTGGCGGAGCGAGCCAATTCGTCCGTTTGTTGCGGAGTGAACTTGGGAGGAAAATAAATCATCCGCCGCTGGAAACCAGCGCAGCCAACACCAACCAACAGGTAAACCGTCGCGCAAATTTTCAATGCTCGCAGCAATTGCTTCCGCAAGGTCGGTTTGGAGCGTTGTATGGATCGGCTCATGAGCCTGATGATTACAGAATCCAAGTTCTATGGCGCATTGAAAATCTTTATGTGAGAATTAAAAAGGCGGACGGTCTCCTCCCGTTCACCTTTTGTCTCAATCGTTGGACGCGATTTTCGCGCCGTCATTTGGCCGCCAGATCCGCACCAGCCTTACTCCATGGCGCGGGAAGGAAGCGGTGAATGAGCCGGTGAATTCGCCGAGATCCGTTTGCCGCCACAATTCGCGCACTTTTTTTTGCCGGTCAAAATGAGGTCGGCCCAGTTGGCGGCGACGGACGCCTCGCGGTATGAGGATATTCAGTCCTTTCGTTGGCGCTTGTCCTTGTAATCCTTCCAAAGAATACCCAGGACCAGCCAGCCACTCCCGCCCAGGGCAATCAAAAAGCAAATCATGGCGATGCCGGGGTAGCCAAAAATCTGGAAGGAGGAATTGATTCGCATCATCAGCGCCGCTCCGATAATCAGCGCGGCGAGAAGGATGCCGGTGGTGACTCGATTGGCGATTTTTTCGAAGCCGTTGAGCAAATGACGCGCGTCGGGAGTTTTGACATTTACTTCCAATTCAGAATTGCCGACGGCATCCAAAATCTTGTTTACACGCCCCGGCAGGCCGCCCACAAAATCCTTCATTTCGAGCACCGCCCCAAATAAATGCCCCGGCGAAGCCACTTTGCGCATCCGGGTCGTCATGATTTCGGCGACATTCCGGCGCACCGAAGCGTTGGTATTGAAATTGGGACATAAAATTTTTCCGACCTCCTCCAGTTGCAGCAGGGTTTTTCCAAGCAGGGTCAATTCGCTTGGAACATAAAGTCCCGTCTTCGCCGCCGTTCTTGAAACTCCCATCAAGGCTTTGCCCACGTCCTGGTGATTCAAATTTTGGTCCCGCTGTTCGGAGACGAATTCCGTCGCTTTTTTGGTGAACTCCGCCTCGTCGAAGTCATCCGCGGTTTCGCTGATCCGCAGGACAATTTTCACCGCCTCGTCGCCGTTGCCTTCACTGATCGCCAGCAACAACCGCAATAAATTTTCCTGCATGTTTGAACTGATGCGCCCGGTCATGCCCAGATCCAGCAACGCCACGCGCCCATCGTCCGTCAGAAAAATGTTGCCCGGATGCGGATCCGCATGAAAAAAGCCGTCAATCAACACCTGTTTCAGATACGCTTTGAAAAATTCCTCGGCCAGAACATCGCCGTTGATGTCCAGTTGAGCGATGGGACTGAGCGCGGTGATTTTTGTTCCGCTGACATAATCCATCGTCAACACGCTGCGCGAACTGTAATCAAGCACGGGCAGCGGAACGAGAATGTGTGGAAATTCCTTCAGATTATTTGCCAGCGTGGTCAGATTGGACGCTTCCCGCTGATAATCCAGTTCCTGCAAGATGGAACTTTTGAATTCCGCGAGAATTTTTCCGAAACGATAACGGCGGCCAATGTCCGTATGTTCGTCGAAAAAGTCCGCGATTTCTTCGAGCACTTCAAAATCCTCCGCAATTTGTTTGCGGATGTCCGGGCGTTGCACTTTCACGACCACGGGGCGCCCGTCGCGCAAGGCCGCGCGATGCACCTGTCCGAGCGACGCCGCGGCAAGATGTTGTTGTTCAAAAAACGAGAACGCTTTTGAGATGCGGATGCCGAGTTCGCTCGCGACAATTTGTTCCACTTCGGCGTAAGGAAACGGTTTGATCTTGTCCTGCAAACGCGCGAGCGCCTTCAAATAGGGTTCCGGCAAAAGGTCGGCGCGGCTGGAAAGCAACTGGCCGAATTTGATGAAGGTCGGCCCCATTTTTTCCAAATCGTCCGCCAATTCTTCCGGCGCGGGCTGGCCGGGTTTGGCGGCCGAAAGTGTTTTTTCATCGCCCGCGGCCTCATTGGCAAATTCCTTGGCCAGGTCGGTATGACCGTATTTCAAAAAAAGCAACGCGATATCCTTGTAGCGTTTGAGGTGATGCGGTTTTAAGGACAATTTCATATTTACCTTTCTGGGAGGCTATTTCATAGGCCAAATCCGCACCAGCACTACCCCGTGGCGCGGAACGGAAGCGGTGAATGAGCCGGTGAATTCGCCGGGATCCTTTTGCCGCCACAGGTCGCGCACTTTCTGTTTCCCGGCCAAACCGAGGTCGGCCCAATTGGCGGTGACGGACGCTTTGCTGTAGCCGCGATTGAAAAGACCGACCGCCTTCGAGCCGTCTTCCATGTCCTTCGCCCAAACTTCAAGCTGGCCGTTTTGGGCGACGCGCGCGGCCTGACGACCGAGCGGGTCCTGGTTGACTTCCAGCACCTCGTCATTCGTCAGCAGGCTCAAGGTGAACTCGTCCAGCTGTGTCATGTCGCAGCCGATAAGCAGCGGCGCAGCGAGCAGGCACCAAAGGCTGATGTGCGTGTATTGCTCGTTGGGCGTGAGACGTGTGGGATGTAGGCTGGGTCCCCAACCCACTTTGCCGACCACGAGCATATCCGGGTCGTTGAAATTTCCCGGCCTGGCAAATTTCTCGTGACCATTTTGCCGGAAGCCGATGCCCGCCATGCTGCTCCAGGAATCATTGATGTCGCCGGTCGTGCGCCAGGAATTGCCGCCGGTTTCCGCGCCCCATTCCCAGACGTTGCCCATGCCGTACTGGCAGAAACTGAAAAGGATGTCGCGGTTCACCTTGTCGAGCGCGGCGCGCATGACGCGGTACGGCTTTTGAAGCGTCGCGAGAGAATTATCTCCTCGAACCAGGTCCCCGTAACTGCACCAGTCATACTTGAGATAATCAAAGTCCCATTGGCCGTAAGACTGCGCGTCGAGTTCCTCGTGCTGCCAACTGGCCACGCAACCACCGCAAGTCCACGGACCGGGCGAGGAGTAGAGGCCAATCTTCAAACCTTTGGCATGAACGTAATCGGCCAATCCCTTCATGTCCGGGAAGCGCGGATTCGGAATGATGTGCCCATCCGCGTCGCGTTGCGTTCCTTGCAGCGTCGGGTCCTTGGAATCGCGATGCACCTCCCAGAAATCGTCAACGTTGATGTAGGTCCAGCCGTGGTTGATGAGGCCGCTGCTGACCATGGCGTCGGCGGCGGACTTCACTTTTGCGGCCGTGACGGCGGAGGCAAAACAATTCCAGCTATTCCAACCCATCGCTGGCGTCAGCCCGATCTGCGCGCCGCAAACGATTTTGAATTTCTGCGTCGTTTCGCCGAGCGAATTTTTTGCGCGCAAGTTGACTTCATGTTCGCCTTTATCCTTCAAACTGCCGGTGATGCGTCCGGTCTTGGGATCAAGTTGCAATTCCTTGGGTAAATTATCCGCCGCGAAGGCCATCGGGCGATCACCCGTGGCCGCGACGGAGTAGAGAAATGGCGCGCCGGGCCGCACGCCAAAAACTTTCGCGCTGTGGAGGCGTGGTTTGGGCGAAGGCTTCGGCGTGAGAATGACCGTGTCTTCCTTGATGGCAGGAACGGTTCCGGGCCGGCCCCGGGTCATGACCAATTGCGCGTCTGCCCAATCGGCGTGATCGAAGTCAATGCTCTCTCCGCCGTCCACAGACAGGGTCAATTGTTTCACGTCCGCGAGACTTACGTTCACCGCCTGAGGCGCGTCGCCGCCATGCAGTTCCTTGCTTTCCCAAAGGACTTTGCCTTGGTCACCTAACACCTTGAACACCACGCTGCCCTGGCCTTTGGCGACCTCGTCATCCACACCCACCACGGCGGAAAAACTTTCGGCCCGGCCACCGACATCGAGGACGAACTCGCTCGACGCATGCGTGCCCAACCCATTTGTGAACATGTGTCCGCCGAGGGACAACGGATGGCCGTCAACGGATTTGTTCGCGTGCGGCTCGCCCCAACCTTGCTGCACCTGGCTGATGTCCAGGGCGCTGATGAAATTGGTCTGCGCGGCTCGGCCGCGGGTGGTTCCGGCAACTATATACAGAACGACCAGTGACATGAGCAATTGGCAACGCTTGGCAAGAAAGGTTTGTTTCATATTTTTTTCATAAAAGATGTCTGGTGAAGAATGCGCTGCCAGTTCTGTTTGCGTCCAGAAAAATGAATCGGCACGTGGGACAAAAGGCGCAGTTGAACACGGTATCCGAATTGCAGGGAACACACGGCTGGAAGCCGCCGGCACCGTGCGAGGAATTCCCGATTGAGTTGACCGCACTACAAAGAACGGCATAATTCTCTCATGCCCTTTGTTACCAGTACCAAAACCAAACCTTCGTATGATGTCATCATCGTCGGCTCGGGAGCGGCCGGCGGCCAAAGCGCCTATGTGCTGGCCGCGGCGGGCGTCAAGGTGCTGATGCTGGAGGCCGGTCGGAATTACGATCCGATGAGTGAGACGCCGATGTTCCAGCCGCCGCACCAAGCGCCATTGCGCGGCGCGGGAACGGCGGACAAATTCTTCGGGTTCTACGACGCGACCGTCAATGGTGGCTGGACGGTCCCCAAGGAGCCGTACATGGTAAAGCGAAAATCCTCCGGCGACGCGTGGGTTGAGGCCACGGACTCTTCGCGCGGCGGCTTTGATCAGAATTTCACCTGGTACCGGTCGCGCATGCTCGGCGGCCGCACGAATCACTGGGGTCGCTTCTCGTTCCGCATGGGGCCTTACGATTTCAAGCCGAAGAGCCGCGATGGATTGGGGATCGACTGGCCGATCAGTTATGAAGACCTCGCGCCCTATTACGACAAGGTTGAGGCGCTCATCGGTGTCTATGGCGCGAACGATGGATTGGAAAATACTCCCGACTCCTCGCCCGGCATTCTGCTGCCGCCCCCGAAGCCTCGCGGCAACGAATTGCTGACCAAAAAAGCCTGCGCCAAACTCGGCATCCCGGTCGTGCCGGCGCACGTCGCGATTCTGAGTCAAAAGCAGGATGCGGATAAAATTCCGGCCATGCTGCATCCGGACAATCCGAAGGCCGCCAAAGCGCTCGCGGACAGCATGCGTTCGCGGCTCGCCTGTTTTTGGGCGACGCATTGCGGTCGTGGCTGCACGATCAAGGCGAACTACCAGTCCACCACCGTCCATCTCCCGCCCGCGCTGGCGTCGGGCAATCTCGACATCATCACCGACGCGATGGTGCGCGAAGTGACGATTGACGGCGGCGGCAAGGCGACGGGGGTTCACTACATTGACAAAACGACCGGCCAGGAAATGCAGGCGAAAGCGCGCGTGGTTGTCCTGGCTGCCAGTGGTTGCGAGTCGGCCAGAATTCTGCTGAATTCAAAAAGCGCGCTGTTTCCAAACGGACTCGCCAACGGCAGCGGCAAGGTGGGCCGTTATCTCATGGACACCGTGGGATGCAGTTTGTCCGGCCAGATTCCGGCGCTCGAAAATTGTCCGCCGCACAACGAGGACGGCGCTTCGACCATGCACCTCTACATGCCTTGGTGGCTGTACAAAGAGCAGGACGCGCACAAGATGGATTTTCCGCGCGGCTACCACATCGAGTTCGGCGGCGGCCGGCGCATGCCGGAGATGGGGAGTTTCTACGGACTGGAAAATTTCACCGGCGGGAGTTATGGAAAAAAATTCAAGGAAGACGCGCGGCGGTATTACGGCAGCTTCATGGGGTTTGCCGGGCGCGGCGAAATGATTCCCAACGAACACAGCTTTTGCGAAATTGACCCCGACAAAAAGGACGCTTACGGCATCCCCGTGTTGCGTTTCCATTTCAAATGGACCGAACACGAAGAACGACAGGCCGCGCACATGCAAAAAACCTTCGCTAACATCATCGAAACGATGGGCGGCAAGGTTCTCGGCGCGCCGCAACTGGACGGGGCGAAAGCCATTGCGCCGGGCGGCTCCATCATCCACGAGGTTGGAACGACTTGCATGGGATTCGATGCGAAAAACTCCGTGCTCAATCAGTATTGCCAGGCGTGGGACGTGAAAAATCTGTTCGTGACCGATGGCGGGCCGTTCGTGTCGAACGCGGACAAAAATCCCACGCTCACCATCATGGCCAATGCCTGGCGCGCGTGCGATTATCTCGCCGGCGAAATGAAGAAGGGAAACATTTGATATGAACGAACCGCAACGCATGGATCGTCGCGAGGCGATCAAATGGATGCTGGCGGCCTCGGCGACAGTGTCGCTGCTCAACGTTCATAGCTTCGGCGCGACCGCCGCCACGGGCTACGGCCAAGACCCGAACTTGATGGAGTTCTACAAACCCGGCGACCTCTGGCCGCTGACGTTCACGAATGACCAGCGCAAAACCGTGACGGCGTTATGTGACGTGATCATTCCCGCCGATGACAAATCGCCCAGCGCCAGCAGCATTGGTGTGCCCGACTTCATTGACGAATGGATTAGCGCGCCGTACCCGGAACAGCAGGCGGATCGAAAACAGGTTCTCGATGGACTGGCTTGGCTTGAAGACGAATCCAAAAAACGGTTTCAGAAAACCTTCGCCGATTTGAACGACGAACAAAAACACCGGATTTGCGACGACATTTGTTACGCGCCCAAGGCCGGGCCGGAATTCAAAAACGCCGCCGCATTTTTTGCCACTTTCAGAAATCTGACCGCCGGCGGCTTTTACACAACGCCCCAAGGCTGGAAGGATGTCCAATATATCGGCAACGTCCCCTTGACGCAATTCGACGGTCCGCCGCCCGAAGTGCTGGCGCATCTTGGGTTGGGCTAACTGCCGGCCATCCTTCAATTCAAGTTACCGCGGCCGCCGGACGACTTCCAATGGACTGTCGGCTTTCCGGATCCAATTTCGCGCGCCTGGCCGCAGCGATGAAGTTTTCCGTGGCCGCCGAATTTGTCCCCTTGCGATACGCCATCCCGACAACGAAGGGTGGCGGCGCCGGAGAGAGCGGACGGATTTTCAATCGCGGGCCGGCCAGACATTCGAATCCCTGCTGCACCAGAGCCACACCTCGGCCAGCCTCGACGGACGCGATGAGGCTGGTTGAACTGTCGTGCTCTTCCGCAATTTTCGGCAGGCGTTTCAGCGGCGCGAACAAGTCGGAGAGCCACGCGTGGTATTCGGGATAGTCGGCGAGCGTGTAGGCGACGAGTCGTTCATTGGCTATCTGCTTCAGCCCGACTTTGCGTGCCCGCGCCAGTGGATGCGACAAGTTAACGGCGACACAAACTGCGTAACGGTGAAGCTCCTCAAACACGAGTCCAGCCATGACGCGCGCGGACACCTGGATCAACAGGGCGACGTGCAGCTTTCCGTCGCGCAGTCCGCGCAGCATTTCCTGGGTGGACAGGTCGTGAAGCTGAACGCGCACCCCGGGATTCGCTTCCTGAAAAAATCGCAATGCACGCGGGAGCAATTCCACCGTCAGCGACGGCGCGTAACCGACGTGGATTTCGCCGCGTTGCCCGTTGGCAACGGCCTTCGCCAGTTGCACCGCTTCGTCCGCCCGCTGCAACACTGCCCGGGCTTCGGTGAGGAAGACCCGTCCAGCTTCGGTGAGGCGCACGGCTTTCGCGCCGTGGTCGAACAGCGCCACGCCCAATTCATCTTCCAGGTCGCGGATCTGGCGGCTCAACGGCGGCTGCGAAACGTGCAGCCGCGCCGCCGCACGCGTCACGTTTTGTTCTTCAGCGACGGCGACGAAGTATCGCAAGTGGCGCAGTTCCATTTGCCGTCCAGCATACCTGTCTGGCATGGTGAGCCAAGCGACAAAGTATTTCGAGCGCGGAACTGGCGACACTAGAGTGTGGGTGTGAAAAGAAAGAATGACGCTATGAAAAAATTACTTCGCATCCATAAAAGTTCGGGCATGCACTGGGTCGGCAACGGTTTTCCTGTCCGCTCCGTGTTCGATTACAACGGGCTGGGCCAGGAGTTGAGTCCGTTCCTGCTCCTCGACTACGCGGCGCCTTATCAGTTTGCGCCGGGCCAGGAGAAGCGCGGTGTGGGCGGACATCCGCACAAGGGTTTTGAAACGGTAACCGTGGCCTATCAAGGCGAGTTGGAACATCGCGATTCCAGCGGTGGCGGCGGAAGGATTGGTGCGGGTGACGTGCAATGGATGACGGCCGGCAACGGCATCGTCCACGAGGAATTCCACTCGCAGGACTTCACACGCAAAGGCGGCACTTTGCAGATGGTGCAGCTTTGGGTGAACTTGCGCGCGCAGGACAAGAGCGCAAAAGCCGGTTATCAAACCCTGCTCAAGGCACAGATTCCCAACGTGGAACTGCCGCAAGAAGCCGGCAGCGTGCGCGTCATCGCTGGCGATTACGACGGACATAAAGGCGCGGCCAAGACTTTCACTCTGATCAATCTTTGGGACGTGAGCCTGCGCGCCGGTAAGTCGGCGGAACTGCCACTGCCCGAAGGCCACACCACCACGTTTCTCGTGTTGAGTGGCGAGGTCGCAGTGAACGGCGAGAGCAAAGCCGGCGAAGGCGACCTGGCAATCTTCGCTCGCCCTGGCGAAGGCATCACCCTGAAAGCGAAGACGGATGCCAAGCTCCTGGTGATGGATGGCGAACCCATCGCTGAACCGGTCGTCGGCCACGGCCCATTCGTGATGAACAGCCGCGCGGAAATCCAACAGGCGTTCGAGGATTATCAGCTGGGACGCATGGGTGAAATCGGGAGCTGAAGCCGCACTTTTGCTAGCGTGGCTGGCAGCGGCAGGGGGCGCGCAAGCATTCCCAGACAAAAAGGCGAACGGTTTCCCGTTCGCCTTTCGTGTGTCAGATTTCGATTCGCTCAGTAGCGGTAATGATCCGGCTTGTAAGGGCCGTCCACGGAGATGCCGAGGTAGTCGGCCTGTTTCTTGGAGAGCTTGGTCAGCTTCACGCCGATTTTTTCGAGGTGCAAGCGGGCGACTTCTTCGTCGAGTTTTTTCGGCAGGCGATAAACGCCGATTTTGTTGGTGTCGCGGTTCTTCCACAAATCCAATTGCGCGAGGCATTGGTTGGTGAAGCTGTTTGACATGACGAAACTCGGATGGCCGGTGGCGCAACCAAGATTCACGAGGCGGCCTTCGGCGAGCATGTAAATGCTGTTGCCGCCGGCGAAGGTGTATTTGTCCACCTGCGGTTTGATGGTGAGTTTTTTCACGCCCTTCGCGTTGTTCAAGCGGTCCACCTGAATCTCGTTGTCGAAGTGGCCGATGTTACAGACGATGGCCTGGTCTTTCATCTTCGCCATATGTTCGAGCGTGATGATGTCGCAGTTGCCGGTCGTGGTGACGTAGAGGTCGGCGGTGCCGAGCGTCTCTTCGATGGTCGTGACTTCAAAGCCTTCCATCGCGGCTTGCAGCGCGTTGATGGGGTCAATCTCCGTGACGATGACGCGTGCGCCGAATCCGCGCAGCGAATGCGACGAGCCTTTGCCCACGTCGCCGTAACCGCAAACACAGGCGACCTTGCCGGCGACCATCACGTCGGTCGCGCGCTTGATGCCATCGGCAAGTGATTCGCGGCAGCCATAAAGGTTGTCGAACTTGGACTTGGTGACGGAGTCGTTGACGTTGATGGCGGGCACGAGGAGTTTGCCCTGTTCCAGCATCTGGTAGAGGCGATGAACGCCGGTGGTCGTTTCTTCGGAAACTCCTTTCCAATCCTTAACCACTTCGTGCCAGAAACCGGGGCGCTCCTTGAGCACGCGCTTGAGCAAATTTTTGATGACCTGCTCCTCGTGGCTGGCGCTCTTGCTGTTGACCCAATCGCTGCCGTTTTCGAGTTCATAGCCTTTGTGGATGAGGAGGGTGGCGTCGCCGCCGTCGTCCACGATGAGTTGCGGACCTTTGTTGCCGGGATGCGTCAGTGCGGCGAGCGTGAGATCCCAATATTCTTCGAGCGTTTCACCTTTCCAGGCGAACACGGGAATGCCGGCCGTCGCAATCGCCGCGGCGGCGTGGTCCTGCGTCGAGAAAATATTGCAGCTTGCCCAACGCACGGACGCGCCGAGTTCAACGAGTGTCTCGATCAGGATTGCCGTCTCAATGGTCATGTGCAGCGAGCCGGTGATGCGCACGCCTTTGAACGGCTTGAGCGGACCGTATTTTTTGCGGATGGACATGAGCCCGGGCATTTCGTGCTCGGAAACCTGAATGGTTTTGCGACCCCACTCGGCGAGCGAGAGGTCTTTGACTTTGAAGTCTTGTGCGGCTGCGCCGTTGCCGTTGGTTTTCGCGAGTTTCGCGCGGGCGGGAGACAGTTTGATTGTGGCCATAGTATTTAGTTGAGAATTGATGGTTGAAGGTTATTTCACTGCACGTTTCAGGGTGGCGGCTTTGTCGGTTTTTTCCCAGGTGATGTCGGGGTCGTTTTTGCCGAAGTGACCGTAGTTGGTCGTCTTGGAATAAATCGGGCGGAGCAGGTTGAGCTGTTTGATGATCGCCGCCGGTTTGAAGCTGAAAACTTCGCAGACCGCCTTTTCAATCTCCTCATCGCTCACGACGCCGGTGCCGAAGGTGTTCACGCAAACGGAAACCGGATCGGGATAGCCGATGGCGTAGGCAAACTGAATCTCGGCGCTGGTCGCGAGGCCGGAGGCGACGATGTTCTTCGCCACGTAACGGCCCATGTAAGCCGCGCTGCGGTCCACCTTCGACGGATCCTTGCCGCTAAACGCGCCACCACCGTGGCGGCCCATGCCGCCGTAACTGTCCACGATGATTTTGCGGCCGGTCAGCCCCGTGTCGCCCTGCGGCCCGCCGACGACGAAACGTCCGGTCGGGTTGATGAGAAATTTGGTGTTCTTCGTGAGCAGGCGTTTCGGCAAGGTTTTTTTAATGATTTCCTCGATGCAGAATTCCTGGATCGTCTTGTGTTTCGCGTCGGCGGCATGCTGGGTGGAGATGACGACGTTCGTGATTTCCACGGGCTGATCGTCGGCGTAACGGACGGAAACCTGGCTTTTCGCGTCGGGGCGGAGCCACTTCACTTTTCCAGTCTTGCGAATGCGCGTCAGCTCGCGACCGAGTTGATGGGCGAACATGATGGGCGCGGGCATGAGTTCGGGAGTTTCCGTCGTCGCGTAACCGAACATCAAACCCTGGTCGCCGGCGCCTTGCTCGGCCTTTTCCTTGCCTTCGGCGGCGCGGTCATCCACGCCTTGCGCGATGTCCGGGGACTGCGACGTGATGGCGTTCATGATGAGCACCTTGTCGGCGTGAAATACATCGTCGTCGTGCGTGTAACCGATTTCGCGGATGGCATCGCGGGCGATCTGGCTGAAGTCGAGTTTGGCCTTGGTGGTGATTTCGCCGCCGACGACCACGAGGTTCGCCTTCGCGTAAGTTTCACAGGCGACGCGGCTGTATTTGTCCTGTGCGAGGCAGGCATCCAGCACGGCATCAGAGATCGTGTCGCAGACCTTGTCCGGATGGCCTTCGCCGACGGACTCCGAAGAGAAGATAAAGTTTTTGCTCATTTAATTTTCAGCCAACATTTATTCGCCAACAACATATTGACGTATCAAGATAAGATGATATATGTAAATCAACGTGCGTCAACTTGTTTTTGGAAAAAAGTTGGATGCGCCAAAAGAACGCCAATGTCTGCAACCCTAAAATCACTCCGGGCCTTGTCCGATCCGACGCGGCTCCGGATCGTGTCGCTGCTGGAGCGCGACGAACTGTCCGTGAACGAACTCCAGGAAATTACCCGGCTTGGCCAGTCACGCATCTCCACGCATCTGGGCCTGTTGTCCGACTGCGCCCTCGTGCAATCACGCCGTGAAGGCAAACGGACGTTTTACAAACTCAACCCGCACGCCACCGGGGACACGGGCGAGTTCATCCAGCTGGCGATTCGCGGCGCGAAGGAATTGTCCGAACACACCAGCGACCAGATCAATTTGAAGCGCATCCTGGCCCGCCGGCGCGAACAGGCGCAGGTCTATTTCAATCAAATTGCCGGACGATTTGATCGCGTCTATGGGCCGGGCCGTTCGTGGCAGGCGTTCGGGCATTTGCTGTTGCGCATTTTGCCGCCACTCATCGTTGCCGACCTGGGCGCGGGCGAAGGTTTGTTGAGCGAACTGCTGGCGCGCCGCTGCAAGAAAGTCATCGCCGTTGACAATTCCGAAAAAATCGTCGCGTTCGGCGCGGCAAAGGCGAAGAAAAATGGGCTGAAAAATCTGGAGTTCCGCCTTGGCGATCTGGAAAGTCCGCCGATTGAACCGCACAGTGTTGATCTCGTCATCCTGAGCCAGGCGCTGCATCACGCCGAAGAGCCGGCGTCGGCGATTCGCAGCGCGCACAAAATCTTGAAAAGCGGCGGGCAGATCCTGCTGCTGGATTTGCTCAAGCACAATTTTGGAAAGGCGCGCGAGCTTTACGGCGACCGCTGGCCGGGTTTCGCCGAGAGCGACCTGCACCGTTGGCTGGAAGACGCGGGCTTCAAGAAAATCGAAGTCAGCATCGTCGCGCGCGAGGAACAGCCGCCGCATTTTGAAACGATTCTGGCGGGAGGAGAAAAATGAAATTCTTGCGGCAGCCGAGGTAACGCGGCTCTGACTTCAATTCTTCATCCGACATTCCGTTTTTGAAATGAGCCTCCTCACTTCGGCTGCTACTTTTTCAAAACAGTCTGCACCCACTCCTGATTATCAAGATACCAGCGCACCGTTTCACGGATGCCTTGCTCGAATTTGTGCGCGGGCACCCAGCCGAGTTCCTTCTGGATTTTTGAAGCGTCAATCGCATAGCGCCGGTCGTGGCCGGCGCGGTCTTTGACGTAGGAGATAAGGTTTCGCGAATTGCCGCCGGGCTTCGGCTGCAATTCGTCAATCAAATCACAAATGAGCTGGACGATGTGGATGTTGGCCCATTCGTTGTGGCCGCCGATGTTGTAGGTTTCGCCGAGTTTGCCGCGATTGATCACGGTCCACAGGGCTTCAGCGTGGTCGCGCACGTAAAGCCAGTCGCGCACGTTCATGCCGTCGCCGTAAACAGGAATCGCTTTCCGCGCGAGGACGTTTTGAATGATGACGGGGATGAGCTTTTCGGGAAATTGAAACGGGCCGTAGTTGTTCGAGCAATTCGTGATGACCGTCGGCAGACCGTAGGTGTGATGATACGCGCGGACGATCATGTCGCTGGACGCTTTGCTGGAAGAGTAGGGGGAGTTCGGCGCGTACGGCGTGGTCTCGGTGAAGTATCCCGTCGCGCCAAGCGAACCATAGACTTCATCGGTCGAAACGTGCTGGAATTTCTTGTCGCCAAGATTGGCTCCCCAAAATCCGCGGCAGGCTTCGAGCAAATTGAAAGTGCCGACGACGTTCGTGTGGATGAAATCGCCGGGGCCGGTGATGGAGCGATCCACGTGGGATTCGGCGGCGAGGTGCATGACATGCGTGATGGCGTGCTGCTCGACGACGCGCTGCGTGGCATTTTTGTCACGCAGGTCCACTTTCTCGAAAATGTATTTCGGGTGCCGGGAGACTTTTTCCAGGTTGGCCAGATGGCCGGCGTAGGTCAGGCAATCCAGGTTGACGAGCTTTGTAATTTGCGGATCGTCAATGACGTGGTGAATCAGGTTTGAGCCGATGAAGCCGGCGCCGCCGGTGATTAGTAGATTCATATTTTTAACCACGGATGGACGCCGATGGACACGGATAAAAGAAAGAGCTGGCACGAGGTCCCCCGAATTGAATGCGCGTTAACTCGCAAAATTCGTATTTTTCCAATCCGTGTTTATCCGTGTTCATCAGTGGTTCAATTTTCGGGTTTCCAGTTCCGCAGCGAATCTTCCAGCGCTTCTTCGACACCCCGGATTTTCACGCCGGCAGCGAGCAGTTTGGTGGTGTCCATGACGCAATTGGAGCGCGGCGTTTTGGCGGCGACCTTGTAAAATTCCTCGTCGCTTTCCCAATACTCAAATCGCCGGGCCGGTTGCAAGATTTTTTCAATCAGGCCGACGACGTGTCGCGTGGTGACGAAACCGGGATTGGTGACGTTGTAAATTCCGAACGGCGCGCGCAGATCCCACAAGTCCAGGCAGGCGCGGGCGTAATCGGCGCGGTGCGAAATGGAATTCACGTTGTCATAGACTTTGGAATAGCGTTGCACTTTGCTCAGATAATTGCGCGGGCTGTCGAATTCGTCGAACGGAATCCGCAGCCGCCAGACGTAGCATTCACTGGTGTGGGCGATGGCTTCCTCGCCGAGGGCTTTGGTGCCGCTGTAAAAACTGCAGGGGCCGTCGCGAAAAGAAAAATTGGGCGTGTCGGTTTCCGTGAAGCCGTGGATCGCGGAAGGATTCTTTTCGACGAGGCTGCGCATCTCCGGCCTGGTCATGTCCTTTTCGACGCAAACTTTTCCGTCCGCAAAATATTTTGCGCCGGAGAAAATGCAGCCGGAGGAAATGTGCCCCCACGGCGTGCGGGTGACGGCGCAGGCTTCGGCGATCATTTGGGGGAGGAGCGTGTTGCCGGCGAGCGTGTCCGCCTGGGCGGTCTCGCAGGCGTCCACGTTGGGTTTGCCGGTGTAGCCGGCGACGTTGACGAGAAACTCCGGTTTGGTTTCGCGCAAAAATTCGTGCAGCGCGTCAAAGCGCGTGTAGTCGAGATTTTTGCGGGAAAGCGCGGTGAAGGGACGGTTTCGCTGCCGCAAAATATTTGCGAAAGCCTGGCCGATATAACCTGTGGCGCCGAGCAAGACGATCATACTTGCGTCTATGCTTCCCGGGTCAGCCGCCGGGCTTCCGCCGCGATTTCTTCGAGGTAAGCGCGGTATTCGCAGTTGGGCAGGCGGGCCGCGAGCGCGTCGAGTTGCGATTGCGAAAGGAATTTCTGCCGGAAGGCCGCCTCTTCAGGACAGCCGATTTTGACGCCCTGCCGTTTTTCGATCGTTTGAACGTAGGCCGAGGCTTCATACAGGCTGCTGCTCGTGCCGGCGTCGAGCCAGGCAAATCCGCGGTTGAGCCGCTGCACGCGCAACTGGCCGCGCCGCAGGTACTCCACGTTCACGTCGGTGATTTCCAATTCGCCGCGCGCCGAAGGTTTCATTGCTTTGGTAATGGCGACCACGTTGTTGTCAAATATATACAAGCCAGGGACTGCATAATTACTTTTCGGCTGTTTTGGCTTTTCCTCAATCGAAATTGCGCGGCCATTGAGGTCAAATGCCACCACACCATAGCGTTCCGGGTCGTTGACGTGATAGCCGAAAATCGTCGCACCGTCCTTGAATTCGGCAAACGCCTTGTAAAAAGTGTCGCCGCCGTAAAAAATATTGTCGCCCAGGATGAGCGTGACAGCGTCCTCGCCGATGAACGATTCGGCGATCAAAAAAGCCTGGGCGATGCCCTCGGGTTTGGCTTGTTCGCGGTATTCAATCGAGAGGCCCCACGCGCCGCCGTCGCCGAGCAGTTGGCGGAAGCGCGGAATATCGTGCGGAGTGGAGATGAGGCAAAATTCCCGGATGCCGCCTTCGATCAACGTCGTCAGCGGATAATAAACCATTGGTTTATCATAGACAGGCTGGAGTTGCTTGCTTGCCACCAGAGTGAGTGGAAACAGGCGGGAACCAGCGCCACCGGCCAGGATTATGCCTTTCATCGCACGGGACGATACGAGAAATGAGGGGCCCGAGGCAAGTTGCAAGTAGGTGACGATACTCTCTCGTTTCTCGATTGCTCATCCGTTTGCATCCAGCGCTTTGAGTTCCGGGCGGAATTGAAACGAAACCCGGCCACCAAGGCCGGGTTTCTTTCGGACTTTTCGATTCCCGCTTCGTGCGGTGCCTAAGGACTCCGCAAGCGGAAGAAGACAGTTGGGTTGGCGGCATTGATGTTGACGACTGCCTGTGTGCTGGAGCCGCTGCCGGCCACGTCAAACCAGTTGACGGAGAGGCCCGTGTTTATACTGTTGGTTTGCGATTGGAGAACCCAACCGAGGTGATCGACCGGCCACGATAATGTGAGCGTGCTGCCGCTGACGCTGAACGTGATGTTCGTCGGATTGGTGGCGATGGTGCTGGTCACGATGCTCAAAAACCCGCTGGCCGGATTGAAGCTGTAGGCCAAACCGGTGCCGGGTGAACCAGCAATGCCGCTGAAATTGCCGACGTGCGAACCCGTGACGCTGAACAACTGGAATGTGTTGCTCGTCGCGAGCGCAGTCGCATCGGAGGTGATGTTGGTGACAGTCAAAAGTCCGCCGTAGCTGATGTTGCCGGTGACAACGACTTGGTCCTGCGACGGCGAGCCGCCGGTCTTGTCGATGCGCAACGTGGCGTTGCCTTGCAAGGTGAGGTTGTTATTGATGGAGAAGGAACCAATCGCTCCTGCATCTCCGGCGCCGAGATTGCCCGCCGGAGCGACCACCACCGGGCCTGTTACGCTGCCTGCGCCGGACAGAGTGCCGTTGGTTACAACGGTCGTGCCTGTGTAGGTGTTGGCAGAATCGAGATAGAGCGTACCAGCGCCTTTTTTAATCAGGCCGCCACCGGTCGAAGATGGATCTTCCTGAAAAGGTTGAGACACGATGTTCACAGCAAAGCCGCCATCATCCAGAACCGCACCGCCGCTCTGCACCAAAGCAGTCGATTGGATAAAGTCAGCGCTGTTGGTAATTGCCTGGAGCGTGCCGCCGTTGAAGTAGGCGATTGACGTTGTAGGCGTGTTGTTGGGCGCCACCACGGTGGCCTGCACCAAGCCGCCGTTCAGATAGAGCGTGCCGCTGCCGGGGGTATTTTGACCAAGCACCAAGGCCTGACTGTTGAGCACCTGGCCGCCGTTGACGATCAATGTGCCGGTGCCACCCAGCGCGCCGACGATCAGGTTGTTGGCAGCGCCGAAGGCGGCGAAGGGACCGCCACCGTGAATGACGGTGCCGCTGTTGACAATGAGCGTGCCGTTCGCATTGGTTGAATTGCCGATGGCCAGAATGTTGTTGGTGACCGCCAATGTGCCACCGGCCACAACCATGGTGGCGGTGCTCCCGGCGCCATTGGCGATCCATGTCTGTATTGTCGGGACGATCATCGAACCGCCGTTGGTGAGGATCGTGGTGCCCGCGTTGAACAAATTTTGTATGGTGAAGGCAGATCCGTTGGCAAGACGGTTGCTTCCGCTGACCACCCATGTCCCGGCGCCATTCTTCGTCAGTGCAACAGCACCACCGCCATGGTCCTGAATCGAGCCGTTCCAAGCGCCGCCGCTGCTGGTGCCAACAGTCAAGACCAGATCCACGCCACTGTTGTTGTCCACAACGCCCGAGCCGGTCAGTTCGCCTGCAGTTTGATTGAAGCCAGCCAGTTCCAGCGTGCCGCCCGAACCAATGACCACATTGGCAGTCGGCGATAGGGCAGACGCGCTGCCGACCTGCAACGTTCCATTGCTGATAACCGTATTTCCAGCATAGCTGTCGTTGGTCAGCGCCAGGATGGCTGTGCCGCCGCCCAGTTTCTGTATGCCCGTCGGACCGGAAATAGTCCCGGTCCCACTGAAGGTGTAGTTCTTGCTGTTATTGCTGATCAGCAGGCTGGTCGGCCCGACGTTGGTATTCAGGATAACCGTGCCGCTGCCGATGTCGTTGAAAGTTACTAAATCGCCTGGGACGACTATTTGATGGTAGGACGTTGGTGTGGAACCGAGCAGCCAGTTGGTCGTGGAGTTGATGTCCCACAGGTTTGTCTTCCCCGCGACGCTGTTTGTCCCAGTCCAAACTATCCCCGGGCCGGTGCTGCTTATCACCGCATACAGAGTGGAACCTGCAACACTGTTTGAAATGAACCCGGTGGCGCCCTGGGGCAAGATCAAGTTTGTGCAATTCCCGGAACCGGCGATGGCGCCAGTGTATTTAATGAGCGCAATCGTGCCGACGCTCCCAATGGGCAGGCTGACGCTATTCGTGCCATTCAGGGTCAAGGTGCCGCAATTCACCAGCGCGACCGCCGGATTGTTGGCCACGGCGGGAGACAGCCCCAAAGTGGCGCCCGGCAAGGTCGCCGCACCGTTAACGGTCAAATTGCCGAGGCTCGCGGTCCCGCTGCCGACTTGATTGATCGTAAATATCGCGTTGTTGCTGACCATCGTGTTGCCTTGAATGGTGGACGCCGTTGTCATTTGCAGGGTGCCGGCATTCACCGCCACCGCGCCGGCATAAATGCTGGCGTTGTTCAAGATCAACGTCCCGGCATTGTTGGTGATTGGGCCGGTGAAGGTGTTCGTACCCGACAGGATTAATGTTCCGGAACCTTTCTTGGTCAGACCGCCGTTCGCGCTGCCCGCGAGCAGCGGCGTGCTAATGGTGACGTTGTTGTTGGACGAATCAATGATGGCACCACCGGCCAGAATATTGGCCTGTATCCCGCCGGACATCCACGCACTCGCGGGCGAAAAATTCGCCTGCAGCGTGCCGCCATTGAAGTTGAAGACGGCATTTATTCCCGTGCTGCTGGAAACGTTGAAGGTCGAGAGCGTGCCGCCGTTCAAGTTATTGGTGCCGAAAGAACCCGCAATACGCGCAATGTTGATGCCTTGTATCGCATTGATTGTGCCGCCGCTCTGATTCAAGGTTCCGGTTCCGGTCCCGCCTACACGGAGGCCGGCATTCGCCGTCAGGGTGCCGCCACTCATATTATAGACGCCGACGCCCGCGGCCGAGGTGCGTCCACCGATGGCAAATTCTCCGACGGCAGTACTGATTTCCGTGATGGTCCCACCGGACTGGTTCACCGTCCCACTGGCCGTTGAGCCGCCGGCGTTGGCGGACCCAATAAAGAAGGCGTTCATGGTCAGCGTCGCAGAGTTCGACACATTCAACGTGCCGGTGGAACTATCCAGGTCGCCCAAATTGAAATCAGATGTAGTGGAGAGCGAGCCGGTACCTTTCAGGGTAAGAGCGCCCGCGTCGGTGCCGTTTTGGCCGACATCCTCATAGCTGCCATTGGTAATGGATCCGCCTGAATCAATGATCACGGTTCCGCCATGTATGAACAAGTTGCCGGTGAACGTTTCCCTGGCCGTCAATATCAGCGTGCCATTATCCGACTTGTTGAAACTGGCTCCTGCGCCGCTGATCACGCCCCCCAGACTCGCGGTGATATTCGCGGCCACACCAATGGTTGAAGCAACGGGCATGGGAAACGCGCGGCCATTGGCGACTCCACCATTGATCTGCAAAGTGCCACCGTTGAGTGTCACCGCGCCGGAACTCGCTCCCAGCGCGGAATCGTTCGTGATGATTACCGAACCGCTATCATTGATAAAAACCCCGCCAGTAAAACTGTTGCTCGTCAGCAACGTCAGGGAGCCGGTGTTTGATTTTACCAGGGAAGTGATTCCCGTGATTCCTCCCGCCCCGGATATGCTATACGGCAAGGTGCTGTTCACAACGACCGGAAAGGCATAAAACGTGGAGTTCAGGGTGATATTGGTGGGTTGTGGATTAACCAAATCGTTGGTCAAAGAGTCATCAAAAGTCACCGCATCGCCGGCAATCACGCTTCCGTTGGTGTATTGCTGAAATACCGTGATCCCTCCCGCGATGATGTTTGTCCAGTTGGCGGTCGTCAGATTCCAAAGGGTGCCGTTCACTCCGTTCCAAGCCAGTAGGTTGGGAGTTGAAGAGATATTGATATCAATAGAATGATTTCCAGTGTTGTTTACCAGTGTGGCAGCCACTCCTGGTGGCGGAGACAATTGAAAATTCGCGATGCTGGCCAGCGTGCCTGTGGCGTATTTGATCAGGGTAAATGTGCCGGTCGTCAGGCCAGACCCGCTGATGTTGATGACGATGCTTGAACCCGGGGCGGAAATGCCGCCGGCAACATTGATGGCCGGGGCCGTTGGATTGCCCGTCAGCGAGCCGTAGTTGAAATTGTTGGTTGCATTGTCCTGGAATGTCAGGCTCGCGGCAGCATTGATGCCATTTGCCGTGCTGTTGAGAATGAGATTCAATATCGAATTGGTTCCGACCACCACATTATTGGCCGGTAACGGAATGCCGGAGGAAACATTCGCCGTCAATACGGCACCATTGCTGATGACCAGATTACCGGGGCTCGATGGTAGTATGCTCGACGCGCTATTCAAACTTAGTGTTCCACCGGCCACCGTCGTGGCGCCGCTGTAGGTATAGCCTCCAGACAATGTTTCTGTTCCGGCACCGACCTTGGTCAAAGACAGGGTTCCGGAGGAATTCTGAATCGTTCCGCTGAAGGTTCCATTGTTACCATTGGCTCCGACGGTCAATGTCGGCGTGCCGCCCGCCACCGTGTCCACTGTTCCCGACCCATTCAAGCCGTTGATGGTGGCGCTGTAGGTGTTCAAATCAAAGGTGGCATTGTCTGTCACATCACCGGGGATGGTGTTTCCCGGAATGGCGTTGGCCACTCCCAGTTGCAAGACGCCTGCAGAAATGGTCGTGCCACCTGCGTAGTTATTATTGGCATTGCTCAAGACCAAGGTGCCCGCCCCAGTCGAGATCAGAGTGGAAAGGGAATGGACGCCGTTAGTCAGGTCGGTAATCGGTTCGCCAATGAGGGTCGTGAGCGAGGCATTGATTGTGCCGTTGGCGGCAAGGGTGATGCCGCCGTTGGAGTTGGTGAACGAGCAGCCGACGGTGTCCCGCAATTGTCCACCTCCTTGAAAGGTGATCTGGCCCGCGTTGAAAGAGGAAGGATTTCCCGGCAAGCTGTTGACCGAATCCAACTCGAGACTCCAGGCGGTGGTGCCGGCACCTGTGAGATACCAACTGCCGGTGAAAGCGGAGTTGGTGCCGGTGTAAGCAACGTGATCATTGGCGTTATTTGCGAAATTGGTCAAACTCACACTGTCCCCGCCCAATAATGGGAGATCAATGACCCAAATGCACTGATCTGCTTGAATAATGGAACTGCCGGCTATGGTATAGTGATTCCCCGCAATATGAATTAGTGCCCCGGCAGTGCCACCGCTTCGAATCATGGCACCCGAGAGATTTGTAAAATTGTTAATGGTCAGCGTCCGCACTGCACCGCTGCCTCCGGAGAATTTCTCCAACAGGCTGCCGTTGACGCCGCCAGATAAATTGACAGTTCCCAAGGTCAATGAACCGCCGGTAAACACATCGCTGGTGGTGCCATCACCCGGCGTTCGCATAAAAAATCCCGCGGTGTTGTAATCGTTGCCTGCACTCGGTGCCAGTGAGTCGCTCCAATGGCCGGCTGAATTGTAGGAACTGGTGCCAACCGCGTCATTCGCGCTCAGGTTGATGGTGGCAGCAGGTGCTAAAATTGGAAGACTGAGAAATAGGGCGACGATGAAGGTTGATTTGAATTGAGTTTTCATAACGGTTTGATGATTTGGTCATTGGTACAATTTGACTTGATTGTTTTCGAATCTGTTGGTCAGCGGAGCATTTGCGTCACGATAAGAAAAACGCGGCGTTCGCACAATGGGGTGAACACCCCATCTCCGACGCCGGACATCAAGCATTCTTTTTCAACTGGCCGCCGATTTGCGGCCGGCCGTCATGAAACCGATGTAATCAATCAATTGCTGCTTCATTTCCTTGCGCGGGACGATGGCGTCAATCAGGCCGCGGTCGAGCAGAAATTCGGCGGTCTGAAAACCGGGCGGCAGCTCTGCCTGCGTCGTGTCCTTGATGACGCGCGGCCCGGCGAAACCAATCATCGCGCAGGGCTCGGCAATGATCAGATCGCCTACGGTCGCGTAGCTGGCCATGACGCCCGCCGTCGTGGGATGCGTGAGCACGCTGATATAGGGCAGCCTGGCTTCCGCGTGATAGGCGAGGGCGCCGCAGGTCTTGGCCATTTGCATGAGGCTGAACATGCCTTCGTACATGCGCGCGCCGCCGCTGGTGGAAATGATGATGAGCGGCAGGGCTTTTTCCGTCGCCTTCTCAATCAACCGCGTGAGTTTCTCGCCGACGACCGACCCCATCGAGCCGCCGAGAAAACTGAAGTCCATCACGCCCAGCGCGACGCGATGCGCGCCGATGCTGCCGATGCCGGTGGTGACGGCGTCTTTCAGGCCGGTGGATTTTTGATACGCTTCGAGTTTGGAGATGTAGGAACCGACGCCTTTGAAGCCGAGCATGTCCACGCTCGTCATGTTGGCGTCGAATTCCTCGAACGTGCAGGTTTCAACGAGCGAATGAATCCGCTCACGCGCGCTGATGGGAAAATGATGGCCGCACTTCGGGCAAACCTTCAGGTTCTCGTCCAGTTCCTTGTCGAAAACCATCGTGCTGCACTTGGGGCATTTGGTCCACAAGCCTTCGGGGATTTCGCGTTTCCGGGATTTCGAGGAGCCGATCTTTGGCTTTTTGGCGAACGTGGTGCTGCTGCCGGGTGGCGGCGGGGTCACCCCCGGTTCACCAGTTTCCAAGCCCAGCGTTTTTTTAGTAAAAGTGGTGGTGGACATTTTTTAGATGAGTTGAGAGTTGTTGGTTGAGAGTTGATAGACTGCTTCAACCCAGTCAGGTTGCCCAATGAAGGAATTATTCATCACAAAATATTCACTCATAATATTCAGAGTCCGCGAGCAACTGTCCAGACACAAACTTCACCCGCGCCGGCGTCGCGCAGCACCCGGGCACACGCACTTGTGGTCGCGCCCGTGGTGAAAACGTCATCCAATAAAACAATCCGCTCCCCGCTGAAACGCCGCCTGTGCTCGCGCAAGCTGAAGGCATTTCGCACGTTCGTGGCGCGCTGCTGTCGGGTCAGCAAGGTTTGGGTGCGCGTGGGTTCGACACGCTTGAGCAGGCGGGTGTTCATGGGAATTTTTGTCGTCAAAGACAGAGGGCGGGCGAGACGCTCGGCCTGGTTGAATTCGCGTTCACGCTGTTTGGTCGGGTGCAGCGGCACCGGCACGATCCAGTCCCATTTTTCGCGACTCAGAACCGGCGCGGCTTCGCGGATGAGCAGGTCGGCGAGAAAATTCTCGAACCACAGCGCGCGCTGGTATTTGTACCGGTGAATGGCCACCAACACCATGCCCCCGGCCGCCACGGCGGATCGCGCGGAGCTGAAATGCAATTCCAGATCGCGGCAGTTCGCACATTCAAACGCGGTGGTGATCTCGCCTTCATACGGCAATCCGCAGCGCTTGCAAAAGGGCGGACGGATGAAGCGCACCTGCCGCCGCAGAGCGGGCAGACAAACCCTTCGGCGGCAGTCGCGCGCTCTACGCCGCAAATCTGGCAGACCTCTGGATAGAGGAACGCGAGCGCGGCCTTGGTCAAGCCCTTGAATGAGGCGACGGCGTTCAAAGCAATTCACATTTTGGAACATTCAACATTCAACATCGAACACTCAATGGCAGAGAATGATGGGGCACGATTCACCGTTGAATGTTGGGCGTTGAATGTTGGTTGTTGAATGTTTTCCTGCCAATGACTCGCACAAAAACAAACAGTGTCGCCGCCAGCACCGGCAAGGCGAGCCAGCCGTTGGTCATTTTCGACGTGCCCCACCACCACGAATTCGCGCCCTTGGTTTCCAGGGTGAGGAAGCCGTACGACTTGAGCCAGAAAATCCAGCCGGCGTGCAGGCCGATGGAAAAATACAAATTGCCGGTGCGCTGGTAGGCCAGTGCGAGCAGCGCGCCCGCGAGCGTAAGATTGAAAAAGCCGGGAATGACCGCCTGCCAGTTGGCAAACCCACGCAACATTTGCGGCAATATTTCCAGACCGGAATACCATGCCACGACGTCCGGTTCCCTGGCGCTTTCCATGAAATGCACGATTGCATAGACCGCGCTGCTCACCGCCAGGGCAAAAATCCAATGGAAGACTTTCTTCAGCGAGCCGAACAATCCGCCGCGAAAAAGAATCTCTTCCAGCACGGCAACGATGATGGCCGTGAGGGCGGCGCCGATGATCTTTTCACCAAGTTGTGCGCCGGACAAATCCATATTGAAACGCCGCGCGCCGGCGGCGATTGCCAGTCCGGCCAGCGCGGCGAGTGAAAAGAATCCGAGCAAAAAGCCCCCACCGATTTTTTTGCCCTGTCCGACCGGACTGACCAGCCCGACGTCGCGGGCGGACGTGGCCCCGAGGTTTTTGAAAAACGGCCACAGGCCGATCAGGGCGAAGCCGAGAAGCGCGCGGTTGAGATCGGAAGAGCGTCGTATAGGGAAAGAGGGTAGATATCGGTGGTCGCCGTATCATTAAAAAAAAA
>OCZU010000344.1_pt1 | contig 32629 bp, 23 predicted proteins | sample 1539001 | NCBI WGS metagenome assembly OCZU01 (sample SAMEA3539306, study PRJEB22396) | soil metagenome | biome: tundra; feature: field; material: soil | place: USA | collected 2010-05 | depth 0.15 m | reverse complement strand
CGAGCCTGATGCACCCGGGGGAGACGCCACAGAACCGGGCGGACAGAGCGGTCGTGCAATTGCGGTCTGACCTCCAGTTGGAGGTCATCAAGAAGACCAACGTGATCAGCATCGCGTATGAATCCCACGATCCGCGGCTGGCCCAGCGCGTGTTGAGCACTTTGGACCAGGCCTATCTCGACAAGCACCTGGAAGTGCACCATCCCGCCGGGCAGGTCGAATTCTTCGACCAGGAGGCGGATCAATACAAGAAAGACATGATGGCTGCCGAAGCCAAGCTCAGCAAGTTTGCCGCTGAGCAGAACGGCGTAGCGCCCACAACCATGCGAGACATGGTCCTGCAGAAGCTTGCCGACTTCAACAGCTCTCTTGATACCACTCGTGCGTCGATCGCCGAAGCCCAGAAACGCATCGCCGCCCTCGAGACCCAGTCCCAGTCAACGCCAACCCGCATGACGACGCAGGTGAAGAAGGGGGACAACGCTCAAGTCCTGCAGAACCTGAAGGCAACTCTGCTTACGCTCGAAATGAAGCGCACGGAATTGTTGACCAAGTACCAGCCGACATATCCGCTGGTGCTGGAAGTCGACAAGCAAATTACGGATACGCGGTCCGCGCTGACCCTGGAAGAGACTTCGCCGGTCAAAGAGGAGACGACGGACCAGAATCCGACTTTCGGTTGGGTCAATTCGGAACTGGCCAAGGCCAGGGCCGACCTGAGCGGACTGCAGGCTCGGGAAACCGCCCTGCACGCCATCGTAAACGTGTACATGAGTCAGGCACGCAAGCTCGATGAGCAGGGAATCCTGCAAGGCGACTTGATGCGCACGCAAAAGGCGGACGAAGCGAACTATCTCCTCTATACAAAAAAGCGGGAGGAGGCGCGGATTGCCGATGCTCTTGACCGGACACGCATTCTGAACGTGTCGGTGGCCCAAGGCGCGGTGATCCCAAGCTTGCCGACCCGGTCTTTCTGGGTATTCGGCTTAGTGGCTTGCCTGCTGGCATCGGCCGTGAGCGTTGGAGTAGTTTTCGCCATCGACTATGCCGACCAGTCCTTCCGTACGCCGTCGGAAGTGATGTCTGAACTGAGGATTCCGGTGCTGGCGGCAGTTCCTTCCCATCGAAGCGGGGTTAACGTCCTGCACAAGAACGGGAACGGCAATGGAAGCGGTAACGGAAACGGCAAAGCGAACGGCAACGGCAATGGCAACGGGCATGCTGCGAGCAAGGATGTTCTCCATGAAGTGGTGAACAGCAAACCCGTCAATCCCATCATCCAGGACAGAAGGTAAACCGAATGTTTTTAGAATTTTTCGGGTTGCGAGAGCAGCCTTTCGGAGTTTCCCCGGACCCGAGATATCTGTATCTCGGTCCGGCCCATCGAGAAGCCCTGGCGTCCCTTTACTATGGGGTCGAGGCGAATCGGGGATTTCTATCCCTGATTGCGAGGCCAGGAATGGGGAAGACCACGCTGCTCTTCCACTTGCTGGCAAAGTTCGAGCACACGGCCCGCACTGCGTTTCTGTTTCAAACCCAGTGCAGCTCGCGCGAGTTCATGCGTTTTCTGCTGGCGGAAATCGGCATCGAGAGCGACCCGCAGGATTTCGTACGCATGAACGAGCAGTTCAACCGTTGCCTGGTGCAGGAAGCGCGAGCCGGCCGACGGTTCATCGTGGTGATCGACGAAGCCCAAAACCTGGATGCCTCGGTATTGGAGACGGTTCGTCTGCTCTCGGATTTCGAGACGCCCCAGGCGAAATTGTTGCAGATTATTCTGGTGGGGCAGCCGACGCTGGCGGACAAGCTGGCCAGTCCGACTCTGGTTCAACTGCGGCAACGCATCACGTCGGTCAGCGGGTTGAATCCTCTAGGCCGCGACGAAATCGCCCGTTTCATCAGTCACCGCTTGCGGGTGGCTGGCTATAAGGGCAACTCCCTGTTCTCGGCGGAAGGCCTGGATTTGATCGCGGAGTTGAGTGAAGGCATTCCGCGCCAGATCAATAACTACTGCTTTCACGCGCTTTCCCTCGCCTGCGCGATGCGACAAAAGACCGTCGACTCCGCGATGGTGCGGGAGGTGGCCAACGATCTGGATATCCACCGGTTCGTCACCGAAGTCGGATCTTTGTCGATCAGGCATACTTCCCCGTGGGCTCCGAATGCCGATCCGTTTCATCCGGTCGAGTCGGTTGGAGACGGCAGAGACCATTCCACTCCGAAAGGTAACGGCGGACAAGACTCTCTGAGTCCAGCGGACGCCGTCGAGCATATGAGAGAAGTAGCACGTCAACTGCACAACTGGCGGAACGGGATGGGCCGTCCGGCCTGACCTGTAGCTGGTTGATTCTCCCCCGACGAGACCTTTGCGGCGCACTGAGCACGAAGGCACCACGGCACGAGAGGCGCAGGACTACCAGGAAACCTTATGAGCAGAAACTTTGAATTAATGCAGAACCTCGGCAAGGAACGCGACATGTTCCAAGCCCCCACCGCAGCACCGATCATCAGCCCAACGCCCCAGGTTGTTGACTTGCAGCCGCTTCAACTGAAAATGGAAGAAGCCCAGCGGGACGAGATTTTCAAGCTGGTGCAGCGTGTGTTTCTGGTGCCCGGAGCTGAGAAATCGCGCTTAGTCGTGGTGTCGGGAATGGAATCGGGAAACGGCTGCAGTTGGATTTGCGCCCGCATGGGCGAAGTGCTCGCCGCCCAGGTGTCTGCGACGGTCTGCGTGGTGGATGCCAATCTCCGCTCTCCGGGCCTGCATCAGGAATTCGGTGTCACTAATCACTTCGGTCTTACCGACGCGCTGCAAGCCACGGACCCGGTGCGCAAGTTCGTCACCCAGCTATCGCGTCCGAACCTCTGGCTGCTGAGTTGCGGCGCGGAAAAGGAAGGCTCGCAGACCATGCTTGGCTCGGACCGCATGCGGTCGCTGTTGCCCGAGTTGCAGAGAGAGTTCGACTATGTTTTGATCGACGCTCCGCCGCTGCGGGAGGGCGATGACACGATCATGCTGGGGCGCAGCGCCGAGGGAGTGGTGCTGGTTCTGCGGGCGAATTCCTCGCGGCGCGAGAGTGCGCGCAAGGCGGTGCACGATCTTGAAGCCGCCAACGTTCGCGTTCTAGGCGCGGTGCTCAATCACCGTACGTTTCCGGTTCCGGAATCCATCTACAAGAACCTGTAACCAAGATGTTCGAAAACCTGCGTGCAGACATAAGCCGGGCGATGCGGGAAACCCGCGACGACCCGAACTGGCAGCCGACACTGCGCCAGAAAGTCGATGCGACTTTTCGTCACTCGACCTGGCCGGTGATTGCCTATCGCTTTGGGCATTGGACGCTGGGCGTCCGGATCCCAGTGATCGGGCAGTTGCTTCGAGTTGTTGGACTTTTCTTCCGCAAGTGGACCGAACTGTTCACCAGCGTCCATATCAACGTACGGGCAGAGATCGGGCCGGGTTTCGTCATCCACACGGTGTATGCGATCAATATTGGAAATATTACTGCGGGCAGGAATTTCACCGTGGCTACCGGAGTATTGATTTCCCATGCCTGCCGCGGAATTGGCGACGACGTATATTTCGGCGCCGGTGCAAAACTGGTGGGTAATGCGAAAATCGGCAGTAATGTGGTGATCGCAGCCAACAGCCTGGTGCTCACGGACGTTCGTGACAACATGATGGTCATGGGCGTCCCTGCCCGAATCAAGCTGCCGGGCGGCCGTCCCCAGCGGTTTGTGAAGAAAGCGGAAGCGACCGTTCCTGTGCCAGCCGCTGTAGCGACATCTGCGCCGGCACCCCCGGTACCCGCGCCGGCACCTGAACCCCAGCCTGCACGTACACCCGCTTCTGTGTCTGCATAACAAAGCTCAAGGGCACCTGGGCCGGAAAGAAAATAGGAGATAGACAAGCCTTGGACTTTGCATGGAACGATGAGCAGGCTGCTTTTCGCAAGGAAGTGTTGCGCTTTGCACGCGAGGAACTCAACGACGATGTCATCACCCGCGACCGTAACGAGGAGTTCTCCCGGGAGTTGTGGGAGAAGTGCGCAAAGTTCGGAATTCAAGGACTTCCCATCCCCACCGAATACGGGGGTGGTGGCGCCGACACGCTGACCACGGTTTGTGCGCTGGAAGCGTTGGGTTACGGGTGCCAGGACAACGGTCTGCTGTTTTCCATCAACGCGCACATGTGGAGCTCCGAGATTCCGATCTGGTCGTTCGGGACGGAAGAGCAGAAGCGCAAGTATCTTCCCAATCTGGTGAGCGGCGGCCTTGGCCTGCACGCCATGACGGAGCCTGGATCAGGCTCGGATGCCTACAGCTTGAAGACGCGGGCGGAACGCAAGGGCGACCGCTACGTGCTCAATGGTTCGAAGACATTCAGCAGCAACGCTCCGAACGCGGACGTGACTATTGTTTTCGCGAACCTTGATCCTTCCCGAGGCCCGAATGGAGTGACGGCTTTTCTGGTGGACAAGGGAACGCCGGGTTTCACCGTTGGCCGCAAGCTGCACAAGATGGGATTGCGCACTTCTCCCATGGCGGACATTGCTTTGCAGGATTGCGAGATTCCGCTGACGAATCTGTTAGGTAAGGAATTTGGCGGCCAGGCAGTCTTCACCTCCTCGATGGAGTGGGAGCGGATCTGCATATTGGCTGGCCATCTCGGCGCCATGCAGCGCATCCTTGAGACCTGCGTTAAGTACGCCAAAGAGCGAAAACAGTTCGGCGAACCCATCGGTAGGTTTCCAGCCATTGCCGGAAAGATTGCCGACATGGACGTGCGCCTTGAGACTGGGCGCCTGGTGCTGTACAAAGCAGCGTGGCTCAAGAGCCAGGGCAGACATCCCTTGCGCGAAGCTTCGATTGCCAAACTATACGTGAGCGAAGCTTGCGTTAAGAGTTGTCTGGACGCGATCCAGCTGCACGGCGGATACGGGTACATGACAGAATACCAGCTTGAGCGCGAGCTGCGCGACGCAGTCGCGGGGACCATATACTCCGGAACCTCGGAAGTTCACCGGATGATCATCGCAAACATGCAAGGGCTTTAATTATTTCTCTTCAGTTGCGTCTTCATTTTTCGTCTCCCCCGGATTCATACCTTCTGATGCTGATCAAAATCAAATCCAACGGGGTCAGGTTCTAAGTCATGGCATACGTATTGCAGCAATTGTTAAGCAAGAGTGCGCAGGCGTACCCCGAGAAGACCGCGGTGTGGGCTCGAGGCAGGAGCATCACCTATCGCGAACTGGAAGAGCGATCGAATCAACTGGCTCATCTGCTAAGGAAACAGGGGGTTAAAAAGGGGGACCGGGTCGGGCTGTTCTTTCCCAAATGCGTGGAGTCGGTCGTCAGCATGCTGGGCGTGCTCAAATCGGGCGGAGTATATGTTCCGCTTGATCCGCAGGCTCCGGCAGACCGCGTGGGCTACATTATCGGCAACTGCGGCATTCGAGTGCTCATTACCAATCACGAAAAGCGGCAGGCGCTTACCCCGGATACTTTGGCAACACTCGAGTGTTGCATTTCGACGGATCAGGCTGAGAATGGGAGCGGCAATGTTATTCCCTGGTCGCTGCTCGCGGAGTTCCCGGCGTCGCATGCTCCAGAAGTGAGCCTGATCGAAACCGACCTGGCGTACATTCTTTACACCTCGGGCTCGACCGGACGGCCTAAAGGGGTGATGTTGTCTCATCAGAACGCGCTGACCTTTGTGGAGTGGTGCGCGGAAGAGTTTCGGGTGCGCAGCGAAGACCGGCTATCCAATCACGCGCCCCTGCATTTCGATCTCTCCGTCTTCGATGTTTACAATGCGCTCGAGGCGGGCGCCACGGTCTATCTGATTACCGAAGAGCTGGCGTTGTTCCCCACCAGCCTGGCCAACTTCATTGAGGCGCAGGGGATCACGATCTGGTATTCCGTGCCCTCGGCCTTGATGCTGCTTCTCTTACACGCTCGTTTAACGTCGGAGAAGTTGAAGAGCGTGCGTACCGTATTGTTTGCCGGCGAAGTCTTCCCTATGAAATATCTCCGGCAGTTAGCCGAGCTGGCGCCAGAGGCTGACTTCTACAATCTTTACGGACCAACTGAAACCAATGTTTGCACGTATTACAAGGTGGAACGCGAGCGGCTGGCGAGTCTGGAAAAGTTGCCGATCGGGATTGCATGTGCCAACACAGCGGCCTTTGCCGTGGCCGATGACGGGCGGCACGCCGCGCAGGGTGAAACCGGGGAGCTGTACGTGCGCGGACCGTCGGTGACCTGCGGCTACTGGGGCGACCCTGAGAAGACGCAGAAAATGGTGGTGCCGAACCGGTTCCAGGCTGATTTCGAAGAGAAGATGTACCGCACCGGGGATCTGGTTACGGTGGGGGACGACGGCAACTATTATTTTCTGGGCCGGCGCGACAGCATGATCAAGAGTCGCGGCTATCGTATTGAACTGGGTGAGATTGAGAGTGTGCTGCTGAGCCATCCCGGAGTTCGGGAAGCGGCGGTGCTCGCGATTCCCGATGAGATCGTGGGAAACCGCCTGAGGGCAGTGGTGGCCACGCATGTTCCCGATTCACCAAAGGGCTTGGAGTTGCAGCAACACTGCGCAACTCGCGTGCCGAAGTATATGATTCCGGAATCGATTGAGCTCTGTGATGAACTGCCGAAGACCTCGACGGGGAAGATTGACCGGGTGAGGCTGGCGGAGGAAGCAGTGACCGTCCGCTAGACGTTCGGACGGGCAGGGGGCACGAAAAGGCCATTTCGTTCATTGTCGTAGACCAGTAAATTCAAGGCGATAGAAATAGAGAGGGGAAATGATCGAGTCAGCCGAAGTGAAAGACCGGATTCGCGAATACGTTCTTGAGGAGTTTGCCAAGAGCAAAGGCATCATGCAGATTACAGACCAGGAAGTTCTGACCAAGAACGGCATCATCGATTCGATGGGCATTTTCCGCCTGGTAGCATTTCTGGAAGAAACGTTTAACGTTCGCATTGGGGACGAAGAGATCACCCACGATAACCTGGAAAGTGTGGATGCGATTGAACGGCTCGTGATTTCTAAAGCGAAAAAATAGCCGGCTCGACCTGCACTGTAACGGGCTCCGTGTTCTCCTCACCAGCTTTAGTTCCCCTTTCTTGTATCAACTTGTTGTCTTGGTACCCAGCTCCTCAGGGATCTCTCATGGGAATGCAACGCAAAGTCTTTTCGAACGGGTTGAAGCTGTTTGACTTGCTGCTGATGGTGGGTGCTTTTGTGGTGTCCACGCTGCCTTTGTTTCATCGCGTGGGCCGACTCACCTTGACCGAGTTCTTCGAGATGCGAGTGAAACTCGGAAACTTGGTACTGCTTTTTAGTTTCCTGCTGATCTGGCACTTCCTGTTCAGCGCGTTCGGTCTCTATGGGTCGAAGCGTATGTCGAGCCGCTGGGAAGAAGTGAAGGACATTGGCGGAGCTACCACCCTCGGGACTCTGGTCATCGCTGCGTCAGCATTGCTATTTCAGATTTGGATCGTAAATCCCACCTTCTTACTGCTATTTTGGCTGCTGACCACAAGCTCGGTAGTTTTGAGCCGGGCGGTCATTCGCGGAGTGCTTGCCTACGCCCGTCGGCATGGACAAAACCTTCGCAATTTGCTGGTCATCGGCACCAATGCGCGCGCGATGACGTTGGTCCGGCGCATCCAGGGCAAACCGGAACTGGGTTATCGAATCCTCGGGTTTGCGGACGAGGCGTGGGCGGGGTTAGACGAGTTCAAGAAGCAGGGATACGCTCTGGTCACCGATCTGGAAACATTGCCGTCGTACGTGCGTCGCAACGTAGTGGATGAAGTTGTACTGGCCCTGCCGATCCGCTCGTTCCACACCTTGGCCTCCCGGATTGCGTGGGCGTGCGAACAACAGGGCATCATCGTAAGGTTCATGCCCAACATTTTCGACTTGAAAGAAGCCAAGCATCGAGCGGACGAGTTCGGCGGCGACGACACGCTCATCAGCCATGACAGCACGATTGCGGATGCCTGGGGCCTGGCCATTAAGCGCTTAATTGACATCGTGGTTTCGGGGGCGGCCATCATTCTCCTCTCGCCTGTGATGGTTTTAACCGCTCTACTTGTGAAATTGACCGCTGCCGGCCCCATTTTCTTCGTGCAGAGGCGTCTGGGCCGCAATAAGAGGATGTTTGACATCTACAAGTTCCGCACGATGGTGGTGGACGCTGAGAAGCGCCTGAAGGATATCGAGCACCGTAACGAAGTGAGCGGACCGGTTTTCAAGATCAAAGACGATCCCCGCATTACGCCTCTTGGCCGCTTCCTGCGAAAAACCAGCATCGATGAACTCCCGCAACTCTTCAACGTACTGAAGGGCGACATGAGCCTGGTGGGTCCTCGCCCACTGCAGGTGCGGGATTACGAGTTGTTCGACACTTTCTGTGAAGACTGGCAGCGCCGGCGCTTCAGCGTTCGTCCGGGAATCACCTGCCTCTGGCAGATCAAGGGCCGGAGTTCGATTCCTTTCGAAAAGTGGATGGAATTGGATCTGCAATACATTCGCACCTGGTCGCTATGGCTGGATTTGCAGATCCTCGCTAAGACAGTTCCCGCCGTTTTAAAAGGTTCTGGGGCAGCGTAAGCCCCCTAAAACCTAAGTATGTACACTGCCAAGTCGTCAACTGAGATGCCGAAGGGGTTTGTGCAGGCGCAGTTCCCCCCCTGCGTCGCCGACTTGGTGACACAGCAAGCGGCTGCAAATCCCAGCGCGATTGCCCTATCGGCTGGCCGCGAAGTCTTGTCCTATGGGGAGCTAGACCTCCAGGCCAATCGTCTCGCCAATTATCTCCGGTCCCTCGGCGTGGGCCGAAACGTGGCGGTGGGTCTTTTTCTCGAACGCTCTCCTGCCTTGGTTGTGGCTGCGCTGGCAATTCTGAAAGCTGGCGGCGCCTACATTCCTCTCGATCCTGTGCAGCCCCTGGCGCGGCTGGCTTTCATGCTGCGGGATGCAGAGGTGCGCTTTGTGGTGAGCGTGACGGGTTTGGCTGGCGGCCTGACAACTGCTTCCTGCCAGGTCATCACCCTGGACGGAGACGCCGATAAGATTTCCGACCAGCCTGAGACCCAACCAGACAGTATGGTGAAGCCGACGGATCTGGCCTACATCATCTACACTTCGGGCACTACGGGGCAGCCAAAGGGTGTGGAGATTCCGCACTCCGGTTTGTCGAACCTGGTGGCATGGCATCAACGAGCCTTTCAAGTGACCTCGACGGATCGAGCCAGCGCCCTGGCGTCGTTGGGATTCGACGCTGCCGTCTGGGAATTGTGGCCATACTTGGCCACCGGCGCCAGCGTACATCTGGCGGAGGAGCGCGTCCGGAACGACGCGAAAGCCTTGCGCGACTGGATCGTGTCGCAGCGCATCACCATATCCTTCGCACCCACGGCAACGGCTGAAAACCTGATACAGCTTGAGTGGCCGGAAACGACGGCTCTGCAATTCCTGCTCACCGGAGCCGACGCGTTGAAGAAATACCCTGGGTCGCGGCTGCCGTTCGTCCTGGTGAATAACTACGGCCCCACCGAATGCACCGTAGTCAGTACTTCGGGTGTGGTAGCTCCCGACCGCTCCGCCACCCAGCCACCATCCATTGGCCGTCCGATTGCCGAGGTTCAGATTCATATCCTGGATGATCAGCGGCAGCCAGTGCCGGAAGGAACGACTGGAGAGATCTATATCGGCGGCGCCGGCCTGGCTTGCGGGTACAGAAATCGTCCCGACCTAACTGCGGAGCGCTTTGTTCCGAACCCCTTCAGTACTGAACCGGGGGCGCGTCTGTACAGGACTGGAGATCTGGCTCGCTGGTTACCCGACGGGCAGATCGCGTTCCTGGGGCGGGTGGAAGAGCAAGTCAAGATCCGCGGGTATCGCGTCGAACCCAGTGAGATCGCGACTGTACTGGGACAACACGCCGCCGTGCGAAGCGCCGTGGTAGTGGCCAGAGAAGATGTGCCGGGCGAGAAGAAACTGGTGGCCTACATGGTGCTGTCTCCCGGCGCGAAGCCGAATGCCGGGGAGCTCCGCGACCATCTCAAGCGACGCTTGCCCGATTACATGGTGCCGGCAGAATTCGTGTCTATCGAAAGCGTGCCCGTAACCGAGAATGGCAAAGTGGATCGGGCGGCCCTGCCGAGTTCGAATGAGGTAGAGCAATCAGGGATTAGGCAGGAGGAAAAGCAGGACGTAATCCGGAAGTATCTTCAGTCGCGAATATCGCACCAGGCGGACAGCCTGCCCGCAATTGCCCTCCGTTCCGGCAGTGGCCCAGTGCCATTGTCTTTCGCTCAGGAACAGATTTGGCTGCACGGCCAGTTCGCGAAGGATCTCTACAACGAATCGGTTACGGTTTGCCGCCGGGGACCGCTTGATATTCCCACATTGCAGCGCAGTCTGGCGGAGATCATCCGCCGGCACGAAGCCTGGCGTACGACGTTCAAAGTGGTCGACGGACAAACCGCTCAGATCGCGCGGCCTCCGTATGAGCCGAGTCTCGAAGCAGTGGATCTGCGGCAGCTCGCACCAGACCAAAGAGAGCCGGAGGCGCTGCGTCGGGCAGGCCAGCAAGCCAGAGTCCCGTTTGACTTGGAACGCGGACCGCTACTGCGGGCCATGCTGGTGCGGCTAGGCGAGGAAGAGTATCGCCTTTATCTCTTCCTGCACCACATCATTTTTGATGGCTTCTCCATCTATCGCGTCTTTTTGCCGGAATTAGTTACAGTCTACAACGCGTTCCTCGCAGGTCAATCTTCGCCAATGCCGGAACTGTGTTTGCAGTATTCCGATTTTGCGCACTGGCAGCGGGAATCGCTGAGAAGCGATCAACTCAGCGAATCCCGAGCGTACTGGTCGGCGCAGTTGGATGGCGAACTTCCATCTCTGGACTTGCCGACCGACCGTCCCCGCCCGGCAATGCAAAGTTTTCGTGGGGCAACGCATCGGTTCGTGTTTTCCAAGAATCTCTCCGACCGTCTGCACCAACTCGCCCAGCGAGAGAACACGACTTTCTTCACCACGGTTCTAGCAGGTTTTGCCGCTTTGCTGCGGCGCTACAGTTCGCAACAGGATTTCGTGATCGGCTCGGTCACCTCCGGGCGCAAGCGTTCAGAATTGGAAACGCTGCTCGGGTGTTTCCAGAATCCGCTGGCGCTGCGCATGAATCTGGACGGCGATCCCAGCTTTCGTGAGCTGCTGGCGCATGCGCGAGAAGTAACGCTGGGAGCGCTTTCGCACGATGATGCCCCGTTTGAGCGGCTGGTCGAAGAACTTTCGGTCCGCCGGGACACGAGTCGAAATCCGCTGTTTCCGGTGATGTTCTCGCTGGTTCCGCCGACGGCTGCTTTCGAGCCAGGCTGGGACGTGAACCAGCTTGATGTCGAGATCGGCACCGCCAAGTTTGATCTCGATCTGGAGCTCGACGACAGGCCCGAAGGGCTTCTCGGCCGCTTTGTGTACAGCACCGATCTGTTTGATGCCGCGACGATGGAACGCATGGCGGGACATTTCGAGACGATGCTGGAAGCGATTGTTGCCGACCCCGAAGAGAAAGTTTCCCGTCTGCCCCTGCTGACCGCGGTGGAGAAACAGCAACTCATGGATTGGAACCGGACCGAAGCAGAGTTTCCTCGTGAGCTCTGCATACATGAACTTGTGGAAGCGCAAGCGGCGCGGACGCCCAGTGCCATCGCGGTTGAGCACGGCAACCAGCGCCTGAACTACCGCGAACTGGAACAGCGCTCCAATCAATTGGCGCATTTCCTTAGGAGACGTGGAATCGGCCCTGAGTCGAGGGTCGGCATCTGCCTGCGGCGCTCTTTGGAGTTGCCGGTTGTTTTGCTGGGGGTGCTCAAGGCTGGTGGGGCCTGCGTACCTCTCGATCCCGCTTATCCCAAGGAACGCCTCGCCTACATGCTCGAAGACTCGCAGGCGTCACTGGTGCTCACGCAGCCTGGGTTGCTGGCGGAAGTAACTGATTTCGACGCTGAAGTCATCACTCTCGATGCCGACTGGAATTCATTCTCTGGGGAAAGTTGCGAGCGTGTCCGCAGCGAAGTCCAGCCCGACAACCTGGCGTATGTCATCTACACCTCGGGCTCGACCGGCAAACCACGTGGAGTGCTGCTGAGCCATTGCGGGTTGGTGAATCACAATACGGCGGCGGTGAAGCTGTTCGGTATTACGCCGGCGGACCGGATGGCGCAGTTCGCGTCGATTTCCTTTGACATCGCGATCGAGGAAATCTTCCCAACCTGGATCGCCGGAGCGGCGCTGGTGATTCGTGAGGAAGATGCTTCGCTTGCGGTCGGCGACTTTCTGCGCTGGGTGCGCGAGCGGGGCGTTACAGCTCTCGATCTGCCGACAGCCTACTGGCACGAACTTGTGGGAGAGCTTGCTGAATCGACGCTCAGGGTGCCGGAGAGTCTGCGGATTATCATCGTGGGCGGCGAGAAGGCGTCATCCGCGGCACTGGCAGCGTGGCGCAAAGCGGTTGGCTCCCGCGTGCGCTGGGTCAATACCTATGGCCCAACCGAGACCAGCGTGATCGTGACTGCGTTCGAGCCTAAGAACTCGGAAGAGATTCCACCCATTCTCCCCATTGGCCGTCCCATCGCCAATACCCGGATTCACATCCTCGATCAAAATCTTCAACCGTTGCCCGTAGGAATTCCAGGAGATCTTTATGTCTCTGGACCAGGCCTGGCGCGTGGTTATTTGAATCGGCCCGAAGGCACGGCTGAGAAATTCATTCCCGATCCTTTCAGCGGCGAGCTCGGCGCGCGGATGTACAAGACCGGTGATCTCGCGCGCTATCTGGCGAATGGCGACATCGAATTTGCCGGACGCACCGACGACCAGGTAAAGATCCGCGGCTATCGCGTGGAATTAAGGGAGATCGAATCGGTTTTGGGAGCGCATTCCGGAGTCCGCGAAGTAGTTGTGGTGGCCCGCGACGAAGCAGGGGAAAAGAATCTGGCGGCCTACGTGGTGCCTTCGCGTGAGCAGGCTCCTACCGGCAGCCAACTACGGTCCTACCTGAAGCAGAAGCTTCCACACTACATGGTGCCTTCCGCTTTCGTCTTGCTGGAGGCAATGCCGAAAACTCCAAATGGCAAAGTAGACAAGCGCGCGATGCCGGCTCCGCAGCCCGCCGATTTCGCCGAGGCAAACGAATACATGGCACCTTCGGACGACCTCGAAAAGCAGTTGACCAAGATTTGGGGCGCGGTTCTTAGCAAGGACACGATTGGGATTCGGGACAACTTCTTCGACCTGGGTGGACATTCACTGCTGGCCGCCCGTCTCATGCATCGCATCGAGCAGACGCTTGGACAACGGCTTCCCCTGGCCGCATTGTTGCAGGCGCCCACGGTCGAACAATTCGCAGCTCTGTTGCGGCAGGAAGGATGGTCGGCCTCGTGGTCTTCGTTGGTTGCGATTCAGGCCGAAGGGTCGCGCCTGCCTTTCTTCTGCGTCCACGGGGTCGGAGGCAACGTGGTCGGTTTCCGCGACCTGGCGCGTCATCTGGGTGCGGACCAACCGTTCTATGCTTTGCAGCCCGAAGGTCTCGACGGCAAGCGTCCCTGTCTTACCAGCGTTGCGGAAATGGCTGAACGTTACATCCGGGAAATCCGCCGCGTGCAGCCGGAAGGACCGTATCGCATCGGCGGGTACTCGTTTGGCGGACTGGTGGCTTACGAGATGGCGCTGCAGCTTCGTGCACAGGAGCAGGAAGTCGGATTGCTGGCACTGTTCGACACTTATCCGGGCAAGATGGAGTCGCGAACCTCACAGTTGCGCAACCTTTCAAAGCTTCCGTTGAAAGAGGTGGCTGGTTTTATGATGAAGAAGGGCAGCTTCGTCCTGATGACGCTACGGAAGCGGCTCGAACTTCAGATGTTGCCCCGGCCTTTGCGCAACGTGCGGCAGGCGTGCGCCAAGGCAGCCGCGGGATACGCGGTTCAGCCCTATGCGGGTCAGGTCACACTGTTTCGTGTGAAGGAGAAGTCGGTAGGCAGTCTCGACGACCCTTATGCTATCTGGTGGAGGGTTGCCGCCGGTGGGGTCGATCTGCGGGAAATCAGCGGCGACCACCTGAGCCTGCTCAAAGAGCCGCAAGTCAGGTTGCTGGCCGAAGAACTGAATCGCGCCCTCGATCATTCATCATCAAGCGAGAGTTCGCTAGTGGCGGCCGTGAGCTACTAAGACAGAAAATGAATTCGTCAAATACAGAAGAATTGATCGATCGGGAATTATGCAGCGATGGCGTGGGCGCCGCTGCGCTCGAGGCCGAGCCGGGCAAGTCGGAAGCCGGCCGTTTCTCCGGCAAGTTCGCCCGCTGGATCACCAAGGGCGGTCTGGCTATCGTCGATCAGGGCCTGATTTCCGGATCGAATTTTCTGATCGGCATTCTGTTGGCACGCTGGCTCATGCCTGAGCAATACGGCGCATTTGCGCTCGCATTCTCAGTGTTCCTGCTGCTCTCCTATGTTTATCAGTCGTTCCTCGCGGAGCCGCAGGCGGTCTTCAGCGGGTCAGCCTACAGCGGGTCTTTGCGCGGTTATCTGAAAACGCTTCTGGGCATCCACCTGATCCTGACTTGCTTTGGCGTGGTCCTGCTGGGAGGCGCTGCGGCGATTGCTGCGATCTTAGGGAAGGGAAATGACCTGCCCGGAGCGCTGGCCGGAGTGGCGATCGCCTCGCCCTGCATTCTTTTTTTCTGGCTCATGCGCCGCGCCTTCTACATGAACCTGGCGCCTGCTCGCGCCGCGGTTGGAGCATTCCTCTATTTCGTGCTGGTTACGGGCGGACTGTTCATCGCCTACAAGCGCGCACTTATTTCTCCCTTTTCCGCCTATCTCCTGATGGCAGTTGGCGCGCTCGGAACGGGATTTTACCTGCTCTCGCAGGTCAGGAAAGTGCTGCCGCCGGATACTGCCGTTCCACCAACAAGGCGTGAGGCATGGCACAAGCACTGGGAATATGGAAGGTGGGCGCTGGCGGTTTCGGTTGTGACCTGGATTCCTTATTACATGTACTACCCGCTGGTCAGCGCCTTCTCCGGCATGGCGCAGGCCGGGCAACTACGGGCCCTGATGAATCTGTCTTTGCCCATGGAGCAGAGCTACACCGCACTCTCCATTCTCTTTTTGCCGTATGCGGCGCGGGTCTGCCGTGAGCGTGGAATCTCCAGCGCAGGTCCGCTGGTGAGGCGAATTACACTGCTCTTCGTGGCCGGTGCGGTTGTTTACTGGGCGGTGCTCATTCCCTTGAAGGGCCCAGTGTTTCGTTTGCTCTATGCTGGCAAATACATGGAAGTGGCTCACTTCATTCCTTATGTCGCTCTGGGAACGACGATGTGGGCCGCCGCTTTCGGTCCTGCGATCCTGTTGCGCGCCGTGGAATCGCCCGATTCCATCTTCTACGCCAGGTGCGTGGCCAGCGTTCTCTCGCTTCTGATCGGGGTCCCGGCCACGCGCTGGTTCGGGCTGTGGGGCGTCGTCTGGAGCATCATCATCGCCAATCTGTCGGCTTTCCTGATTTCCATATACATATTGCACCGGAAGTCGCACCCAGTTTCCGTGTCGAACCCGGTCTTCCAAGGTGAAGTTTAGGCTATGCAGACTCTGAAAAAGCTCCGTTACAAGGCTTCTCGAACCAAGCTCCGTGCGCCGCTTGCCTGGTGGCAACACCGTGGGCTCAACGACCGGGACGCTCTGTTCGCATCGTTTGAGCGTTCTGGCAATACCTGGCTGCGTTTCGTTCTCATGGAAATTCTTACTAAAGACAACGCCGGGTTCCTGAATGTGAATCAGATACTGCCGGAAATGGGTACGCACCGCGCGATGAAGCCCGTGCTCCCGAATGGCGGGCGCCTGATCAAGACTCATGAGCAGTATCGCTCGGAATACAAGCGTGCGATCTACCTGATGCGCGACTTGCGCGACGTTATGCTTTCCAACTGGGCGCGCGACAAGGAGATGGGCTTCTCGCAGTACGTCGATAACGGCCAAGGCATGGACGGATACATTGAGTCCTTCCTGCAGGGAAAGGTCACCCGCTTCGGTTCATGGCAGTCGCATGTAGATTCATGGCTGAACTGCCCTCTGGCGAAGAACGGAAACTTGCTGATCGTGCGTTACGAGGATCTTCGCCGGGATACCGAGAACGGACTCGTGGAAATGCTGGAGTTTCTTGGCATCAGCAGCGACCGCGAGGTCGTCCGCCGGGCCGTTGACAACAATTCCTTGCGTGCCATGCGCGATAAGGAAGACAAGGCCAAGAAGTCTGGGGCAACCATGGGTAAGGGAACTCTGCTGCGCAAGCATCGGCTCGATTCCGAAGATGCTCGCTTTGTTCGCAGCGGGTCGGTCGGTGGCTGGCGTGAAAAACTGAGCGAATCGCAGATAGAGATGGTCACCAGGTATGCGGGCGAAGCCTTGGTGCGGGCGGGGTATCCTGCGGGTCTTACCATGCCGGAGCAGCGCGAGGAAATTGCTTCCGAGATCCAGGCGTAACCTGAACTTCGATGACTTTAGTGCTCAAGCAAATCCTTCTTATCTTGGCGATCATGCTGTTGCTGGTCCCTCTGGCGTCGCCCCAGCAGAAGGACACCGGCGCTGACAACGAAACCTTGCGTCAGGCTGCCGAGAAGACGGGCCTCCGGGTGGGCACAACCATCCAGGGCAGAATGTGGAATCGCGATCCCGACTACAAGCCCGTGCTGGGCCACGAATTCAACGCCGCTGTTTCCATCGTTTTTGTGAACGGTACCCAGCCGCAACGCGGCCGCTTTGATTTCGATGGGATGGATGAAGCTATGAGTTTCGCCAAGCAACACGGTATGAAACTCATGGGTCATTGCCTGGTGTACAAAAATGCTGTTTCGCCGCCCTGGCTGAATTTCAACAATGGGGCTTGCGGCGGTTGGTCGGCTAAGGATCTGGACCAGATCTTGAAGGAACAGATTCAGACGGTCGTCCGGCACGGTGGCGATGCCTACTATTCATGGGAAGTGGTGAATGAGCCAACCGAGCCCAATCACAATGGATGCTGGTCCCGCATTCTGGGCGACGAGCAATACATGGTGAAGGCCTTCCAATACGCGCGCGAGGCCAATCCGAATGCGTTACTCCTGTTGAATGACACGTTCGGGCAGGGTGGAATCGACAAGGAGCGCGCCGATGAATTCTGGTCGCTGGTTAAGCGACTCAAAGCTGCGGGCGCCCCAATTGATGCCGTCGGCACCGAGATGCACTGGGAGATGCCCCAGTTGCGGCCTTCCTACCTGGACGAATTCAAAGAGTTCCTCGATAACGCGCGCAAGATCGGCGTGAAGGTACACGTCACTGAGATGGACGTCTACCAAGGCCCAACCTCCTCGACGGAGGCATTCGCCAAGCAGAAAGAGATTTTCTACAACGTCGTACACACTTGTTTGCTGGACTCGAATTGCATTGGTTTCATGACCTGGGGGATTGCCGATCGCTACACCTGGCTGCGCACTTCGGATTGGAAGAATATGCCTGACGCCCGGCCGGTATTATTCGACGATGACTTTAAGAAGAAGCCTGCGTACTATGGCGTGCTACAGGCATTGAAAGAGGGACGATGAATTTCAGCGCCTTAGATCGAACACAGGAACAAGCCAGTCTGGATCCGCGGCGGCGCAGTCCAGTGTGGATGCTCCTGCTCTTTATCCTGGTCGGTTTCTCCATCGCGATCCTCGTTTCTGTGTTTGCGGGTTCTTCCCGGTTTGGAGTCCTAGTGTCGGCAGCGGGCATTTTGCTGGCTTTTCCTCTGCTGGCGCTGCTGGGCCGGGCAATTCCGCAGGGCTTGTCAAAAGCGCGGGTTCTGGCTCAGAACTGGACCTGGTGGCACCCGCTGTGGTTCCTCACGTTCTTCAGCATGCTGGTCTTCCGCATCCGCGACGTCAGTGCCGCGAAGGCTGACCCGCTCGACGCATATGCGATGCTGCGAGTTATTCCGGAAGCGATCGTGGCTCTAACTCTGATCATTCGCCTGATCCTGAAGAAGCCCAATTGGTTTGGTTCGTTGATCCGGGGCATCCCTGGTGCCATGGCGATTTACTGCCTGGTGTGTTTGGCGTCCACCGCATGGTCGGTGAATGCCTCATGGACGGCTTACAAGTCGCTGGAATTCCTGGCCGACGTTTCGCTGCTCGCCGCGATCGTCGCCAGTGCGGATTCGTGGCTGACTTACGAAAACCTCCTGGACTGGACGCTCGCTTTCTACGGATTGTCTCTGGTTGGAGTCTGGATCAATCTTCCGATCTGGCCGACTGAAGCTATGGATGGCGGCCGCCTTACGGGTGTATTCCCGGTGGAAGCTTCCAATAGCATTGGAACGTCGGGCGGTGTACTGGCGTTGGTTGCGCTTTGCCGGTTGGCACCGGTGTTCGGCCATGCCAAGAATCGCTCCTGGTACTTCCTTATATTTATCTTTGGCTTTGTTTCGATGGTTATGTCAGGAACCAGAAATTCAGAAGCCGCGTTTGTCTTTGGCGCGCTGCTGGTTCTGCTCTTTTCGCAGCGCCTGCGCAGAATTACGGTGGTTGGCAGCCTAGTCGCAGCGCCTTTCCTGGCTATCGCAACCCTGCTGAGCGATCGGTTGTGGCAGAGGGCTTGGGATCTGTTTTCGAGTTTTGCCCAACGCGACCAGTCCGCGAATGCATTCGATTCATTGAGCGGACGCACCGCCTGGTGGTCCTATGGCATCGATCAGCTGATGCATCACCCATTCACCGGTTTGGGAGCTTACGCGGCAGGGCGCTTTGCCGTGCTGGGCAAGCTAGGCGTCGGAGCGGCTGCCATGATGCACAGCGATTGGGTTGAGGTGCTCATCGGCACCAGCCTGTGGGGGCTCCTCCCATTTGCCGGCGCGTTGATTGCCGCCTGGTGGTATCTGGCTCGATGTATTCGCAGCAACACCTTCAGGCCCGATCAGCGCCAGCTCGCGCTGGAGCTTTTTGCGTTGCTCGGCTTGCTTACCTTGCACTCTTTCTTTAACGATGAACTGAGCTGGCACTCCCCTCTGCTCTATTTTGCCATCCTGGGTTATGCCGAGTTTGTGCGGCGACACCGCAAGGGTGAGCTCGGAGATGCGCCGATGGAACGACGCACTCTTTAGTTTGTGAAACGTACGTCAAGAAACGTTGTTACAGACCGCAACCAAGCAGCAAAACTCTTAGGGGGAATTTACGACAATGGGAAACAAGACTCGGATTCTGGTAACTGGCGCGGGTGGATTCATCGGTCATCATCTGGTAAAGCGGTTGAAGGCGGACGGTCATTGGGTGCGTGGAGTGGATTTGAAACATCCTGAATACGGAGCTTCCGCCGCCGACGATTTCCAGGTTCGAGACCTGCGCGTCTGGGAAAACTGCCTGGCCGCCACGCGGGACATCGATCAGGTCTACAACCTGGCTGCCGACATGGGCGGAATTGGTTACATCACAGCATTCCTGGCCGAAATCTCGAAGAACAACATCCTGATTAACGCGCACATGCTTGAAGCCAGCAAGCAGAATGACGTGAAGCGTTTCTTGTTCTCCTCTTCGGCCTGCGTTTACGCGCAATCGAAGCAGAAGACTGCCGAAGTTACGCCGCTGAAAGAAGAGGACGCATATCCAGCAGATCCTGAACCTGGCTACGGTTGGGAAAAGCTTTTTGCCGAAGAACTTTGCCGCTACTACTATCACGACTACAAGTTTGAAACGCGAATTGTGCGCTTCCATAACGTCTACGGCCCGCTCGGCACCTACGATGGCGGCAAGGAGAAGTCGCCCGCGGCCATATCCCGCAAGGTTGCGAAAGCCACGGATGGTGGACAGATTGAGATCTGGGGTGATGGCAAGCAGACACGCTCCTACATGTACGTGGACGATTGCGTCGAAGGCCTGATCAGGCTGATGGCTTCCAATCATCGCGAAGCCCTCAACCTGGGCACGGATGAGATGGTAAGCATCAATCACCTGGTCGATATGATCTGCGGGATCGCCGGCAAGAAGCTGACCAAGGTCCACGATCTCACCAAGCCGCAAGGAGTTCGCGGACGCAATAGCGATAACACTCTGCTGCGCAAGGTCCTGGGCTGGGAGCCTAACATGCCGCTGGAAAAGGGCTTGGCCATTACTTACAAGTGGATTGCAAGCGAATTGAAGAAGAAGGAAGTTGTTGAACTGGCCGAGGTTGCGGCCGACTGACCTAGTCTCGATCGCCTATGTCCAATCTTGCGGCTGACGGTTGCGTCAACATCCTGGGCGTTAAGGTCCATGCCACCAGCATGGACCGCGCCGTCTCGCGGCTAGAATCGATTCTTGCCCGCGGCGACAAAGGCTATGTCTGCGTCACCGGAGTGCACGGCATCATGGAGGCGCAAGTCGACTCCAGCCTCAAGCGCATCATCAATAATTCGGTTCTTACCACCCCAGACGGCCGCCCCACCGTTTGGGTAGGCTGGCTGCGCGGATTCCTTGGAATGCGCCAGGTGACCGGTCCCGATATGATGCTGCGGATTTGCGCGTTGTCACCGAAAAAGGGCTACACCCATTTCTTCTATGGTGGGAATTCCGGTGTCGCCGAACAGCTCAAGGATTCGCTGACTCAGCGTTTCCCGGGCTTGAGCGTGGTTGGCACCTACACTCCTCCATTTCGTTCCCTCAACGCAGACGAGGAAGCCGAACTCGTTCGAATGGTTTCCGACCTGAAACCCGATTTCTTCTGGGTAGGCTTGAGCACGCCGAAACAGGAGAAGTTTATGGAGGAGTACATCTCCAAGCTGGACGCCAGGCTGATGCTCGGAGTGGGCGCGGCCTTCGATATCCACACGGGTCGAATCAACGACGCTCCGTATTGGATGAAGTTCATGGGCATCCAGTGGCTGCATCGGATCTACCAGGATCCCGCACGCCTTTGGAGACGCTACCTGATCAATAATCCAAAGTTTGTGTACCGCCTCACGCTTGAGTTCCTCGGCATTGCGAAGCAGGGAAGAGCCTAGAATCACCGCCTGCTAAAGACAGAGGGTTGAACCTCTGAGTTGCGGCATGATGAATCTCACGCATGAGAGTTCTACTTGTACACGGAGCTTACCAGCAGTTCGGAGGAGAGGACTCCGTGGTTCGGGCGGAGAAGGAACTGCTCGAGCGCCACGGAGATGAGGTGTTTCTCTACTCCAGACACAACGACGAAACTAAGGAATTTGGTGCCGCCCAAAAGACAAATTTCTTTCCGCAGACGGTTTATTCCTGGAAGACGAGCGGTGAAATTGGAGACGCAGTCCGAAGGTTCAAGCCAGATGTGGCTTTCGTCCACAATGTTTATCCCCTGATTTCACCGTCGGTTTATCACAAACTGCATGCCCTGGGCGTCCCGGCCGTGCAGGTGCTTCATAACTTCCGGCCCTATTGCCCGAATGGTCTCTTCTATACGCAAGGACAAATCTGCGAGGCGTGCAAGGGTGGCAACTACCTGAATGCGGTTCGAAAGCGCTGTTACAAAGACAGCTACGTTCTCAGCGGATTGTATGCGGTCACCATGGGCTCGAACCGGCTCGCCGGGATGGTAAAGAAGATCGCTGGGTTTATCTGCCTTACCGAATTCTTCAAACTCAAAATGCAGGAGGCCGGCGTTCCGGATTCCAAATTGTTCGTCCGGCCCAATTTTGTTTCTGCTCCGCCTTTGCTGCCCGGCCCAACCCGTGGCGGCTATGCCCTGTATCTGGGCCGCTTGTCCCCGGAAAAGGGATGCTGGACGCTAATTCGCGCTTTTGAACAGTTGCCGCGCGTGTCTCTTAAGATGGTCGGAACCGGGCCGTTGGAGCGGGAGCTGCAAGATTATGTTCGCGACAAGGAAATCAACAATATTCAATTCCTGGGTTTCAAGAGCGGCGAGGAGAAATGGGAACTGCTGCGAAACTCCCTGTGCGTGGTTCTGCCTTCGGAGTGGTACGAGAACTTCCCCGTCACGGTGCTGGAAGCGTATATGGCGGCCAAGCCTGTAATTGCTTCGCGCCTCGGAGGGCTGCCCTACATTGTGGACGACGGACAGACGGGCCTTCTATTTGAGGCCGGCAAAATCGGTGAATTGGTACAGAAGATTCAACACTTGGTGGACAACCCAACGGATGCCGAACGCATGGGTGCCAGCGGACGGCGTTTAAGCGAGACCAAGTACGGTCCGGAACAAGGCTACAGTAACCTGATGAAAATCTTCTCGCAGGTCCAGGCGGCGGCATGACTACCGTTGTCGATATAAGGGCGGAAAACCAGAGTGCCACCGAGACTTCCGGGCCGATGAATCCGGGCCCGGTCTTTGTGGTGGGGATGTGGCGCTCGGGAACTTCGCTCTTATACGCATTGCTCAACCAACACCCGCAGATCGGGCTAATGTACGAATCCGATCTGCCTTTGCTGTCCTCGCTTTTCTTTCTGCCGCGGAAGAGTTCTTCGTGGATACCAAAAGTCGATTCCTGGAATGGCGCGCTGACCCGGCACAAGATTGATACCGCAGGCATCCCGGAGAACATTGCCGATTTGCCTGGCGCTTTTCGCGCGGTTGCCCAACAGTATGCGGGCCAGAAAGGCGCGACGGTCTGGGGATGCAAGTCGCCGAACTACTATGACTGTATGAACCAGCTCGCGAGCTGGTTTCCCAATGCAAAGTTCATCGTGATCTGGCGCGATCCGGCGGACGTTTGCCGAAGCATTGTGCGGGCGGCGGGGAAGTCTCCCTGGTTCGCGCGGTGGGGAATGGACCTCCGGGCTCTGCTCGGTTATCAACGAATGAAGCAAGAGTCGGACCGGCTGGTAAGTCGCGGCGCCGCCATTCACCAGTTGCAATATGACGACCTGGTGCGGGACCCGGTCACTGCAATGACGGCCATCTGCGACTTCATCGGCGTTGCCTTCGACCCCAGAATGACTTCTCTCGAGGGTGCGGACCGCTCCGCTGTTTACAACGGCGATCATCATGCCATGGTCAAAAGTGCCTCCATCGTTGCCAACGGCGAGCGTCCCGAAGTGCTTTCTGCGGAACTGAAGAGTAAGGTCGAGCGTTACGTCGTATTCTGGCGGAAAAAGTATGGTGGCGAATGGCCCGTTGTCACGGCGGCCGGCAATGGGAACAGGGCTGCCTCGCCATTCGAACGCACCCGCGACCGCATCCGGCATGGGCTGCTTCGCAGTCTCGATCTAGCTGTGCCCATCCTCTATTCGGTCGTCCCAGTATCGGTTTGGCAAAGATACCGCCGTTTGAAGTCCCGCTACCAACAAGTTTCACCTAAAGCCTACCGAAAGTGAAGTAATCTAGCATAGAATCATTGTAAGTTATTGATTATAAGGTATTAATAGAAGTGCCATACCTAACGGTTTTGGCGGTCTAGATGCAGTATCCCGTGCGATTGATCCCGAAGACGACCTCCCACGAGGCATTCCACTTGTTGAGTCGATCGACCATTTCGCTGGCTGTTTCCGCTTGCCTGGTTCTATTGCTGGGCGGCTTCGGGTTTGCGCAGACCGGAACCATGAGCACTTTTACCGGACTGAACACGACCGTGAAGATGGAGAACCCCACCGCTACGCCGGATTTGACCATCGCGGTCGGAACGCTTGAATATTGCGAGCACGTCAACAGCGCTTACCAGTGCTGGTATAAGAGCGGCGCCAACGCGAATCAGCCGGTTAAGTTTCTAGGCAGCACAGCCCCCAAGACCGATTCCGGTCCCTGGAGCCAAAACGGCAACAACAGCGGCAATACTCCGCATTGTCCAACGGCTTTCTCTCCCAACTCTCAGCTGCTGCACGACAACGTGTACAACCTGTGGATCATGGAGAAACGAATCACCGCTTCCGCCAATGGCCATAACTACATGTGCGTGGCGATCAGCAATGTGGAGGATGTTGCTTCGGCCTCTCCCGCGTTCAGTTGGTTTGCATTCGAATTCGATCTAGACACGGTCATTCCAAAGAACTCTCACGGAAATTTTTACTATCCTGACTATCCTCAATCAGGCCTTTGGCAAACCTCGACCAGCACGACGCCGCCCTACACGGCCGCCGCTGACCAGGCCATGTGGATCACCTACGACCTGCAGGACCCGAACAACGCCGACAACATTAACGGCGTTCTCGTCTGTGCCGTCGATTTGGCGGGTCTTCGCGCCAGCACATCCAGTCCGTGGGTCAACAACTCAAAGGCTCCCGCGTGTACCCTGGCTCATCCCCTCACCACCTTCAACCAGCGCCGCAGTTGGGTGCCAGCCAACAACTCCGATACCACTCCTACGATCTCCGCGGACGGAGAAATGTTCACCTACATGATCGAGCCTCCGAAGGACGGTCATAGTTACTTGACGGACCCCAATCACACGCAGGGCGTGGAACAGTGGACCATCGACTGGACGGCAGCCGCTCCTACTCCGACATTCGTGAATAGCTGGGACCTTCCGTCTACGCAGGCGGGCGGCGATCAATTGGGTTGTTTCAATCCCGCCAATTACTACGATACGGTTTGTGTTCCGCAGCCTTCCACTGCAACCACTGGGATCCACATCGACTCGGTTGCCGATAGAATGCAGCAGTTCTTCCACTACACGGCTAACAGTGGGCAGGGTAGCGTTTGGACTTCGGCTCATGCCATCCAGATTGTCCCTAACGCGACCAGCTTCACTCAGACCGAAGCAGATGTCCGCATTCTGCAGCGTAATAGCGCGTCTCCCAATGCCGTCTACGTTGCCGGAGATTATCCGATTGTTGATCCGGTCGATCCAAACGCGTATGTCTTCCTGCCGAGCGTGGTGCGCGACAAGGTCGGCAACCTCCAAGGTATCCTGGGGATTTCAGGGAGCGGGGTCGATGAGCATCCTGGCCTTGACAGTTTGAATTTCATCCCCGGCACGCTCACCTCCGGGACTTATGGCTACATTGCCAGTCCGGTCACCGACGGCGATGCGGAAGATTCCGACAGCTTGAATTATCGCTGGGGAGATTGGTACTCGGCGGTGCTGGACCCAAGCGACTCCTGTACGGTGTGGGTGGCGGGCGAATACCTTCCCTCGAATCGAACCACCGAGCCTTTCTGGGGCACAGAGATGGCAAAGCTTCCTCCCATGAGTACGTGCTCGGGGGGGGCCGTCACGCTCTCCAGCGCGAGCCTGAACTTCAGCAATCAGCAGGTGGGTGTAAAGAGCGCGGCTCTGGTTGAGACCCTGACCAACAATCAGGCGGTCACACTGAACATCAGCGATATTTCTGCCACCGGTGACTTCAGCGAAACGAATACCTGCCAGGAACCAGTTGTCACGGGCGGAAGCTGTACTATTAGCGTCTATTTCACTCCGTCCACTTCCGGTACACGCGCGGGCCAGCTTACGATTACCGATGATGCCGGAAGTAGTCCACAAACGGCGTCTCTCACTGGGATAGGTGCTACGTCCGCGATGTCGGTGTCTCCGGCCAGCCTCGCTTTTGGTAGCCAGGTTCTGAACATAACCAGCGGCAGCCAAAAAATTACGGTGACTAACAGCGGCTTCGTGAACCTCACTGTGAACTCAATCGACGCGAGTGGTGGCTACGCCGAAACCAGCAATTGCACCGGCGCTACTCTCACTCCCGGACAGACTTGCACCGTCTCCGCGACGTTCACTCCCGTCGTCACCGGGTCGGTGCCCGGTGCTATCACGATTAACGACACGAGTACGGGTGCGCCTCACGTCGTCAGGCTAAGCGGGTCCGGGCTCCTGGCAATTTCGCTTTCGGCGAATCTGTCTTTTGCGGCCACCAACGTCGGCACTACAGCTCCGGCCCAGGCTATGACGCTCACCAATAACCAGAGCCAGACCCTTAACTTCACCGCCGCAACCAGCGGGGACTACTCGTTTGCCGGCGGCCCCACCAATCCGTGTACCGGGGTGTTGGCCGCCAAGGCCAAGTGCACCATCGCGCTGAGTTTCACGCCCAGCGCGAACGGACTTATCAAAGGTGCGCTGACCATCACTCCGGCCGGGGGAAACCCCGTTGTGGGAGGCCTGTCCGGAACGGGTCAGAATGGTTCCACTTCGCCGTTGACATTTAGTCCTGCGAGCCTGAGCTTCGGAAATGTTGTGGTGAACACCTCCAGTTCCAAGACCGTCACCATCAAGAACGTAAGCTCGGCCACCGTCAACATGAGCAGTGTCACGGGCAGTGGGTATTACGTTGCGGCGCCAAGCGGCACGACTCCTTGCGGCGGGACACTGGATACAGGGAAGCAATGCACGGTGACAGTAACGTTCACCCCGCTGGTGACTGGCACCAGCCTCGGCGGCGTGACTGTGGTCGATAATTCCGCCGTCAGTCCTCAGGTGCTGGATGCATCAGGCACGGGCGTGCTGGCAGTTACCTTGTCGCCCAGCACGATTGCCTTTGGGACGGTTGCGGTCGGAAGCACTAGCCCGATTCAGGCGATCACTGTGACAAACCATATGTCTACGGCGGTCCTCATCAACAGCGTGGTCGCGAGCGGCGGCTTTATCGCGACCGCGGGCGGAAGTCTCCCCTGCGGAGCCAGCGTGCCCGCCGACAGTATTTGCACTCTGGGAGTAGAGTTCAGCCCAATCGTTACTGGAGCTGTAACTGGTGCCCTGACTTTGAGCTATGCCGCCGGGGCGTCGCCGCAAGTGGTCAGCTTGTCCGGTACTGGACAGTAGAACAGCCGCAAGTCTGTTCCATAGGCAAACGATGGCCCGCCGCATAGTGGCGGGCCATTTTGTTTTCGGGCGATCAGCTTTCGTCGATCGCCGATGAACGTCCTCGCGACCGTATTCCCGCGATTAGTATCCCCCGACGACTTTGGCCGCGGCCTCAAAGGCCTGCTGGTATTCCCGGTGGTGCCGGTCGTAGCCGGGATTGCTGGGATCGTAGGCCACCAGCCAGTCTTGCACGTAGATCTCGAAGATCTGCGTATGCAGCCGCAGGGCGAACGGCAACAAGTCGACCATCGAACCTACGCGTCCGTCGCCGTCAGGATCGCTCTGCTTCACGGTCTGCAATTCCAGAGGAACCTTGCCGCTGGCTTCGCGGAACATGCGGCACCAGTCCACCGCGCAGCCGAGCCGGACTGGTCGCCCCGGGCGTCGTTTGATAGATAAGCCCTGGCTGCCGATGACGATTTTGTTCTGGACCGCGCGCCGCGCCACGGCGTCGGCAAATTCAACATTTGGCGGATTGCCAAAGCTGTTGATTCCCACCATGAGTTGCTTCGGTGAATTCAGCGACGCTTCGTAGTCCAGCATGTCGACGATATACTTGCGCCGTCTCTCCGGTGTGAACCCTCTGTTCTCAGCGCATACATGCACGCGGGATAGGCTTCACCTCCCAAGCCCAAGCCGAAGCGGATGTATCCTACGGCGAGAGTATTCCCGAAGTTCTGAACGATGGCAGCCATGAATTGCTGATAGTTGTCCATGAAGCCTTCTTCCCAGAAGACCGGGACCTCGCCGCCGTTGGGGCAATTCACCGATTGCACCTGTTTGAAAACATAATCGGGCGTGAGCCTGCGCTGTCCTCCATAGGCTGTAGCCCAGGAGATCAAGTTCACTTCTTTGCCGGCTTTGATCCAGGGTTGCATCTGCGCCTCGACCTTGGAGAAGTCGTAGCGAGGATTGGCGCCTGGACCGCGGTCAATTTCGTTCCAGATCAGGTACATGTTGGCGCCGCAGACGACCGGATTGCGCAGCAGGAATTCGTCGGCCTTGGCATTCATTCTGATGCTAGGAAAAAGGATGGCGAAGAGTCCGTGGGGCCCGTCGGGCACTGCCAGGCCGGGAAGGTTATCGGTGCAGCTCGAGAATCCTGCGCTGCTCTTCAAAGCACTGGATGCCGGCTGACTCTGCGTTTGCGCAACTGGGATGGCGGACAGCACGATCGAGAAAGCCAGTAAGAGGTGATACTAAGCCCCATGGTGTTCCCTCATTTGTTCCTTCGGAGCGGTTCGTGCATCGATTGAAATCTTCCTGAGCACTTCCAAGGCAGGCCGTTGACTCTCCAGAAATCGCGGCTCCAGTTCGGCCAGCGTCATCCAGCGCGGCGATCCTTCCCAGGAATCTTTCACCTCGCCACTAGCTTGCACTTCGAAAACCGAAACGATGCAAGGGAACTCTACCTGGCTGTAATACTGGAGCTTCAATTCCTTTCCAGTGACGCTCAATCCTGTCTCTTCCACGATCTCACGGCGCAGCGTCTCTTCTTCGGCTTCTCTCCAACCGGATATCCCTCCCGGCAAAGAGAGCCCACGACCGTCGTTGCGATGAATCACCAGGAATTTTCCGTCCCGGTGGATGACACCAACCGACGCCCGCAGAGTTCCGAAGAGCGGGAACCAGCCATAAAGGGTTAGGCAAGTTCGCGCAACAATCCAGAACAGTCGGCGTTTTAGATCATCGATTACAGTCCGCAAGCGGCCAGTCTAGCACGCGAAAAGCTTGCGAAGTCTGGTCTGAGAAATGGGAACGGAGTGATGTTGCGAATTGCCAGCCGGATCGAAAAAGCCCGCCCGGTCTCTGCAAAGGACGCAGAAACAGGGCGGGGCCACTTCGGGTGATTACTGGTTTTCGAGCAGAATCGGTTTGTATCCGATCGGTACAGTCTTCCCGCTCAGAGCTGAACGGTTGCCCGAAAGGTCGTAATACCAGACGTAGCTGGAAGGGTAAGTGTAGTTTGAGGTTGTGCACGCGCCTTGGCTGCACGACTGCGAGGAGTCCCACACAATCTGGCCGTAGTCGAGAGCGCAGGTATAGATCGTGCCGTTAGCGGTGCAGGCATTGATGGAGTGGCCGATGAGCCACCCTGCCACCTGGTTCCACGCCGTACCTGAAGTGTTGCCCTGGAGTCCAAACGGCACGGGACTATCCCACGTATAGACGTATTGGCGTTGCAGTCCGACGCCGGCCCGAAGGATCTCCCCCCGCGCGACGTAGCCGGCCAGCATGTCGGGATCGGTGAGTCCCTGACCCTGCAAGATCCCGTGCTCGTCATCCCATAACGGCAGGCTGGTAAGGTTGCGCTTCACCAACTCTGCCTCCACGTCTCCATAGACCGTCAGGAACGCTTCCGGCTGGGCATTGGCTCCATTCTCGCCCCGCATGTGGACGTTGACGATATCGAAATTAGGAGCGCCGCCAGCGGCGATGTAGCCATCAAACCAGGTTGCCATCGTGGGCCCGTGGGCGGATGGGCTGAGGATCTTCGCGTCAGGGTCAAGCGCGCGAATAATTGCGCTAGCGTCCTTACCCATCCGAACTAGCTGAGCCTGTGTGCCGGTCCAAAAGCCACTGGAATCGGGCTCGTTCCAGAGCTCATAGAAGGCGATACGGCCAGCGGAATGGGTGACCAACGCGGTGACAAATGCTTGGAACGCGGCATCGGTACCAGTTCCATCTGGGTTGACGTCTGCCGGCGGAGTGCAGCTATACGGTCCTGGCGACAGGCAACTTCCGGGCGGATTTGGCCCGGCGGCAAACTGGGGCGTGTCTCCGAAGGTATAGAGCACATCCACATCCGCCGATTGCGCATTGTCGAGCCACATATCGAGCACGGTCCAGTTGTAAACGCCAGAAGCGGTATTGAGGTCGCCCCATTTCACGTCGTCATCCCACAGTCGGATGCCGGCGAGTGTTGCCGCCTGATTTTGCCCGTCAGTTGGGGGCCATACCCGGCGACCGTTGAAGCCAGCGCCAAAGAAAGAGATTTTGATCGCGTTTCCACCACCCGTGGAACTGCTGACGGTAAGTGTGAAAGATCTAGTCGCGCGTTGCTCCGGAGAAGATGAATCTGCCACCTGGAGAGTGAGGTTGAACTGGCCCGTCTGAACAGTAGTTCCGGAGAGCAATCCTGTCGCCTGCAAGGCGATTCCGGTGGGCAGTACGCCGGACGTGAGCGTCCAGTTATACGGGGGCTTGCCTCCGGTGGCGCTCAGAGCGGTCGAGTAGGCAGTTCCATCGGTGGCGCCCGCCAAGGATGTGGTCGCAATGCTGAGTTGAGAGGCCGAACCCGCAGTGACCGCTACATCTGCCGTTGCGGACTGAGTGTGATCCGCCGCGCTGGTCGCCATCACGGTTGCCGGTGTATTGGCGCTGACCATGGGCGCCTGGTAAAGACCCTGGCTCGAAATCGTTCCAGGGGAAGCTGACCATGTTACAGCCGGGTTCGACGTGTTGCTTACCAGAGCCGTGAATTGCATGGTTCCTGAGGAGGGCACGGTAGCCGTTGGAGGGGTTACGGTGACCACCACGCTGGTGGCATCGGAGACGATCAATTGGAAAGGGTGTTGTCCCCGCAGGCCTTTGGAATCCGTCACGGTGACGCCAAAATTGAAAGTGCCCGTTCTTGCCGGTGTCCCGGAGATGGTTCCGGTGGCTCCGCCGAGTACAAGCCCCGAAGGCAGGTGCCCCCACGCGACCGAGAAATAGTAAGGCGCGGTCCCACCGCTCACAGTGAGCGTGGCGTTGTAATTCACTCCCACGGAAGCAGGAAGCATGTCTGCGGAAAGTTGAAGGTACATGGCCGGAGAGTCCGTGTTTGGAGACGGCTGCGGTTTCTTGGTCGCAGCGCTGGCCGGCATGGGAGCGGAATTGCCCACCGAACAAGCGCTCGGAAAGGCTAAGCCCAACAGAGCGGTCATCAAGCCGATGATTTGAAGAAGACTAATTACATTGAACCGCTGGCGGTTCCGGGCCGGAGAAACTACGTCGGATAACAAAACAAGCCACCTCTCGAATGGGGGTTCGGGAGGACACTCCAATGAATTTAAGAGAGCCCTTTCAGGACTCTAAATACGGGATGGCTGCCGGGGATAGATACCGAAGGGTCAGCACTCGGTTGAACCAAGGTACCTGCGGGCGGACTAAGCCGAGGAATGAGGAGATTCTCGCAGTACGGCGCTCAAAGCTCCGAGCAACGCCTTTACTGTCTGACTACTCTTACCGCCGAACCGGTCCGGGCCATGACGGGCGCCGGAGAGGCTTCCTTCCTCGGGCTTGCGACGGAAGATTGGCGCGGCGAACTGCCGCCGCTCAACGCGTAAAGCACAACTTCGACCCTGCTGGAGACTCCCAGTTTGTCGAAAATCCGGAAGAGATAGTTCTTAACGGTATGCTCCCGGAGCGTAAGCCGTTGTGCAATTTCGCGGTTGGTGAGCCCTTCGGCCACGCAGTGCACTACGTCGAGTTCGCGTGCCGAAAGCAGCGCGTTTCCAGCGATGCTTCCAATGCGCATCGGAGCGGGCTCCGCGACGGCTTCCAGCAGGTAGTGCAGCTCATCGCTGCTGGCCCAGACTTGACCCTCATGAACACAGAGAATGCACTTGGCGAGTTGTTTCAGGGATTCGGTGCGGCAAAAGACACCCCGGGCTCCAGAGCGGAAGGCCTCAATTACCGGTGTCCGCTCGGGGGAATCCAGCAGCAAAATCACGCGGGTCGCAGGCGAATTGGAACAAATCTCGCGACACAAAAGGAATCCTGCAGTGCCGTTATCTCCCTGCCGTGCGCTGATCAGGGCTATGTGCGGCTGCTCGCGCTTCGCCCAGGAGAGAACCTCGGCCGGCTTGGGGGCAGACCCGGACATATCAAATTGTCCATCTCGCGCCAGTGCCTCCACCAGCAATTGCGTGTTCATGGAGGTGCTGTCAGCAGCCAGTACGCGAATGCTACTCTGCGGAAAAAAGCTGGTCAGTTGAGCCATGATTGAAAGCCGCATCTGGAATTCGGTTGGGGAGCCGTTAGTCTCACAGCATTGGCTGCGAGAGTGGGACAGCAGTCCGGATCGGGCGTTGTTCCGAGCGGGCAGGGACAGAATGTAAACTGAACGTCCAAGTCGGGAAGTCTCCTCCCGTTTCCTCTTACCATTTCTGCCAAGAGCCTTGGAACAAAGGGTATTTGGCGAGTCTGGAGCGGTAAATGGCACTTTGGGGCCATTAGCGAGATGATTATCCATCCCCTTCCTGATCACTATTTAATTACTAAACGAGCCGCTCGCTTGCGAGAGCTGCCTGACCTTTGTATGCAAGACTCTTCACGGAGACGATCGTCTCATTGACACGCCGGTATGCCTGTACTAGCGTAGTCTCCATCGCGTGTCGAAACAGCGCGCTGGTTGGATCCCCCGAATCTCCCACGTAATACTGCCGCTGAACAGTCAAGGCCGAACCGTTTGCTGAGAACACGTTGGAAATCCATGCGCAGAATTGACGATTCTCCTCTCCAAGCACACTCGACGCCAAGTTCCCGTCGGCACCTCTCTCTTTGCCTTGCGGCGGTGCTATTGTTGGTTGCATCCCTGACGGCCTTGATGCTGCGGCCGCCAGTAGTTCACGGCTCGGCGTTGGCAACGGACCCAGGTCCTCGTCCCTTGCCCGCCGGGGCCGGCAAGTTCTACACGGGTCTGACGGCCAATCAGCAATCGATCACCACCCGGCTCACGCAGATTTTCACGGAAGTGAACTTCGTGGCGGGTGGGCCCCTGGTCAAGACCGTCGGCTTGGGGCCACGCTTCAATTCCAATTCCTGTTCAAGCTGCCACGCGTATCC
>OCZU010000340.1_pt1 | contig 32762 bp, 53 predicted proteins | sample 1539001 | NCBI WGS metagenome assembly OCZU01 (sample SAMEA3539306, study PRJEB22396) | soil metagenome | biome: tundra; feature: field; material: soil | place: USA | collected 2010-05 | depth 0.15 m | reverse complement strand
CCACGTCGCTGTCCCGTCGTCGCGGGCGATCTGCCACCGCTCCCCGTAGGCGTGCAGCACGCCACGCAGTAATACCGGGTCGTTGTCCGTCAAAGGTTCCTCCCCCTTGCCGTGGCGGCCCGGAGCGGCGGCATCCCCACACCACACCGCCCCGGGACCGCGTCCCTATGGACGCAATTGCGCCCATCGTTGCTAGCTTAACCATAGAGTTGCTAACTGTTACAAGGTGAGACAGGGTTGATCTGTGAGTTTCCTGGTCAGCTACCTTGATCCCATGATCGATCCGGGAGTGCCCGTGCCGCCATACCTGCAGCTAGCGGGCATATTGCGCACCCGTATCGCCTCCGGGGAGATCACCGGCCGGCTCCCAAGTGAGAAGCAGCTCGCGCAGGAGTTCGGGCTGGCGCAGGGCACCGTCCGCCGCGCGCTCGGCCTGCTGCGCGAAGAGGGGCTGATAACGACGGTGCAGGGGTACGGGTCGTTCGTCAGGCAGGGACCGGCCTAGAGCGCGGAACGCCCCGCCAGTTGCATGACGGGGCGCTCGCACCTAGATGCCGTTCCAGCGGGAAGCCTACCGGCCCTCCTGCCAGGTAGCGGGCGGGTTATCCATCCCGCGGGGCCGCTCCGCCTGCCGGGGCTGCTGCGGCTGCTGATATTCCGGGAACGTGCTGGCCGCCTGGTGCTGCATCTCACTGAGGGCCTTCGCGACCGGCACCTTCGCGAAGTAGCCAGCCCCGAACCCGATGCACATCAGGACATACCAGAACCTTTCGGCGCTGGTCATCACCACCAGGCCGAAGTCAGCGAGCGCCTTCTTGGCCGGGATCTTGGCGAAGTACATGCCGCCCATCGCGATGCAGCCGAGGACGTACCAGAACGCCTCGGCGGCGGTGAGGCTGACCTTGCGGGGTGGTAAGGCCGGCCGGCTGCGCGGCGGCTGCTGTGGCTGGTAGCTCATAGTTCCCTCCCATGCGTCAATGCGGGGCGAAGCGGAGCATACAGGTGTCCGTGTTCAGCCGAACATGGACGGCTCCAAGGCCGCACGATACCGGATATCATCCCAGAGTGACAACACCTGATGAGATCGCCGCGGGCATCTACTGCCGCATGTCCCTGGCCCGCTACGGCGACGCCACGAAGACCGAGGACCAGGAGCGCATCAGCCGCGAGCTCGCCGGCCACCGCGGCTGGGCGGTGTCCCGCGTCTACACCGACAACAACAAGTCCGCCTGGCAGCGCAACCGCAAGCGCCCCGGCTGGGACGCGATGCTCGCCGACGTCGAAGCCGGGAAGCTCGGCGCGATCATCGTCTACCACGGTGACCGGCTCGTCCGTCAGCCCTGGGACCTTGAGACCCTGATCAACCTCGCCTACGGCAAAGGCATCAAGCTGGCGTCGCCGACCGGTGAGCGGGACCTCAGCAACGATGATGACCTGTTCATCCTGCGCATCGAGGTCGCCGCCCAGTGCCGGGAGTCGGCCAGCACGTCCCGGCGGAAGAAGACCGAGTTCGACCGGCTCCGCCGCCGTGGCCTCGTGCGCCCGGGTGGCCGGGGCGGCCGGGCGTTCGGCTTCGCCACCGACGGCGTGACCCACATCCCCGCCGAGGTCGGCGCCATCCAGGAGACCGCCGTTCGCGTGCTCGAAGGGGAAGCGGTAGGCGCGATCGCCCGCGACCTCAACTCCGCTGGCATCCGCACACCCACCGGCGGCCTGTTCAGCCACGCCACGCTGCGCAAGATGCTGGCCCGCCCGCGCTACGCCGGGCTGATGCCGGACGGCGTCCACACCGCCGCGTGGAAGCCCGTGCTGCAGCGCCAGGAGTGGGAGGCGGTCACCGCCGCGCTGGACACGAAGGCCGCCGGGTTCGGGTACGCCACCAACGCCCGCCGCTACCTGCTGTCCGGGCTCGCCGTGTGCGGGGCGTGCGGGGCCACGCTCCAGATCCGCGCCGAGCGGCGGCCGGAACTGTCGGGGTACGGGTGCGTGACGCCGGGCTGCCGGAAGGTGCAGCGGTCCGTCCGCCTGCTCGACGCCTATGTCACCGGCGCCGTGGCCGGCCAGCTGGGCAAGGCGGCCAACCCGGCCGGGCGCATCCCGCAGGGCCGGGGCGTGGCCGCCGAGTTCCGCGCCCTGGCCGACCAGCGCACCGAGACGGAGGCCATGCTCCGCGATCACACGAAGGGCCGCGCCGAACTGCTGATGGCCCGGCTCGACAGCATCGACGCCCGGCTGGCCGAGCTTCGCGCCCTGGCCGCGGGGGACGCCCGCTCCCGGCTGCTCGATACGCACGCGGGGATCACCAGGGAAGAGTTCGGCGCGCTCCCCCTGGCGACCCGCCGCGCGCTGGTGTCCGCGTGCTATGTGGTCACCGTCCTGCCCGCGTCGAAGCGTGGCCCCGGGTTCCGGATGGACGATGTCCGCCTCTCACCGCGGGACCGGATATAAGCGCCTGGGTATCGTGCGGACCCCTTGCTCGATCCGTGCGAAGGTCTCCCTGACCTCGTCAAGCTCCTCCTCGACGCGGATGCGGCGCTTCGACTTGTCGAGGCCAATCCCCAGGAGGATGGCCAGGTAGGTGTAGGTGGCGAGGACGATCGTGTTCTCGCCGCTGGTGAGCAGTTTCTTCTCGTGGGCTCCCGCGGCATAGATCATCGTGACGGCTCCCACGATCGTGATGATGCCGAAGATGACCAGAATTAACATGCCTGGCCGCTTCCGTACCGCGCGTACTGTGCGCACCCATCCGCTAGCCGGTTCGTTCTGTAGCACCGTCGCCTTCCTCCCCTTGCTGACCGCTGGCAGCTAGCCTGCGGGCGACCTCCTCGGCGCGCGCGGCAGTCAGGGGCTCAGCGGATGGGGATGGATCCGGGGACGCCTCAACGGCCATGGGTGGCCAGAGCCCGGCTCTCTCCCGGGCTAGCTGGCGGTCAATCCCGAGCGCGTCGGCGACCGCGTTAACAGTGGCGGGCAGCGGTGTCCTCGGCGCAGTGCGCCATCGCTCGATGGTCATGCGCCTCACCCCTGCCTTCCGTGCTAGCTGGCTCTTGGTCCAGCCCTTCTCCTGGCGCGTTCGCTCGACCAGCTCATAAAGCGGGGCGGCTGGCGCCTCTCGCGCGTTCATGTATTGAGACGTATCACGCTGTCTCTAGGTTCACACTACCCAAACAGGAAATCTTTCCGTATCACGTTGCCACTACCTGTCTCGCGTTGTACGCTCTGGAACGCAGTGCAAGACTGAGCATCACGAGACAGGAGCGTGCAGGGTGTATTTGACACTCAGCGAGACGGGCGAACGGCTCGGCCGCGGCCGCCTCGCCGTCATGCGGCTGATCTCCACTGGCGCGCTGAAAGCAACCAAGGAAGGGCCGTACCGCAACAGCCCATACCGGGTCGAAGAGACCGACCTGGCCGACTTCCTGCGCCTTTACCCCACCTACGCCGAATCCGCGGCGCAGTCATGACGTGCCGGACCGTCGATGAGGCGTTCGCGGCGGGCCAGGACGCGGCCGGCCGACTACCGCCGCTCACCCAGGCGCAGGCCGACCTCGTCGCCGTGATCCTCGCGCCGCATGTCACCCAGGCCACACGGGCCGCATAGACACCGAGGGGCCGCCTCGCTAGCAGCAAGCGGCCCCTCGCGTCCCAGCCGGAGACCACTGGCCGGGACACCAACAGCATAGGAGACCCAGCAATGAGCCACCCGTTCCTCATCACCGGCCACCCGGACCTCACCGGGCCACTCGAAGTCGCCCTGTTCGAGTCCCGCGGCAAGACACTCGCCTCCGTCTCCTGGGACAACGGGATCAAGGTGATCGTCAAGACCGCCGCCCAGGCCCGTGAGATCGCTGAGGCGTTCAACGAGGCCGCGATCAACCTCGACTTCAACGAGCGGCGCGTCTCGGCCGCCGCCGCCGAACTCGCGCCCACCGCCCCTGAGCGGACGGCGACCCCGGCGGAGCACGCCGACACCGCCGCCCGCATCGAACGGACCAGGGTTCTCGGTACCGTCGCCGACATCTGCCCGGCCGACTGGGGTAGCGCGACCGAATCGCAGCGGTGCACCTGGCTGGCCGGCCACGGTGCCGTCCACCGGGACGCCTCCGGCCACGAGTGGACCGGCACCAGCCAGGTGCAGGCATGATCACCGCCACCATCCCCCTGTGCCTCGGCTGGCTGGCCGTTGTGGTGGCCGTCCTCGCCGCCCCGCTGCTGCTGGTCCTGCCCGTCACCCCGCTGCTCGACCGGCGCACCGACTGGCGCAGGCGGCGGGCGTCGAAGGTGGCGCGGCCGGTCACTGACGCCCACTACGCGCACAGCTACCTGACGACCCGGGCACTCGACCGTGGCGTGAAGCTGGTGCCAGCGTGAGGAAGGTCACCGTCACCCGCGACGACGGCACCGAGGCCACCTACCCCGCCGAGTTCCTGACCCGGCACGAGGTCGCCGCCCTGTTCCGCGTGGAGCCGCACACCGTCACCCGGTGGGCCCGCGCCGGGCTGCTCACCCGCGGGCACACCCCGGGCGGGCAGCCCCGGTACGCCGCCGCGCAGGTTGACGCCCTGCTGCACGGCAGCACGCAGGTGAGGCAGCCATGACCCCGTTCGACGCGCTGCTGCTGGCCGTGCTGGCTGTCATCGCCCTCGCCGCCGCCCTCGCCGTCAACGGAAATCTTTCGGTGGCACTGCGGCGGCGGCCCGCACCACGCAAGGAGGTGACCCGGTGACCCCCGTGAACGGCGGTTTCTGGGACCTGCCCGACGGCGCCCGCGCCGACGCTGAGAACAGCGCGGCAGCCCAGCACGGGGCCGCCGACTTCTTCGACCTCGACCCCGCCGACCGTGCCGCCGCCTACGACCGGGCCGTCACCGGCTACTACGGCCTGGACGCCGGGGACTGGGAGCAGTCATGAGCCACGCATGGGAGATCCTGGCGTTCAGCTTCCTGCTCGGTGCCGCGTTCGCGACCGGGAAGCTGCTCGGCTGGCTCATCGACAGGCCCGACCCTGGCACCCGCGCGAAGCCGCACACCGGCACCCACGTCCGGGAGTGGCCATGGCGGGAACGGGCCGCGTTCCGCGTCAGCGGACGCGCCGCCAGGCGCCAGCGGGAACGCGACCGCGACGCGGCGACCGTGGACACCTTCCGCGACATCCTCGCCGGGCAGTACATGGGCGAGGAGGCTGAGCGGGCCATGTGGGGTGAGTGCTACGGGCAGCCCGGTGAGCCCGGGTGGGAAGGCACCGCTGAGGACTACGCGCTGGACATGGCCGCCGGGCCGCTGATGCCGCTGCCACCTGAGGTGGTGGACGACTGGGCCGAGAGCGACCAGGCGCTGTGCCTGTGCCCGCTTGGCCCTGATGTGCCTGGCCCGCCGATCACCACCGAGGCGGACTGCCCGGCACACGCGCACCTCGTGCCCGCCGACCCGCTTGACGTGCTCGGCGACGACGCCTGCGCCGACGCACTCGTCGGCCCCGTGGGGACGTGCCGGTCCGGGCAGGGCCACGACTACGACCGGTGCCCCGGCTGCGACGCCTGCCGCGGCTGCCACCCGCACGACCCCGGGATGGGCTGCCTGCCCTACCTGACTGCCGTGCCCGTGCCCCGTGACGACTACGCGGACCTTGCGGCCGGCCAGTACGCCGAAGCTACCGGCCAGTTCAGCAGGGCGCTCCTCGGCGAATACGAACGCGCACACGCCGGAGGTGCGGCATGACCGGCCCCGAGCACTACCAGCAGGCTGAGCGGCTACTGGCCATCTCGTTCCAGACGCGCCCAGAGGACGAGGACCAGCCACGCCTCGTCTGGACCGCCAACGTCCACGCCACGCTCGCCCTCGCCGCCGCGACGGCGCTGCACCCTGGCCTCTTCGATGCCTGGTACGACGTCGCCGGGCCGAAGGACAGCGGGGTGCCCGGTGCGTAGCTTCATCATCGCTCTCGCCGACGCCACCCTCAACCCTGCCACCGGTGCCCTCATCGTCTACCTCACCGGCACCGTCATCGCGTTGCGCACCTGGCCACCCCAGCGGCCGGTCAGCACCCGCAAAGCGGCGGCGGCGATGGCACACAGGCGGGCGCTGCGGGTCAAGGGCGGGTGGGCGTGATGGCCTGGCACCCGACGCTTGACGACATCGAGCGACGCTCAGACGGCCCGCAGACACGGCCACGGTGGGGCAACCCGTCCTATGCGGAAGGCACCGGGCCGCTAGATACCCCGCTGGCCGGAGATGGCTGCTGGTGCTTCAAGCCCTACGGCCACGACTGGCCGGGCAAAGCAGGCGGCACACCGCACCCACGGCAGGCCGCCCAGTGACCGCCGTGGACTGGCTGGTGTCCCAGCCGTGGCCCGTGTTCCTCGCCATCTGGCTGCCATCCCTCACCGTGTTCGGTGGTGTCCTCCTGGCCCTCTTCGCCCGGCCACCACGGCGGAAGCCACGCATGCGGGAAGTCAGCGACTGGCACATCCACACCACCGACTGCCCAGGCCGCAGCAAGTGCATCTGCGCGGGCCACGTCATCTACCCGTGCGCCGCCCACATCGGGCAGGCCGCCGCCGTGCTGCACCAGGAGGCACCGTGATTGTCACCTGCGCACGCTGCGGGCACGACTGGCCCGAAGGCGACCCCGGTGTCCGCTACGCCTCCGGCGACTGGTGGTGCAACTGGGAAGGCGAGTGCGACGACCGCATAGACGACCGCCCCATCACCGTGATCTGGCGTGCTGCCGTCGCCGCCGACCCGAACCCCGAACGTCTGCAAGGAGTCCACGATGGCGTTCAATGACAAGTCTCTCGACGACTACGTCGACGTCGCCCAGCGCCTCGCCGACTTCCGCGACCTCTACCCTGAAGGCTCCCTCCAGCCCGCCGACCCGTCGAAGCCGTGGGAGCAGGCCGTCGTCAACGGGTTCACCAAGGGCGGCGAGGCGTTCGCCGCCACGATGATCGTCTACGTCGCCGCCGCGTACCGCACCCCCGGTGACACCCGGCCAGGCATCGGGATCGCATGGGAGCCGTTCCCCGGCCGCACCCCGTACACCCTCGGGTCCGAGCTGATGAACGCGGAGACGTCCGCGTGGGGCCGGGCGATCCTCGCGGTGCTGGCGTCGGACTCGAAGAAGGGGGTGGCGTCGCGGCAGGAGGTAAAGGCCCGCCGCCTGGAACGCGACGCTGACGCCCCCCAGCAGAACGGTAACGGGCGCGCGTCAGCGTGGGGCGCTGATGCCGAGTACGAACGTTCCGTCACCGGGCCGCCTGAGGGCACTCCGGAGGAGCACGCCCGCACCCAGCGCACCCGCGGCCCCATCCCGGCCGATGCTGACCGGTGGGACGCCCAGCCGGCCGGGCCGCCGCTGACCCAGCCTGAGGACCAGCCGGGCAACCTGGACCGCAAGCAGCAGGCACGCATGTTCGCCCTCTTCGCCGAGGTCGGGCTCGCGGGCCAGGACGAAGCCCAGCGCGGGTGGCTGACGGAGACCCTGCACCGCGAGGTGGCGTCCCGTAAGAGCCTCACCTGGAAGGAAACCGACCAGGCCGTCAAAGCCCTCGCCGAGTGGGCCGCCAACCAGAAGCTGCCCGGGTCCGCTGGCAAGGACCAGGTCGGCGCGATCGCCACCTTGTACGCCTCCAAGCTGGGATACAAGCGCACCGAGACGCCGCAGATGCTGGGCGCGTCGGAGCAGATCATCGGCCGCAGCCTGGAAGGCCCGGACGGTGAGCGCACGCACCAGAACCTGTCCGCGGCGGAGGCGAGGAAGCTGCACGACACGCTGGCCGCTCACCCGGACCGGGCTGGGCTTGAGGACTGGCTGAAGTCCCCAGCGGAGGCCACACCGTGAGCCTCCCCCTGAATGTCCCCCCTGCGGAAGCGCCATCCCCCCCGGCGCCTGCGGCTCCCCCCGTGCCGCAATCCGCAGGGGGGGCTCACCATCCCGGCCCGGTACCTTCGGGTCACCCTGCTGGGCGTGAGCCAGCGACCGGGCCGGGGCGTCATAGCGCCGCCGATCTCTTCGGCGGCAACAGCGACGGTGGCGTACGCCTGTCCGAATGGCTGGACGCCATGTGCGCCGGGTGCAGGCACGAGTCCGCCAGGGACCGCCGCGAAGGCAACGGCGGCGGGTACGGCTGCGCCCTGGTCTCCCGCGCCATCGCGGACCCGTATGACGCTGACATGCCTGAATGGTCACCGGACGCGGCGCCGTACCCGCCGCACTGCGCGGAGGAGTTCAGCGACGGCAACCCGTGGCCGGTGTGCCTCGCCTACGAGCCGCGCACCAAGCGCAGTGATGCGGGTGTGCGCCGGGGGCCGCGTGTCCCAGACGGGCAGGAGGCGCTGCTGTGAAAGTCCACGACTGCGCCCATTGCGGTGTGCGCCTGATCCTCGCCAAGGGCGTCCCAGCGCTCAACGCCCTGCCCGACCCGCTCGGCACCGTCGCGGCGTTCCAGGACGCGCGCGGGACCTGGCATGGCCGGTTCCTCGCCGCCGCCGGGCCCGAGCCCGCGCCACCCGAGCACAGATACAGCATTCATGACTGCGAGGGCACACGTCATGCGGCGCAGCGGGACCAGGTGAGGCGCGCGAAGGCCGACCTGGCCAGGGCGCAGCGCAACCGGCGCGGGCACCGGCCAGGGCCGCAGGTCACCGGGTACGTCGTCCAGCCGCCGCAACTGCCGGGGATGGGGGAGTGATGGCCGCGCCCTACTGGACTGACGGCCAGGTCACGCTGTACCACGGCGACTGCCGGGAGATCACGGAATGGCTGGCCGCTGACGTGCTGGTCACCGACCCGCCGTACGGGCGTGGATGGTCACAGGGCCAGACACGGAATGATGGCCGCCACGCTGATGACAGCTATGCCGGCATCGCAGGCGATGAGGATACGGGCACGCGGGATGCCGCGTTGGCACTGTGGGGAGCCAGGCAAGGGGTCGTGTTCGGTGATCTGGCACTCATGCCGCCAGCCAGCAACAAGTTGACCCTCATCTACCGCAAGCCATCAAACGCGGGCACCAAGGGAACGTTCGGCGGATTCCGCCGTGACACCGAAGCCATCTACCTGGTTGGCCCGTGGCCCGGTGGCCATGGTGGCCGTAGCGGCGTGATCGAAACGGGCGCGCGGTCGCATGGCAACCCGTCCGGTGTGACCGGACGCTACGGCCACCCGCACGCCAAGCCCGTCGACGTCATGGAAACCCTGATCGCCGCATGCCCGCCCGGCACTATCGCTGACCCGTTCGCGGGCTCAGGATCAACGCTCGTGGCCGCCCGCAACCTCGGCCGCCCTGCCATCGGGGTGGAGCTGGAGGAACGGTACTGCGAGCGTGCGGCCCGCAGGCTCAGCCAGACGGTGATGGCCGCCCCATAGACCGCGGGCTCCGGCCGCTGAATCTTCCCTGACGGCCGGGCCCGCTTTCCACCGGCAGCCACACGGCTACCGGCCCCGATGAATAGGAGCACGATGAAGAAGCTCATACTCGGCGCGGCCGCGGCACTGGCCGTAGTCGCCGCCGCAGCGGCACCCAGCGTCGTATTCAACGACGCGGCCATGGCCTCGGCAGCGCCCAGCGTGGTCAGCATCACCGGCGACACCGGCGTGCTCGCAGGCGGGAACACCGTCGTCGTCACCGGCGCCAGCAATCTGACCGACCCGGCGAACCCCATCGTCGCGCCGGCCACAACCCAGTGGCCTGCCTCGATCTACTTCGGGACAGTCAGGGCGCACATCGTCTCCTGTGTGCCAGCACCGGCCGCCACGTGCAACGTGATCGTCCCGCCGGGAACCCGGCCGGGAGTGGTGGACGTCCGGGTCACCGACGACGGAATCACCAGCCCTGTCGTCGCAGGTGACAACTACACGTACACGAACGTCCCAGGCCCGATCGTGGGCTACGCGGGCAGGTGCGCTGATGACTGGCACTCCGGCACCGCGAACTTCACCAAGACTGACATCTACCCCTGCAACGGCACCAATGCGCAGAACTGGACCGTCGCGGCGGCCGTGTTCACCCACGCCGGCGGGACGGTCAGCCTGACCACGCTCGGCGGGTGCATGGACGTCTACCACAGTGGCGGCGCGAACGGCACGAAGATCAGCCGTTTCCAGTGCAACGGCACCGGAGCCCAGCTGTGGCGCGTCGGCCCGCACGGTGAGCTCGTCAACCCCGAGTCAGGCAAGTGCCTGACCGACACCGGGTACGCGACGGCCGGGTCGCAGCTGGTGCTGGGCACGTGCAAGCACGCGGCGAACCAGAAGTGGGCGCTGCCGTAGTGGCGCACACCGTCTACATCTCGATCGGCAACAGCGACGACAAGCTGAGCCAGCTGCGATGGTCACGGTTCATCATCGCCGTGGCCGCCGAGGTCGCCAGCATGGGCCAGCTCCACGGCTCCTGGTTTTCCAACCCGGCCGGACCGTGGCAGAACGCCTGCTGGTGCGTCGAGTTCGCCACCGAAGAGCAGGCGGACGAGGCCAAGGGCGTAGCGGCTGGGATCGCCACCGAATACGGCCAGGACTCGATCGCCTGGGCGGTCGCTGAGACCGAGTTCATCAAGCCCGAGCCGCCGCCCGACCAGCATCACGGCCGGGTCTAACCCGCAGCGGTCCGGCCCGCCGGATGGAGTAGCGGGCCGGACCGCATCTAGCCGCACCAGCCACGACAAGACTAAAGGGAGATCGCACATGAAAGACCAAGCCGCCACCGTGCGGCCATTCGCTGACGTCCTGCGCGACCTCGGCAAAGGCATGGTCGCCGATGAGGCGTCCGTCGCGCTCACCGACCTCGTCCAGCAGGTCCAGGCCCACGGCAAGAAGGGCCGCGTCACCCTGCACGTCGAAGTCGAGCCGTTCAAAGGCTCGGTCGGGATGCTCCTGGTCTCGGCCCGCGTGGACTCACGCCTGCCGCAGGCCGACCCCGTGACCGCCGTGTTCTTCCCCGACGACCACGGCAACCTGCACCGCAACGACCCGCGCCAGGGCGAGCTGCCGATCCGTGAAGTGGCCCGCGCCGACGCCGATTTGAGGGATGTGAAGTGAACGACCTGACCGGCAGCGCCATCGAATCCATTAGCGACCTGGCCGTCCGCGCCGAGCTTGGCGAGCAGCTGGAGCCCGGCAGCATCTATGCCTTCATGCCGCCGAACGCGACCGAGCCGAAGATCGTCAGCCTGCTCGATGACAAGTACCTCGACGAGCCGCGCCGTAAGCGCGGCCTGGTCCACGTCACGGACGTCGCCAGCCTGGCCCAGTACCACGCCAAGCACGGCACCGACCACTCCGAGGTGTTCGCCGACCTCGACGCCGCCACCATCACCGCCGTCCTCAACGCCTACCACGCGGACGACACCGACTGGCAGGACCACCGCGTCACCCTGACCATGCGTCAGACCCCGCAGTGGATCACCTGGACCGGCCAGAACCGCGTCATGATGAGCCAGCAGGCGTTCGCCGAGTTCCTCGAGGACAACGCCGCCGACATCGCCGCCGACGGCCCCGTGTCCGCCGCTGACCTCATCGAGCTGGCCCAGGAGTTCCACGCCCACACCAAGGTCACCTTCGCCTCCGGCAAGCGCCTCAAGTCCGGTGAGACCCAGTTCATCTACACCGAGTCCACCGAAGCCAAGGCGGGTGAGCGCGGCACCATCGCCATCCCGGATGAGTTCGAGCTGGCGCTGCGGCCGCTGGAGGACTGCGACCTGTTCCGCATCAAGGCCCGGTTCCGCTACCGCCTCCGCGAAGGCCAGCTCACCCTCGGCTACCACATCGACGACCCGGCCCAGAAGTTCCGGTCCGCCGTCGATGAGGTCGTCGCCCTGGCCGAGGGCAAGTGCGAGGTCAAGGTGATGCGCGGCCGGCCTGCCTAGACGTGCGGGGACGGCAGACGCGTTACAGCGCGTACGCCCGCACACGCGGCCAGGCCCTGGGGTGCAGCAGGGCCTGGCCGCACAGACCTATCCGGCGACCAGGGAGACAGGACAGCTTGAGTGGCGCGACCGAACTGGGAGTACATCCGGGTAGACGTCCAGCTACCTGACCACCCCAAACTCGACAGCCTCGGCTACGCGGCCAAATGGACGCTGCTGGAGCTGTGGTGCTGGTGCGCCAAGAACACGACCGATGGATTCGTCCGCGACGCCAAATGGCGGACCTTCGGCCCATCGAGCGCACGCACGGCGCTGGTGAGCGCCCGCCTGGCCGAGCGTGTCCCAGGCGGCTACCAGATGCACGACTACCTAGATCACCAGCGGTCGCTCGATGAGATCAGGGAAGTCAGCGCGAAACGGTCAGCGGCTGGCAAGCGGAGCGCCGAAGCAAGAGCAAAAGCCAAACAGGATGCTGAACAGCTTGTTGAACACGGTGTTGAACAAGCTGCTGAAATGGGCAGTGAGCCTGTGGATAACCCCGGAATACTCACCGGTAACAGCGAGAAACGCCCTACTACCTCTCGTAGTCGTCACTCCGGCGCGTCATTGTCCACAGGCCAGTCCGAACGCCCTGAAACCACCGAACATGCAGGCCAGGCCAGAAGTGACCCTCAACAACTTGTTGAGCAAACCGGCAGCAAACCGGCAACAGAGGCAGAGGCAGAGGCAGAGGCAGATCTTCCAGTTACTGATGTGATCAATCGATCTAACGGTCAGCCAGCGCGCGCGACCCGGATCGACCAGATCATCATCACCGAAATCCAGGCCGTCACCGGCCGCGTAATCACCGCCGAATGGGCCGCCACGGTGCGCGGCCACGTCCTCGAAGGCCGCCACCCAGCCGACCCGGTCGCCTACGTCCGGCAGGCCATCCGCAGCGAACCCGACCCGTCCAAGCGCTTCCTGCCGCAGTACTGACCAGGAGAAACACCCGTGAACGACCTCGACACCGTGCAGCGCCTCGAAGCTGAGCGACTGCGCCCGCCACCACCAGACCCCGACCCGATCGATGAGCTTTTCCGCCAGGTCCTCGACCTCATCGCAGGCGAATGCAAACGAGCCGGGATGCTCCCATGAGCGGCGAGCCCATGACCCGCGATCAGCTCCAGAACATCATCTGGATGCATGCAGGCGACCTGACCCACTGGACGTCAGGCGTCCGAGCCCGCGCCATGCGAACCATCCTCGACACCATCGACGACTACCGCGAGCAGCTGCGCGCCGAGATGCCCACGGTCGTCATCAAGGTCGCTGACGGCGGCGTCATCAGCGAAACCGAATGGCAGGCGCTCGGTGAACGGCTCAAAACCGCCTGGCGCGAAATGCAGGCCGGCCAGTGAGCCGCGGCCCGCAGTGGCGCAACCTGCGGCCCTGCGGCACCGAAGCCGCCTACCGCCGCCACCTGCGCCACCACGAACTACCCTGCCAGGCATGCCTGCTCGCGCACAACCAGGCCACCAAACACGCCCAGGAACGCGCGCCAGACGGGATTATCCTGACATTCCAGGGCGACCTCACCGACGAGGAGCTGGACGACTTCAAAGCCCGGTGGGAAGCACTTCAGCGGGATCACACCAGCGACCGCCGATCCGGGCCACGGAGGCCAGCATGAGCAAGTACCCGACCGTCATCCGCTCCGAGGACTTCGCCAAAGCCCTGGAAGCCGCAGGGCTCATCGGCAGCCTCCTGCACATCGAGGAAATCGTCATCACGGCACGCGCCGGGAGGCTCGTCACCATCGAAACCACCCAGATCGGTGACGACCGGCTCTACGGGCTCGTGCCCACGCTCAGCGGTACGAAGCCGGACCAGCCACCAGAGATCATCCCTGTGAGGCCACATTGAGCGCTCAGTTCTGGATCGACGTCGAAAGCGTCGCAGCATTCAGCGTGGTCATGAAGTCCACAGGCGATCATCCATACATGGCCCTGGACGCCACACTCGCGCGCTGGAAACGCATACAGGCCGACTGGGACGAGATGCAGGCCGAACTGGCCGAACTCGAACGCGGCGTACGGCCAGCCGAGCCAGTCAAGGCGGACAACCCAGCGCGCGACCCCGCATCGACCACCACGACCAGCACCGAACGCCGCTGGTCGCCACAAGCGAACGTCCCAGCCAGCCCATTCGGCTTCGCACGGTGACATGCCGTACCGCCGATGCCAGGACTGCCAGGTGTTCTACAACAAAGACACCGCACCCGGCTGGCGCTGCCCACCATGCCAGGCCGCGCACACCGCACACCGCAACGCCAGACCCAGCAGCAGCAGCCGCGGCCTCGGCTGGGCGTTCACCAAACGCAAGCAGGCGGACGCCGCCTACCAGGCCGCCACCCGCTGCCAGTGCCCAGGCTGCCCACGATGCGGCCATGGATGCGGCGAAGCATTCACCCCGGGCAATCCCAAGACAGGCGGCCACACCGTGCCACGCAGCCAGGGCGGCGCGGGCAGTGCGATCCTGGCCATATGCCGGGCGTGCAACAGCAGCGACGGCGGGAGGCTCCGCCACCAGTGACACACAGTGATGTGACGCAGCGTGACGTGCGAATCTTTAGGGAGGCGCTGGCCGATGGACCCCAGTTCCCCTAAAGCCCCCCCTTGGTACCGCACGCGTTTCAAGGGTCCAAGATCAACAAGGATGGTGGTGACAGATGGTAACCGAGGACCGCAATGCGCTGGTGGCGTCCCTGCGGGCGCACCTGGACGAGGACGAGGCGGCGGCGAAGGTACTCGGTGCCGTTGAGGGGCACTGGGTTGTCGTCATCCCGGAAGGAAGCGCCGAGCCGTTCCTGGCCAGCGAGACGCGGGGCCGCGCCTACCTGGCGTTGCCAGAGCCGATGCTGGACTACCTGATGCACTTCGCCCGTCATGACCCGGCGCGCGTGCTCCGCGAGGTCGCGGCGAAGCGGGCGATCCTGGCCGCGTGGCAGGACAACGAATCCGAGCGTGGTGAGGCCCTCAGCTACACAGACGGGCTAGCGGACGGGCTCTGGCTCGCCGTCCAGTACGTCGCCGCCGTCTACAGCGGACACCCGTCGGCTGATGCCGCGCACTAAGAAGCCGGCCGGGGCTGCTGTGGACCGCAGGAATGGCCGGCGGACAGATCTGGAGGTGGCCGCTGGCGGCCTGGAGCGCTTCGCTCTGCCCCCCAAGCGCCCGGCGTGGACCGGGGAGACCTTGGCCGCCTGGGAGGGTGCCTGGGCGGACGGCGTGGCGTCGATGTGGACGCCTGCTGATCGTCCGCTGCTGCTGCGGTGGGCTGACAGCATCGACCGGGCGGCGCGGGCGTTGCGGCGGGCTGACCGGCATCCGGTGGTGATCGGCGGGAACGCCCAGGTGACGGAGCACCCGTCGTACCAGACGGCGAAGTCGGCGCTGGCGACGGCTGAGCGGTGTGAGGCACAGCTCGGCTTCGGTGCTTTGAACCGGAACCGGCTGGGCCTGACGGTGGCGGCGGCGCAGAAGTCGCTGCTGGAGCTGAACGATTCGTTTCTGCGGGAGGGTGACGATGAACCTGACCCAAGGCTCGGGTAAGCGCTGGGACTGGCTGCTGTGGCTGGCCAGGGTGGCGGTGATCTTCGGCGTGCTCACTGTCCTCAATGCCGTATGGCCGCTGCACATGGACGCCCTGGGCGTCGGCCGCGCAGCGCTCTACCTGGTCATTGGCGTCGCCGTGGCTGCGCTTTTCGACGTAGCGATCGGCTACTGCAGGCGATGACGGCCGACCCGGGCTGCATTGACTGTGGCTGGCAGCCCGCCGCAGGCCAGCTGTGGCCCACCGAAGGCCCGGTCGGCGTCCGGTGGATGGAACGGTTCCTCATCTGCGCCGAAGGTGACTGGTTCGGCAAGCCCCTGCGGCTGCGGCCCGACCAGAAGCGGTTCGTTTACCGGTGGTATGAGTTCTGCCCGGCGTGCGGCTACTGGCGGTATGACGAGGCGCTGCGCGGCGCGGCGACCGGGGACGGCAAGACGACGTTCGTGGCGGCGCTGGAATGCCTGGAGATGTTCGGCCCGCCGCAGATCGCCCCGGTCTCGCCGAACATCATCAACGCCGCCGCGTCGTTCGAGCAGGCGGACCTGCTGTTCGCCATCGCTGGGGTGATGCTCGGCGGCCGGGACCAGGCCGTGGCGGAGGCCCCGCTGTGCGGGTACGCCGAGGTGTACGACACGGAGATCCGCTACGCGGACGGCCGGCCGGGCATCATGAAGCGCGTCGCCGCCGTGGCCGGGACGAACGAGGGCGGCCTGCCGTCCCTGTTCGTCGGCGACGAGCTCCACGAGTGGGGCGACGTCGGCTCGACGAAGGCCCGCGTCCACATGGTCATCGGCAAGTCCACGCGGAAGCGGCGGATGATCTGCCGGCTGCCGGATGGCCGGGAGGTGACCCGCGGCCCGGGCCGCAAGCTGGGCATCAGCACGGCCGGGTTCGACGTGGACCACACGCTGCTCGGCGCGATGTACAAGCACGGGCGCCGCGCCCAGCACGACCCGTCCGTGTCGCCGCGGCTGCTGTTCGACTGGCGCGAGGCCCCCGACGGCCTGGACTACTCGAAGGCGGACGACCGGCGGCAGGCTGTCGTCGCGGCGTCGGCGGCCGCGGGGGTGCTGTGGGACATCGAGGGCCGCGTCCGCGAGTGGGACAACCCGGCGGTCGAGCACCATGAGTGGATCCGCTACTACGGCAACGCCTGGGTTGACGTCCCGGCCGACTCGTGGCTGAAGGATCACCCGGCGGCGTGGGGGAAGTGCCGTGGGACGTGGGAGCTGGCCGGGGACGAGCCGGCCGTGCTCGCGGTGGACATGGCGCTGAAGCGCGACTCGGTCAGCGTCGGCGAGTGCGTGAAGCTGGCCGATGGGCGGACGGCGTACACGGCGAAGATCTGGTACCCGGCGGACGGGAAGATCGACCACCTCGCCGTGTTCGAGTACATCCTGGCCCGCGCGCTGGAGCTGGGCCCGCGGTTCAGGGGCCTGGTGTATGACCCGCGGTTCTTCGAGCTGCCCGCCCGGCAGCTGGAGGACGAGGGCCTGCTGGTGATCGAGTTCAGCCAGTCCCCGGCGGCGATGGCCCCGGCGTGCGGGCTGGCGTTCGACGCGATCCTGGCCGGCCAGATCGTGCATGACGGCAACCCGGATGTGACGCGGCAGGTGAAGGCGGCGGTGAAGCATCAGCAGGAGCGCGGGTTCACGCTGTCGAAGGGCCGGTCGCGGGTGCATATCGACGCGGCGGTCACGCTGTGCATGGGTTTCGACGCGCTGGCCCGGCTGACAGAGGATATCGACGTACTGGAGACCATATGGTGAACGAGATTCAGGGCGCCCCAGCTGCTGCTGCTGGCGATCCGCTGGTCAAGATCAAGCTTGTCCCGGTCCAGGTGTTCGGCACCAACGAGGAGCCCTGCGAGCACTGCGGCAAAGAGACAGGCGGCGGCCATGGCCTGATGGACGCAGTCTCGGCATGGTCAGACTGCAATCGGGCCGAGGGCCACATCTTCCGCAAGGACGACGACCACTCCGAGCCGTACCGGGATCCGGGCGACACGATCACGGTCTACGTTCCGCAGTCGGAGATGGCGAAGTTCGAAAAGAAGTACGGCGACGAGTGAGTGATCCTCTAAACGTGCTGCGTGTGGCATCCTTCGTGTTGTAGGAATCCCCCAATCCCGGAGGCTGTGTGAGTGCGTTCCGCAAGTCCGCCGGCACGGGTGCAGCGGCGGTCGGCCAGGCGGTGCTGTGGGGCTGGAAGATCGGCCCGGCGCTGGCGGGGATGGCTGCGGTGTCGGTGGGGGTTGGCGGGATCGTGCAGGTGTTCGCGGGTAAGGGCGGCTTGCCTGTCGGCCTGGTCGTGGCTGGCCTGTTCGCCATCGCGATCGACCTGAAGGGCTGACCGTGGACCCGCAAGGCAAGAAGCGGCGGTGCACCTGCCTGTGCGCGTTCAATCACCCGGCTACCGGCGCCCGGATCTGTGACGACCTGGCGACGACGGCCGGCCCGGCCGAGCGGAAGGTGCCCGCGGATCCGCGGCTGCCGGTGTGCGGGCCGTGTGGTGCCACGTGCGTTAAGGCCGCCTGATGCCCGGGGTGCTGGCCCGCCGCGGCCCGGAGCGGGTGCTCGAAGGCCGCGTGGTCGGCAACCCGGCGCGGGAGTCCCGGTTCCTGACGTTCATCAGCCCGCCGGTCGGCGCCTACACGCAGGCGCTGCAGGACTGGTCGTCCTCGGATCCCGAAGGCGCGATGCGCCAGGCGACGGTCTGGGCGTGCGTCAACAGGATCGCCCTGTCCATGTCGGTGATGCGGCCCCTGCCCTACACGGGGCCGGTCGTCGGCTTCGGGCAGGCGGTGCGGCAGCTGCCGTCCGGGATGCTCGTCCAGCCGTCCTCGGACGCGGGGATGACCGCGTGGACGTACGCGGTGTGGCTGTCGCTGATGCTCCGCGGCAACGTCTACGGGATCATCGCGGCCCGTGACCCGTTCGGGCTGCCGCTGCAGATCGAGTTGCAGCACCCGGACCAGATGAAGGTGACCCGCAACACCTCCGGCGTGTACGAGTACCGGCTGCGGAACGTGCTGATCGACCCGGCGACGGTGTGGCACAAGGCGATCTTCCGGATGCCCGGCTCGCGGGTGGGCATGTCCCCGATCCAGTACGCGGCGCGGACGACGCGGACCGTCCAGTCGGCGGAGGAGTTCGGGCTGGGCTGGTTCGAGGGCGGCGGCCACCCGTCAGGCGTTTTGACGAACAAGGACGCGAAGGAGATTAAGCAGGAGCAGGCGCAGTCGGTGAAGGCCCGGTTCATGGCGGCGGTGCGCGGGTCGCATGAGCCGGTGGTGCTGGCGGGCGGCTGGGACTACACGCAGATCAGCGTGAAGGCGGAGGAGTCGCAGTTCCTGAACACGATGCAGGTCGGGGCGACGGACATCTGCAAGTTTTTCCTGATGAAGCCGCAGATGGTGGGCATAGCGCCGTCCGGGTCGGCGATCACGTACGCCAACGTCGAGGACAATTCGCTGGACTTCCTGATGTACCCGATCACGCCGTGGCTGATCGAGTACGAGGAGTGGCTGAGCGACTTCACCCCGTCTGGCCAGTACGTGAAATGTGACACGTCGCCGCTGTTGCGGACCAGTTTCCTGACCCGGATGCAGGGTTACCACATGATGATCGGCTCCCGGGCGTTCACGCAGGATGAGATCCGGGAGATGGAGGACCGGCCGCCGCTGACGCCTGAGCAGCAGGCGCAGATCGACCAGATGCCTGCGGTGCCGCCGATCCCCGGGCCGAGGACAGGGAGCTGACCATGGACCTTAAGGAGCTGCGGGCGCAGCGCCGCTCGTCGATGCTCGCCGTCCCGGAGCGCATGTCGCTGTCGTTCAAGCGCGGCGGCCTGGAGATGCGGGCGGTGGCGAACGGCACGGGCGGGACCGCGTTCCGCTTCGAGGGCTACGCGGCGACGTTCGACGACCCGTTCCCGATGTGGGACATGTGGGGCGAGGAGTACATGGAGGTCGTGAAGCCGGGGGCGTTCACCCGGACCCTGGCCAACAGCGCTGACGTGGCGTTCCTGATCGGCCATCAGGACGCCGGGATCCTGATGGCCCGGACCAAGTCCGGGACGATGACGCTGTCGCAGGACTCGAAGGGCCTGCATGTGCTGGTCCCGGCGATGGACGGCTCACGCGATGACGTGCGCGCTCTGGCGTCGGCGGTCGAGCGGGGTGACATGGATGAGATGTCGTGTGCGTTCGTCACCCGCCAGCAGGAGTGGGACGACAGCTTCGAGCAGCGCTCCATGCTGGAGATGGACCTGCACCGCGGGGACGTGTCCGCGGTGGTGTTCGGCGCGAACCCGGCGACGGCGGGCAACTCGATGGGGGCGTTCCCGTCCGAGGCGCTGACGTTGCGGCGGCCGGTGTCGGTGCGGATGCCGACCACGCCTTACACGGTCAACGAGGGTGAGGGCACGCTGTGCGCCCAGTGCAAGTCGGCGAACGACGCTGACGCCTGCTACTGCGACCAGTGCGGCGCGTCGATGCCTGGCCAGCCCGGCCCGAGCACGGTGACGGGTGAGGACGAGTCGCAGCAGTGCCAGGGCTGCCTGTGCATGAACGCGACCGACGCGAAGTTCTGCGACCAGTGCGGCGGCGGCTTGGCCGGGGTGCGGCCTTGCCGCGGCTCGATGTCTGACTGGGCGGCGGCGCATCCGGGTGAGACGCGGGCCCAGGACGAGATCGTTGACATGTCGGAGGCCCCGGACTACAACCCGGTGCCGCACCAGTTCGACCCGGGCGCGCTGACGTGCGGCAACCCTGAGTGCCCGGTGCCGGGCGGGGCGAAGAACAGCCCGGACGCGAAGTTCTGCGACCAGTGCGGGGCCAGCATGTACGACGGGAACGGCGTCGAGGTCGTCGATGACTCCGGCGTGGTCGAGGACATCGAGGGCGCGGCCATGTCGGACGCGGAGCTGCTGGCGCACCGTCGCCGCGAGTTCGAGCTTCTGAGCCTGAGCGCGTGAGTAACCTGTTGATCAATTCGAGCCCTGAAAGGGTGGCAGCCTGATGGAACACACCGCCGACCGGCAGCAGCATGACCAGCGCTCCGCTGACAAGGAGGCCGCCCGGCGGCGGGAGGCTGACCTGAGCGCGACGTCGGAGCGTCTCGCCGCGGATCGTGCCGCGGAAGACGAGGCGACCCTCGCCCGGCGCAAGGACGAGGACGACGCGACGGCCGCCGCGCGGCGTGAGGCTGACCGCGCCGTCGTCTCGGCCCGCACGAGGCTGGTCACGGCGGCCACGGCCCTGCAGTCCGCGGTGGACGCCGAGGACCTGGAAGAGGTCCGGGTGGCCAACGCTGAGGTGCAGGCCGCTGTCGGGAATCACCTGCAGGTAGTTCCTGAGCCGCCCGCGCGGTCTGAGCGGTCTGAGTAGACTGCGGAGCGGCGCCCCGTGAGGGGAAGCGCTGGCAGAGGCCCCCACTTCGGTGGGGGCCTCTGCAGTTGACGATCATCAGCGGCCCGGCTTACCCTGAGGCTGTCACGGGCAAGATCGGACAGTCCCGCTAGCGCCAGGCCCGGCCCCGCAGTCCTCCGGCAGGACGGCTGCACGCCGATCAGGTTTGCCGCTGCACACGAGATGACGCGCCCACGTCGATGCGTGCCTCGTGTGAGGGGACATCTCCCGTGGATGAGCTGATCCGCAAGCTGCTAGACCGCCGTGCTGCCCTGGTCAAGGCCGGGAAGGAAGCGCTGGCGAAGTCTTCTGAGTCCCTGGCGGCCAATGGCCCGAAGGAAGACCGCGCGGCACTCGACACGATTGCCGACGAGGCTACGGAGTCGATCAGGGAGATCGACGCCCAGGTCGAGAAGCTGAAGGCCCAGCAGGCAGCGGACTCCCGCGCCGCGGGCATCGCCGCCTCGACCGGCGCGACGGGCGACCAGGACGGCACGGCCTCCGGCGAGCCCCGCGCTGTCATCACCAGCGAGCCGACCATGTACGGGCGGAATTCGGGCCGGTCGTTCTTCCTCGACCAGGCCCGCGCCGAGATCCAGCACGACCCGGAGGCCGCGCAGCGTCTCCAGCGCCACCAGCAGGAACTGGACGTGGAACTGCCCCGCCGCCGTGAGGCCAGGGCGAAGGCGGCCAGTGCCGCTGTCGAGAAGCTGATGACCCGCAGCCACCGTGAGCAGCGCGCCTATGAGCGGTTCACCGGCCAGGGCGGGAAGGTGTTCGAGAAGCGCGCGCTCTCCCGCACCGACGGCCAGGGCGGGTATTTCGTCCCGCCGCTGTGGCTGGTGGACGACTACATTCCGTACCTGCGTGCGGGCCGGGTGTTCGCTGACCAGTGGACGAACCTCCCGCTGCCATCGGGCACGGACTCGATCAACATCCCGCGTGTGGTGATCGGCACCGCGACTGGCCCGCAGACCGCTGATGGTGCGCCGCTGGCGAGCAGGGACATGACGGACAACTTCGTCAACGCCCTGGTCCGGACGGTGGCCGGCCAGCAGGACGCGGCGATCCAGCTCCTCGACCAGTCGCCGGTGGCGTTCGACCAGATCATTTTCAAGGACCTGATGGCGGACTACGCCATGAACCTCTCGGGTCAGCTGATCGTCGGCTCTGGCACGAACGGGCAGCTGACGGGCCTGTACCCGCAGGGCACGATCACTGGCGGGTCAACGCCGGGCCAGATCGTCAGCACCTGCACGTCGGCGACCACGCTTCAGTGGACTGGCGCCACGACCAGCTTCTACGCGTGCGCCGCGCAGCTGCTGTCGAAGATCGCCCGGACCAGGTTCCGGCCCCCGACGCGGGTCGTGACCAACCCGGCGGTCTGGTATGCGATGGCGTCGGCGACGGACACCACGCAGCGCCCGCTGATCATGCCCGCGCAGCAGGGCCTGGGTTACAACGCCGCGGCCGGTGACGATGACGGCCCGGTGTCCGAAGGGCCGGTCGGCCACATCCTGGGCGTGCCGTGGATCCTGGACCCGAACATCCCGCTGACGTTCGGCGGCACCATCGCCCCGTCGATCAGCACGATCTCCCAGGGCAACGTGGGCCCCGTTGACGGCTCGGGTGGCAACCCGGTGTTCACCCCGGCGATCGCGATGGTCGCCGACGACCTCTACCTCTGGGAAGGCGAGCTTCGCTCCCGGACCCTCTCCGAGGTGCTGTCGGGCACGCTGCAGGTCCGTTTCCAGGTGTACGGCTACGCGGCCTCCATGCCGAACCGCTACCAGAACAGCTCGAACACGTACCTGTCGTACGGGGACGTCAACTCGGGCACCACGCAGGCCGGCGCGCTGACCTCCGGCACCGGCGGCGGCCTCATCGGCTTCTGACCGGCCCCATCTCAACTCACTAAGGGAGAAGGACTCCACATGGGAGATCTGACCGGGGGACGGTACCCCGACAGTTACGAGGAATGGCTGCTCGACGGGTCGCCGCTGCCGCCGTACCGGCAGACGATGTCGCGGCGGGACATCACCGTCTCGACGGTCTCGGTCGCCAGCACCGCGGCCACGGTGTTCCCGGTCGTGTGCCAGGCGGGTGACGTCCTCGGCGCGGTGTCGCTGCTGGTGAAGACCGCGACGGCGACCCCGACGCACTCATGGGTGGCGCTGTACACCGGGATGGCGACCACCTCGACGCTGATCGCCCAGTCCGCGGACGTGACCACCGGCTTCACCGCGAACGCGCTGAAGCTGACGCTGGGCACGGGCGCGCCGTACCTGGTCGGCGGGGGCCCTGGCACGGCGCAGGGGTCGGCGAACACGGGCGGCGCGTCAGGCCCGACGATCCTCGGCGTGATGATCTACAACTCCGGCGCGACCGGGGCGATCTTCGACGGCATGGCGGGCAGCGCGGTCGCTGGCGCGGTCGCCATCACCGGCCAGGTCCCGTTCGTGTTCTCGGCCACCGTCTCGGCCACGGCCACCGCCCCGGCGACGCTGTCCGGTTTCACGGCGACCGTCAACGGCGTCCCGTACATCGCGCTGTCGCGGTCCTGATGGCTCACCGCGAGTACGTCCTCGGCCGGCTGGAGCGCGAGCTGTGGCACGCCGTGGACGTCCACGCGGACGACTACGCCGCGCAGCTGCGCGGCCAGATGGCCCAGCTGTCCGCTGGGACTCCGGCAAACCCCTCCATGGAGGCCACCAGTGGAAAACCTGAGCGTGATGATCGACGACCTGAAGGCGCACTTCCAGAACGCGGAAGCGGACGCGTCGAAGTTCCTCACCGAGCACCTGCCCGCGCTCGCCAGCGTCGCTGAGAAGGCCTCGTCGAATCCGGTCGTGGACGCGGTGCTGGCGGCCGCGCACCTGTCGCCGGACTGGTTCACGGCCCTCGCCGAAGTGATCAACAAGGCGGACGCGGCGCTGGGCGTGGCTGTCGAGGCGCGCGCCGCCGCTGAGGCCGCGGCCGCTGCCGCCACGGGGCAGCCCGTGCCAGAGCCAGTGGCCGAGCCCGTGCCTGAGCCGGTGCCGGTAGACCCGGCGGCCCCGGTCGCCTAGCTGAGCCCGGGACGCGTTTGGCGAGGGGCTGGGCGCGTCCCGGCCCGCAAGGGAGGTGAGGGACGATGCCAGCGGTCACGCCATGGTTCGTGGGTGCGCAGGTGCCCGTCCCTCCCTTCCTGCTGACCGACACCCTCGGCGCGCCCCAGAACGCGGTAGGCGGCCTGTCGAAGGTCGTGGCGACCGTCTACCTGCCGGACGGCACGACGGCGCTGCCCACGGTCGTCAACGCCTCCACGGGGACGTACACGGCCATCTACACGACGACGCAGGCCGGGCATCACACCGTCGTCTGGATCTCCACCGACTCGACGTACCCGGGCGCGTTCTCCGACTCCTTCGAGGTGCAGCCGCAGCAGGACGCGACGATCGTCAGCCTGGCTGAGGCGAAGGAGATCCTGCACCAGACGGCCAGCACGGCGAACGACGCAAAGATCCAGGGATACAACGCGGCGGCCACCGCCTGGATCGAGTGGTACTGCGGGCCGGTGATCCAGCAGACGGTGATCGAGCGGCTGCCCGCTGGCGGCCTGACGATCCAGCTGTCGAAGCCGCCGGTGATCTCGCTGGTGAACTGGACGACGATCCCCGCGCAGCTGGCCACGGCAGGCATTGCGGTGCCCAGCCCGGCGTCGCCGATGTTCCCGACGCGGGTGTTCGGTGTGTCCTACCCGCTGTCGCAGCTGTACGCGGATCCGGTGCTGGGCACGGTCACGCACACCTCTGGCCTGCCGTTCTATTACGGCGAGTACCTGTGGCAGTACCAGGCGGGCCGCCCTGTCATCCCGGCCAGCATCTATGAGGCCGCAAAGATCGTCCTCAAGCACCTGTGGATGGTTGAGGCCGCGGGCACCGGGACCGGCACGGGCAGCGGCGACGAGCAGACGCCGATGGTCCCGTTCGGGTTCGCCGTCCCCAACCGGGCGGTCGAGCTGCTGGCGTCAGAAGCCATCCCGGCGGCGATCGCATGACCGTCACCACCGACCTCGTCGCGAACGTCATCGACTACCTCGTCACCAATGCCACGGCCAATACCACCTTGCAGGGCCTCGGGGTGACCGTGTTCGACGGCCCGCAGCCCTCCGGTGCCGCGTCCGGGCTCGAGCAGGTGCTGTGGATCGGGCACAACCCGCGGTCCATCACCGAGCAGGCCGGGTCCGCCGACCAGACGTTCGCGTTCATCGGCGACCAGGGCGCCACCCGCGACGAGTCCGGTGAGGTCATCTGCTGCGCGAAGCACTGGACCGGTGACACGAGCAACAGGCTGCACCGGGACGGGTGCAAGGCCATCACCGGCGCCGTGGAGCTGATGCTGCGGGGCCTGCCGGCGACGGGTGGCCCGGGTGACTTCTCCCTGGGTGGTCTCGTGTTCTGGGCGCAGCTGCAGTCGGCGGTGTGGTGGCAGTCGCTGGTGGATAACGGCGCGGAGGCTTACTGCGTTTTCAAGATCTCCTATTCCGGGCGTCTGGTGAGCAGTTGAGGAGCGGGACATGCAGGTGAGATGCATCAGTGCGTTCGGGCGGTACGTGCCCGGCGACCTGGAGGACGTGCCGGACGGTTCGGAGGTCAGCGACCTGTACTGGGAGCCGGTGACGAAGGCCACAGCCGCACCGTCCGTCCCCGCTGCCGCACCGGCCGGGACAGTGCTGATCACCCCGGACGGCCCCCGGCCGGCTGACCCGAAGGCAGGTGTGTGATGGGAACGCTCCGCTCAGGTCTCGCCTCCCAGCTGACCAGCCCCGTCCCCGAGGTCACCTACGGTGTCGCCCCGACACTGACCGGCACCAAGTTCAGCGCCTTCAAAAGCGAAACGCTGGAGCTGAAGAAGACCCCCAAGCAGGGCATTGGCCTGCTGGCCGGGAAGCTGTACCCGGTCGCCGCCCGCCGCGTCGTCACCGAGTGGACCATGGCCGGCGGCATCGTGATGGACCTGCCCGCCCGCGGGCTGCAGCAGTGGCTGTTCCCCATGTTCGGGTCCTACGGGCAGGCGAAGTCGGCGTTCGCGGAAGATGGGGTGACCCTCGCCTACAGCGCGGTCCACGCCCCGGGACCGCTGGAAGGCAACAGCTTCGCCCTGCAGAAAGGTGTCCCGTCGGCGGACACGGGCGCCATTGAGCCCCTGACCTATGTGGGCTGCAAGATCGCCTCGTGGGAACTGAACGTTGTGAAGGCTGAGATCGCGCAGCTGATCCTGAGCATTGAGGGCCGCAACGAGCTGGGCGGGACGATGAACTCCGACCCGCTGAACGGGTCGCTGCCGGGCCTGGTGGCTTACGCGGCCCCGGCGACCGGTGGGGTGTTCACGTTCCTTCAGGGGTCGGTGTTCATCGGCGGGACGGTGACAACGACGGCGGGTGTGTCGTCGATCACCACGCCGGTGAAGGCGGCGAACGTCAAGTCGTGCAACATCAAGCACACCGTGCCTTTGGACCTGGAACGGTTCTTCCTCGGCAACGGCTCGTTCAAGGCTGAGCCTTTGCAGAACGCCCTGCGGGTCATCACCGGGTCGATGACGGTCGAGTGGCTGTCCACCGAGGCTTTGTATGACGCGTTCGCGGCGGACACCCCGACCGCCCTGCAGTTGCAGTTGCTGGGCCCGTCGATCGGATCCGGGTCGGACTTCTCCACGTTCACGGTCCTCATCCCGAACATCTTCTTCGACGGTGAGTCGCCGAAGATCCCTGGGGAGACGGTGATCACCCAGACCCTGCCGTTCACCGGTGTGGACGATGGGGTGAACAACGTGATCCAGGCCCTGTACTGGTCGCTGGACTCGGCCTGACATGGCTGTTCACCGCCGCCGCACTGCCCATGTGAAGGTCTCCGGGAACGCCCGGGTGACCGTCACGGGGCTGCGTGCCACGTCGAAGGCCTTGAAGTCCGCCGGGTCCGGTGCGGCGGCCGGGGACCTGGGGAAGCGGCTGAAGGAAGCCGGGGAGTTCGTCGCCGTCATCGCCCGGCAGAAGGCAGCGTTCTCGTCGCGGATCCCCGGGTCCATCAAGGTCACCGGGGGCCGGTCCGGTGTGTCGATCGCCGCCGGGTCGGCGAAGGCCCCGCACGCTGAGGCGTTCGAGCTGGGGAAGAAGCACCCGCTGTTCGGGAACCGCGGGTACTGGTACCCGACCGCGCACATCCCTTTCCTGGAGGACGCTGCCGACGAAGGCGCTGATGGTGCGGCGGTGATAGTGGCCCGGGTCGTTGACGACTGGGCCCGCGAATACGGATTCAGATAGGAAGCCCCTCATGAGTGAAGTAACAGACCAGAGCGCCGAAGTGCGCGAGCAGGTGGCCGAGGCGATCGGGATGCGCACCCTCGGCGTCGATTACGGGTTCGATGTGTGCTGGATGGCGGTGCAGGCGCAGACCGCGCAGGGTCCCCGGATGATGCCGGTGCACATGATCCTGATCACCCGCCGGTCGCCGCTGCTCGGCCAGCCCGCGCTGTCGCACATGGCGCAGATCCCCTTCGCCCGGCCCACCGACGCGCAGATCGATGAGCAGGTGGCCGAGGGCCTGCGGCTGCTCGCTGAGCTGTTCGAGACGCTGAAGAAGCCCCCGGCGGCCCCGCCAGCGAGCAACGGGCTGGTACTCGCGAAGGGCCGCCGGTCATGACGCAGGTGCTGATCCAGTGGGAAGGCCAGCCGTGGCCCCTCGACACGGAGGACGTCACCCTCAAACAGGCCTTCGTGATCAAGGACTCCACGAAGGACGACCAGTTCCCGGCCGGGCGGAACCTCGCGGCGTGGGAGATGGGCATCAAGGCCGCTGAGCCGTCGTGTGTGCGGGGCCTGTACTGGCTGATGCTCCAGCAGGCCGGGCAGCAGGTCGTGTGCGCGCAGCTGGAGTTCCCGGTGATCCGGTTCCACCGTGCCTACGTCGAGGCGACCGCGCTGGCTGAGGACGACCCGGAGAACTGCCAGAAGCTGATCACCGTGATGGAAGCGCAGCTGGAGATCCTCCGGGCCACTGTCGCCCGCCACGCGGCTACGCCCGCTGGGGCCGCCGTGGTGGGGCCTACGCCGCCGCCGCCCTCGAACGCGGAAGCTCCGTAACCGGTGCGCGGGAACCCGATAACCCGCTGCCCCCGGCGCCCGACGGTCCTGGCAGCGGCCGGGCGCTGGAACTGAGGAGGCGGTTCTACGACGACAAAGCCGACCTGAAAGGTGAGCGGGCCCGCTACCTGGGCCTGCTCGCTAGCTGGTGCAGGACACCACCGCACCAGGTGAACGACCTGACGGTGATGGATTTCATCCGGCTCATCTTGTGGATCGATGACCGGATCGCGGCGCAGGAAAGGAGCCAAGCGTGAGCGGCAGCCTGGTGAAGCAGATCACGATGGCGATCGTCGCTGACGCTGGCACTGCGCGCGCGGAGATGGACTCACTCGTCGCCCAGGGCGACGATCTGCGCAAGCCGCTGGACATGAAGATCGTGGCCGACACCGGGGAGGCGCAGGCTGAGGTAAGCGCGGTCACCGACGCCCTGATCAGGTACAACGACGCCGCCCTGAAAGCTGACGAGGCGTCGGCGAAGCTCGCGCAGGTCCAGGCGGACGACGCGGCGTCCTCCGGTGAGCTGTCGGCGGCGATGAACGCGAACGCTGACGCGACGCAGCGCGCTTTGGACGCGCAGATCCGCCTGCTGACCGCGGAGGAACGCGCCACGGTGGGCGCGAAAGAGCAAGGGGTGGCGCAGGAGGAAACGGCGGCGAAAACGGACGCGGGTGCCGCCTCGTCGGCCGGGGCGGCCAAGCACCTGGGGATGATGGCGCTGGCCGCCGGGGCTGTCGGTGTCGGCTCGGTGGACATGGCCATGAAGTGGGATGAGGCCAGCACCCAGCTGGTCACCGGCGCCGGGCAGAGCGAGGCTGGGCTCGCGGCGGTGAAGTCCGGGATGCTGCAGGTGTCCAGCGCGACGGCCACCTCGTCGCAGCAGGTCCAGGCGGGCATGTACATGATCGAGTCCGCCGGGTACCACGGGGCGGCTGGGCTGAAGGTTTTGCAGGCCGCGGCGGAGGGCGCGAAGGTCGGCAACGCGGACCTGGGCACTGTGGCGGACGCGACGACGACGGTGCTGACGGACTACAAGATGGGCGCCGGGGGCGCGGCGGCGGCCACGTCGGGCCTGGTTGCTATCGTCGCCGCTGGCAAAACGCACATGGAAGATCTCGCGGCGTCGGTGTCGAAGGTGCTGCCGACCGCCGCCGCGCTTAACGTCGGCTTCGCGCAGGTCGGCGGGACGATGGCCACGATGACCGGTGAGGGCACATCGGCGAAGCTCGCGGCGATGGGGATCAACACGGCGATGCTGGCCCTGGCCGCACCCAGCAAGGTCGCCGCGAAGGAAATGGCGGCGATGGGCCTGTCATCGAAGCAGGTCGCTGACACGCTCACCCATGAGGGCCTGATCGCGGCGCTGAAAGAGGTCACGGACGCCGCGCTGAAAGCCGGGCCGGTGGGCTCGGCCCCGTATGTGGCGGCGCTGAAAACGATGGTCGGCGGGAACCGTGGCCTGCAGGTGGCCCTGGAGACCACCGGCACCCACTTCGGGACGCTGCTGTCCAACTACGACTCGGTCGCGAAAGCATCCGATTCCACGTCGGCGCACGTGCAGGGCTGGGCCAAGGTCACCGAGGACGCCAAGTTCAAGGAGGACCAGCTCAAAACGGAGATCCACAACACGGGCATCGCCCTCGGTGAGGTGCTGATGCCCGCCGTTACCAAGATCCTTGGCCCGCTCGACTCGTTCGCCGGCGGGATCCTGAAGTCCAAGACGGAAACGGACATCCTGGTGACCGCCCTCGTCAGCGCGCTGGCCGGGTACGCGATCGTGAAAACGGTCAGCGGGTTCAAGTCCCTGACATCGTCGCTCGGCGACATCTGGGCGGGGATCGGGAAACTGATTCCCGCCCTGGGTGCGCAGACCGTGGCAACCGAGGCGGCGACCGTTGCCCAGACTGAGGCTGACGTGGCGATGGACGCCAACCCGATCGGCCTGGTGGTCCTGGCGATCGCCGCCCTCATCGGCGTGATTGTCCTCGTCGTCACCCACTGGAAGCTGTTCAAGCAGTACGCCGTCGACGCGTTCCATTTCGTGGTGTCCGCCGGGGAGGACGCCTTCAACTGGGTCAAGGGTCACTGGCCGCTGATCCTGGCCATCCTCACCGGCCCCATCGGCATCGCCGTCCTGATGATCAAAGGCCACTGGAACCAGATCGTGGAGGGCGCGTCGGCGGCCATCCACGACGTGACGTCGTGGTTCGGGCGGCTGCCCGGGCTGATCGGCGGGGCGATCTCCAGCCTCGGCAGCATGCTGTTCAACGCGGGCGCGAACATGATCTCGATGCTGGCCCACGGCATCGAGTCGATGGCGATGGCACCGGTCCACGCCGTGTCATCGATCATCGCCGATGTCCGCAGTTTCCTGCCGTTCTCCCCGGCGCGGAAAGGCCCGCTGTCGGGCAGCGGTTCGCCGGATGTGGCGGGGCGGCAGATCGGGCTGATGCTGGCGGGCGGCATGACGGGCTCAGCCCCGATGATCAGCGCGGCGTCCCGCCAGCTGGCCGCGGCGACCCTGTCCGGGTACACCGGCGGCGCGGCCGCGGCCGGTGGCAGCGCGGCGGGTGGTGGCGGGCCGCAGGTGGTGCTGTCGCTGGCGCCGGGCGGGTCCGGGATGGACCAGCTGCTGTTCACCTACCTGCAGAAGCAGATCCGGGTCCATGGCGGGGACCCGCGGATCCTCACCCAGAAAGTCTCGACGCTCAAATGAACGAGGAGGACCCGATGGACGACGACAGCAAGCCGCCTGAGGTCACCGGCACGGGCGGCATCGTGATCAGGAAGCCTGGCGCTGGCACGGATAAGGACGACAATGGCGAATAGCCCGTTCTTCTCCGACGCCACGGTCATCGCGGATGTCAATGCGGTCACCGCGCTGCTGGCCACCGGGTTCCTTGAGATCTGGTCCGGCGCGCAGCCGGGGGACGCGAACCAGGCGCTGTCCGGCACGAAGCTGGCGAAGCTGGCCCTGTCCGCGACAGCATTCCCCACGGCCGTGGCCTCCGGCTCGACCGGTTCGCGGCTGGTGACGGCCACGGCGAACGCGATCACGACATCGGCGGCCCTGGCGACCGGCACGGCCGGCTATTTCGCGCTGCTGAAGTCCGACGATGCGACCGTGGTGGCGATGGGCAGCGTTGGCGTCAGTGCTGCGGACCTGAACCTGAACACGCTGTCGCTGGTCTCGGGCGTGAATGTCGGCGTGAGCGCCTTCACCGTTACCCAGGTCGAGTAAGGAACTGATATGCCTTCTACCCTCTGGTCCGCGCCGACACCGCAGCCGAACAGTGTCAGCGTCACCACGTCATCGTTCACGACGGCCGCGCTGACCGACATCTCGCCCGCCGTGTGCGGGATCATGGCGGGGATCATCAACGCCGGGACCCGGATCCGGCTGCACGCGTCCGGGAACTACACGGCGACGACCACGGCGTCGGCGCTGACGTGGGGTTTCTATCTGACCCAGGAGGGTTCGGCGATCTCCGCGACCGCGTCGGCGGCTCTCGCGGCGACCGCGTCGACGCTGGCTGTGGTGGCGACGGCGTGGCCGTTCATCCTGGACTACTCGGGGCTGTTCAACGCGGTGGCCGTGTCGCAGAACGCGACGACAGGGAAGATCACCGGGCAGGGGTATTCGCTGCTGCCCGCATCGCTGACCACGTTCACCGGCCCGGTCCCGATGCCGCAGACCGCCGCGGCGCGGACGGTGACGCAGACGGCGACGATCACGGGCCTGAACACCATGATGAACCTGGTCGCCATGCTCGGTATCACCGTCGCCACCAACACCGGGTTCTCGAACGTGGTCGTGGACGAGCTGACCTGCGAACTGCTCGGCTGACCCCTTCCCGCACCGAGGCGCCCGGAGGGAGGTGACCCGTGACCATCTCCCTCGTCCAGACCGCGAGCAACGACTCCGCTTCCGGCGGGACGCTGACCGTCACCCTAGGCAGCAACACGACGGCCGGTAACTGCCTGGCCGTCGCCATCTACGTCCTGGGCAGCACCGCCAACCCCTCATCTATCTCCGGTGTCACCCTCGGCGGGACCGCGGGGAACTTCTCGTCCCGGGTCGTGGTCGGCGCGTCCGGCACGACGTTCCCCATGCACGCGATCTGGGTGTGCGAGAACATCGCGGGCGGCCAGACGGCGATTGCCATCACGACGTCCGGGGGCACCGGCACCATCGGCCTGATCGCGTTCGCCTATGAGTTCTCGGGGCTGGCCACGACCGCTGGCGGGGCGACCGACCAGTCCAGCACCGGCTCCAACGGCACCGGCTCCACGGCGTTCTCCTCCGGTGCGACAGCCACGACTGCGAACGCGGCTGAGGCGTGGGTCGGGATAGGCGGGTATGCGGCGGGCGGGGTGCCCACGCTGACCGGCCCGTCGTCGCCGTGGACGAACCTGACGGTCGTCGCCGAGACGATCGCCGGGATCGACGTCGGCGCCGTCTCCGGCTCCCAGATCACGACCTCGGCCGGCGCGGCGACGTACAGCGGGACGATTTCCAGCAGCGAGGTCTGGGGCGCCGTAGTCCTGACCCTGCTGCCCGCTCCCCCGGGCGGGGGCTCCAGCATGCCGCCGTTCATGGCCGCCCCGGGCTGGCGGCCGGGCCTGCCGGGGATGCCGGGCGGCACACCGTTCTACGCGCCGTGGACCGGGGGGCTGCCGCCAGCCGCGGTGCCGGTCACCGGCACCGGCTCGCTCGCGCTCCTGAAGCCGTCGCTGGCGGGCACCGGCACCGCGGCTGCCACCGGCACCGGGTCCC
>OCZU010000338.1_pt1 | contig 32968 bp, 27 predicted proteins | sample 1539001 | NCBI WGS metagenome assembly OCZU01 (sample SAMEA3539306, study PRJEB22396) | soil metagenome | biome: tundra; feature: field; material: soil | place: USA | collected 2010-05 | depth 0.15 m | reverse complement strand
GCTGAGCGAGGCACCGGACTGGGGATGGGGCTCCGGCCGGGTGACCGGCCTGCTGGCCGGGGCAGCGGTACTGGCGGCGGCGTGGGTCTGGGCTGAGCTGCACGCAGCCATGCCGCTGATTGACATGCAGATGATGCGGCGGACGGCGGTGTGGACGAACAACCTCGTCGGGTTGCTCATCGGCGTGGGCATGTACGCGACGTTCGCCTTCCTGCCCGAGTTCGTGCAGACTCCCTCGGCCGCCGGGTACGGGTTCGGCGCGAGCATCACCCGTTCCGGGCTGATGCTGCTGCCCTCGGCGATCACCATGTTCGTCGTGGGCATGTTCGCCGGCCGGCTCGCCCGCCGGCTCGGGGGCAAGGTGCTCGTGGTTGCCGGATGCCTGACCGGGGCCGCGGCCATGGCGATCCTGGCGTTCGCACACGGGCATGAGTGGGAGATCTACCTGTCGAGCGCCATCATGGGCGTCGGGTTCGGGCTCGTCTTCTCGGCGATGTCCGCGCTGGTCGTAGCCGCCGTGCCGTCCTCGCAGACCGGTGTGGCGAGCGGCATGAACGCGAATATCCGCACGATCGGCGGCAGCATCGGCGCGGCCGTGATGGCCAGCATCGTCACCTCGCAGGTCGGGCCGTCCGGACTGCCGGCGGAGTCCGGCTACACCACTGGCTTCGCTGCCATGGCCGGCGGCCTTGTGCTGGCCGGGCTCGCGGGCCTGCTGATCCCTTCCCCCCGCGACCCGCAGCCGGTAGCCGCCGAGCTGGAGCCCGCCGGGACGGCAATGGCCGCCGGCTCGGCGCTAGCCGGCGAGACTGGCCAGTGACCAGGTCCGCCGACGCCGCGCGGAACTATCACCTCATCCTCGACGCCGCGCGCGAGGTACTCGGCGAGTCCGGCGCCGGCGCCGGCATGGAGGAGATCGCCGCCCGGGCCGGCGTCGGCGTCGGCACCGTCTACCGCCGGTTCGCCAGCAAGGACGCCCTGATCGATGAGCTGCTGCGCCTGGCCATGGCGGACGTTCTTTCTGCTGCCGAACGGGCACTGGCCCGCACCGACGGACATGGACTCGAAGAGCTGCTGCGCGCCCTTGGCCATTCATTCGCCGACCACGCGCGCTACGCCAGCCTCCTGCTGCAGCGCCCGGCCGACACGATTGCAACCCGCCGGGTACGAGCCGCGATCAGCGAGCTCACCGCACGCGCCGCAGCGGCCGGCACGGTGCACCCCGGCATCAGCGCCAGCGACATCATGGCTCTCGTCCTGGCGATGCGCGGACTGGCACAGGCCGGCGGGGAGGTGGCACCCGGCGCCTGGCAGCGGTTCCTCGACATCCACCTCGCCGGAATGCGGGCCACGGGACCAGCGGATGGCTAGCAGGCTGGCGGCGGCTGATCTCCGTCGGCGAGATCGTTCCGGAAGATATAGCCATCATGGCCGTAGTAGTCGCTGCTCGGAATCCTGGTGTGCGCGAGTAACGCCGCGTGGACGGCGCAGCCGAATCGGATCGATGACCTGATCACCTTGTCGTTGGGACCGTCGGCAACCGGCTCCAGGACGGTGAATCCGCGGCCCGTGGCCGGGCCGCCGTCCGCGTGAATGTCGATGGCCACATTGGCACGCGACGTTGAGATTGAACCTCGCCTCGGTGTAGCCGCCGTCAGTCTCGGTGCCGGTGGACCGGGCGGGCGGGTCGCTGGCTCGGATGCAGTCCTGGATCGCATGGGCGACCTGATCCGGGTCGCCGCCATGTTCCAGCGCGGCGATGTTCTGATCTCGCAGCGCGTCCAGCATCAGCGCATAGCGCGAACCGGCTGCGACGGGGAACGACCTGAGCTGAACACCTGATCACCCGCGGCGGCCAGCCGCCGTCCTGTCGCCAGGCCGATTCCGCTGCTTCCGCCGGTGACAAGCACAACCGCCATGCCGGCCCGCTACCCGGGCCCGTCCAGTCAGATCGCTCAGCTCCGTCGCGGATCTTGGCGCGCGCGGTGGACCACTGGGTCCGCGGTGTCCAGACGCTGACGAACCCGCACCCGGGCTTCCTGCCGGACAACGGTAAGTCCCAGCCGAGTGCTCTGGCGGCGGCCTCCCAGCGAGGGTGCTGCCGGCTGGGCTCAAACCGCCGCACGTGCTGCGTGCTGCGGACCAGCGCGCGCAGCCCGGCGAGATCTGCCGGCGCTGCGCCGTGCGCCCGCGCCTGCATGCCGATGTTGCCGATAGCGGTCGCCTCGGCCGGCCCGGCGAGCACCGGCAGTCCGCACGCGTCGGCGGTGAGCTGGCATAGCAGCCGGTTACGCGCGCCGCCGCCGACAATGTGGATCACATCTGCACCCCGGCCCGATAGCTGCTGGACTTGCCTGATGGCGCGCCAGTGCGCTAGCGCCAGGCTGTCAAGCACGCACCGCACGGTCTCCGCCTGGCTGCGCGGAACGGGCTGCCCGCTGCGCTGGCAGGCACCGGCGATCCGGGCAGGCATGTCGCCTGCGGACAGGAACTCCCGATCGCCGGCGTCGATGACCGAGCGCAGGCCCGGCGCAGCAGCCGCTTCATCGAGCAGCGCGCTAAGGTCAGGCGCGGTGCCCTGTGCGGCCCAGGCTCGCACCGACTCCTGCAGCAGCCACAGGCCCGTCACATTACGTAGATAACGGATTGTCCCGTCGACTCCGGTTTCATTGGTGAAGTTGGCCAGCCGGCTCTCCTCCGTCAGCACCGGGCCATCTAGTTCCATCCCGACCAGCGACCAGGTACCGCATGAGATATAGGCGAAGTCCTGGCTGACGGCCGGTACCGCCGCTACCGCCGACGCGGTGTCATGTGACCCCACCGCGATCACGGGAACGCCGCGGTCAAGGCCGGACCCGGCGCATACTTCCGGCGTCAGCGGACCGATCGTATCCCCCGGGTACCGAAGCGGCGGGAAAATCCGGGCTGGGATGCCTGCCCGCTCCATCAGCGCAGTGGCCCAGCGGCCGGTCCGCACGTCATACAGCTGGGTGGTTGAGGCGTTCGTGACCTCCGCCCCGACCTGTCCGGTCAGCCAGTATGCGAACAGGTCCGGCATCAGCAGCAGCGTCCGTGCCGCCTCCAGCGCAGGCGTCCCCGCTGCGGCCGCGAGCTGGTAGATGGTGTTGAGCGGCAGCTGCGCAGTCCCGGTGGTCGCGTACAGCTCGTCCGCGCCGATCCTGGCAAGCACCCGCTCAGGCACGCCTTCGGTCCTGGCGTCCCGGTAGTGCACCGGATTGCCGAGCAGCGCCCCGGTAGCGTCAAGGAGGCCGTAGTCCACACCCCAGGAGTCCACGCCCACGCTGGCCAGATCGAACAGCTGCCCGGCCGCCCGCAAACCGTCGAGTATCTCGCAGTACAACCGCAGCACGTCCCAGTGCAGGGTGCCGCGGGTGAGTACCGGACGGTTGCCGAACCTGTGCACCTCGTGCAGCTCAAGCCGACCGGGACCAACGTCGCCGACGATGACGCGGCCACCGGATCCGCCGAGGTCGACGGCGGCCACGGACAGCCGTTCCGCCATGTCGCGCTACCTCCAGATCCGCCGGGCCTAACGCAGGAAGGCGGCCGCCACTCCCGCGTCGACCGGTATGTGCAGCCCGGTGGTCAGCGGCAGCTCGCCCGCCGTCAGTGCGACCACCGCCGCGGCCACGTGCTCGGGCAGGACCTCGCGCTTGAGCAACGTCCGCTGCGCGTAGTACTCGCCGAGTTCATCCTCAGGCACTCCGTACACAGCGGCCCGGCTGGCGCCCCATCCGCCGGCGAAGATGCCAGAGCCACGGACAACCCCATCGGGGTTGATGCCGTTGACCCTGATGCCGTACTCGCCAAGCTCGGCGGCGAGCAGCCGCACCTGATGCGCCTGATCCGCCTTGGCGGCACCGTAGCCGATGTTGCTCGGCCCCGCCAAGACGGCGTTCTTACTACAGATATAGATGATGTCACCGCCCATGGCCTGGGCTCGCATCAGCCGTGCCGCTGATCTGGACACCAGGAACGATCCGCGCGCCATCACGTCGTGCTGCAGATCCCAGTCCGCGACCGTGGTTTCAAAGAGCGGCTTGGAGATAGACAGCCCGGCGCTGTTCACCACCAGGTCCACTCCCCCGAACGCGAGGGCGGCCTGGCGGAACCCATGCTCAATGCTGATCTCGTCGGCCACGTCCTGGGTCACCGCAACTGCCACGTCGGGCGACCCGATCGCGCCGGCCACCGCTGCTGCCGCGCCCGCATCGCGGTCGGCCACGACGACGCAGGCGCCCTCGGCGGCCAGTCGCTGCGCCGTGGCCCGCCCGATACCCGAGCCCCCGCCGGTGACCAGCGCCACCCGCGCGGCGAGCCGTCCTGGCTGCGGGCGCCGCCGCAGCTTCGCCTCCTCAAGGGCCCAGTACTCGATCCGGAACTTCTCGCTCTCCGCGATGGGCGCGTAAGTGGAAACGGACTCCGCACCCCGCATGACGTTGATCGCGTTGACGTAAAATTCGCCGGCCACTCGCGCGGTCTGCTTGTCCGCGCCGAAACTGAACATCCCCACGCCAGGCACGAGCACGATCGCGGGATCCGCGCCGCGCATCGGCGGTGTCCCCTCGCCCGCATATCGCTGGTAATAGGCTCGGTAAGAATCCCGGTATTCGGCATGAAAATCGCGCAGCCGGTCGACCATGACGGCCAGCGGAACGGACGGCGGCAGGTCGAGCAGCAGCGGCCTGACCTTGGTCCGCAAGAAGTGATCAGGGCATGATGTGCCGAGCGCGGCGAGTTCGACGTGCTTGCTGCTGGCGAGGAATTCGAGCACGACCGGCGAGTCGGTAAAGTGCCCGACCTGCGATCGGTCGGTGGAAGCCAGGCCGCGAATGACAGGAGCGAGTTCGGCGGCTCGGACCTGGCGCAGTGCATCGGGCAGCGGCTGATTGTCATCAATCATCTGGCCAAACGGCTCGCCGTGGCCATTGTCGGCAATATATCTGCGTGCCGTCCGGATTATTTCCAGCGAGTTAGCCTCGCACGCATCGCTGGTCGCGCCCCAGGCAGTGATTCCGTGCCCGCCCAGTATCACGCCGATGGTGTCCGGAGCGGCCCGGTGCACCTGCGCGACATCCAGCCCGAGCTGGAAGCCGGGCCGCCGCCACGGCAGCCAGGCAACCCGACCGCCGAAGCATGTCCTGGTCAGCGCCTCGCCGTCGGCCGCTGTCGCGAAGGCGATCCCCGCGTCCGGGTGCAGGTGGTCCACGTGGGCAGCATCGAGGAGCCCGTGCATGGCGGTGTCGATCGAGGGCGCCGCGCCGCCCTTGCCATGCAGGCAGTAGTCGAAGGCAGTCACCATCTCGTCTTCATGCTCGACCCCCGGATACACCGCGGTCAGCTTGCGAAGCCGGTCCAGTCGCAGGACCGCCAGGCCGTCGGCGGTCAGCGTGCCCAGGTCACCACCTGACCCCTTGACCCACAGCAACTCGGTCGGCTCTCCGGTCACCGGGTCGGCGGCCCATCCCTTGGCCGAGGTGTTACCGCCGGCGTAGTTCGTGTTACGCGGGTCGGCCCCGAGCCTGTTGCCGCGGGCGAGCAGCGCCGCGACCTCGGTGGGCATCTGCCCGGCCATGAAGTACCTCCTGGTTCTCCGCCATTCCCCTGCAAGGTCCGTGGTCCCGCGGTTTCATGGTTTCCGGCGGTCAGCTGCCCCAGCCAGCCGGCGTGCCACCCACCCGGCCTGCGATGATCTTCTCCGCGTAGCCACTGCGGCCGTAGGCCGCGACGGGGTCGGGATCTAGACCCTGCTCAGCGCGCAGCCCACCGAGCAACGGCCGGACGTCAGTGTTGTAGGCGTCCATCAGCACAGCGTTCGCGCCGAGCACATCGCCGGCCAGCTGAGCCGCGGCCAGCGCCTCGGCGTCGACAAGCAGCGCCTTGGCGGTCGCCTCCTGCACGTTCATCACCGAGCGGATCTGGGCGGGGATCTTCGGCTCGATATTGTGGCACTGATCGAGCATGAACGCGACGCCCGCCTCCGGCCGGAGCGCGTCGGCGGACACCACTTCGTACATGATCCGGAAGAGCTGGAACGGGTCGGCCGAGCCCACCATCAGATCGTCGTCGGCGTAGAACCGGCTGTTGAAGTCGAAACCGCCGAGCCTGCCCGCGCGCAGCAAGATAGCGACAATGAACTCGATGTTCGTTCCCGGGGCATGGTGGCCGGTGTCCACGACGACGGCCGCCCGCGGCCCGAGCGCGAGGCAGTGCAGCAACGACGTGCCCCAGTCAGGTACGTCCATCGTGTAGAAGGAGGGCTCGAACAGCTTGTACTCCAGGACCATCCGCTGCTCGGCCGCAAGCCGCTGGTAGACGACTTGCAGCGCCTGCGCCAGCCGGTCCTGCCGCGCCCTGATGTCGTCCTGCCCTGGGTAGTTGGTGCCGTCAGCGAACCACAGCTTCAGATCACGAGATCCGGTCGAGTCCATGATGTCCACGCACTCAAGCAAATGGTCGAGCGCCTTGCGGCGCACTCGCGGATCGGGGTTGGCGACGCTGCCCAGCCGGTAGTCGTCATCCTGGAAGACGTTGGAGTTGACGGTACCGATCCTGATCCCCTGGTCGGTCGCATAGCTGGCCAGCGCCGGGTAGTCCGCAACCCGGTCCCACGGTATGTGCACGGCCATGCTCGGAGCGGCGCCGGTGAACAGATGTACTTGTGCGGCGTCATCGACCTTTTCCTGCGGTGTGCGCGGTACACCGGGCTGGCCGAACACCTTGAACCGGGTCCCGCTGTTGCCGAAGGCCCACGACGGTGTCTCGATCTGCTGCGCGCGCAAGGCGCTCTTGACGGCGGTCAGGTCACGCATCGTGGGCCATCTCCGCGGCCGGGTCGAGGTGGAAGATCTCAGCGATTCTGCGGAACCCCTCGTCCGGCCGCTGATTGCCAAGATCATCGAAGAACGGGGCCATCTCCGCCTGCCATCGCACGTTGACGTCGGTCTGCGCCATCGCAGCACGGGCCGCGTCGAAGTCGTCGGTCTCCAGGTAGCCGATCAGCAAGCCGTCCTCAGCGAGGAACAGGCTGTAGTTGGACCAGCCAGCATCGGCAAGCGCCGCGCGCATCTGCGGCCACACGCTGCGATGCCGTCCGGCGTATTCCTCAAGCTGGTCGGGACGGACCCGTGCCGTAAAGCAGACACGTTCCATGTGCATTGCCTCCTACCCGCCCGCACGAGCTGCTGAAAGTACCGGAAGCGGCGGATGGGCGCGCCGCGCCCATCCGCCGCGGCTGAGCTAGAAGTTGAAGTTGTTGATGTTGGACTTGCTGAACACGAACGGCGGTCCGAGCAGGATCGTGTCATCGGCGCCGACCTTGAAGGAACCCAGCTTGCCGGCGGTGAAGGTCTGGCCCTGGGCGCTGGTGAGCTTCTTGGAGGCAAACAAGACAGCCGCATAGGCGGCCAGGTAGCCGAGGTTGGCCGGGTTCCATAGCTCGAAGGCCTGGATCGTGCCATCGGCGACGAACTTCTTCAACGAGTCAGGCGTGCCCAGGCCAGTAAGGGCGATCTTCCCGCGGTACTTGGGAGTGTCAAGGACCTGGGCGGCGGCCAGTATGCCCACGGTCGTCGGCGAGATGATGCCCTTGAGCGCCGGGAACTGCTGCAGCAGACCCTGGGTGACCTGCGTAGCCGTGGTCGGGTCGTCATTACCGTAGACAATGCTCACCAGGTGCATCTTGGGGTATTTCTTCAGCTCCGTCTTCATGTACGCGATCCAGGCATTCTGGTTCGTCGCAGAGGCCGCGGCCGACACGATCGCGATGTCGCCCGTGTCGTGGATCTCCTTGGCCAGCAGATCTATCTCGCTGGTCCCGATCTGCGCCGTGGACGCCTGATTCACGAACAGGTTACGGCAGGTCGGCGCGTCGGAGTCGTAGGTGACGACAGTGATGCCTTTCTGCATGGCCGCGTCCAGCGTCGGGCACAGTGCCGACGGATCGGTCGCCGAGACGATCAGCGCGTTCGCGCCCCTGGTGATCGCGGCCTGGATGGCTGGAATCTGGGAGGCCGGCGTCGCTGCCGTGCCGCTTGTCTCAGCACCTGTCTCGCCGAGCGTGCCGAGCGCCGCGAGCGCACCGCCCGATCCGACGCTGTCTGCTGTGGTGAAGTATGGGTTGCCGAGGTTCTTCGGGATGACGAACACTTTCAGACCCGTCTTTACCCCGCCGGGCCCGGCCGTGACGGACGGGGTACTCGACGGCGACGAACTGCCGCCAGAGGAAGTGCACGCCGCCAGCATGGCGGTGGCGGCGATGAGCACCGCTGGTCCCAGCAGCACTCGGATGCGAAGATGTGCCATAGTTGAATCCTTTCAATCGGGGAGCGGGCGGGACTACGGTTGGCTGTGCGGGATCTAGCTGGGCGGGGACCTGTCTGGTGTGGCTGACCTCAACCGGACCAGGCTGTGTGCCTGGGTTAGTAGCGAACCGGCCTTGGGCATGAACACGCTGGCGAGCAGCAGCCCGCCGACGACGAGGCCGTATGCCTCCTGGTTGAAATTCGTCAGCAGCAGAGCGTTCTGCAGCAGCGAGAAGGCAATGACTGCCAGCACGACGCCGGGGATCGACCCCTTGCCCCCGAAGATCGATACTCCAGCGAGCAGCACGACCGCGACGACGCTGAGCTCGGCACCGGTTCCGTTGTCCCACACAGCCGTGGAGAGGCGGAACGTCCACAGCACCCCCGCCAGCGCGCACATCATTCCTGATGTCACGAACAGGCTCGTCTTGATTCGTTTCACCCTGATCCCCGAGAACAGGGCCGTCTGCGCGTTGTTTCCGATCGCGAAGATGGCGCGACCGGCCGGAGTGAGGTGCAGCATGACACCGAAGATCACAGCCAGGACGGCGAAGATCGCGATCGAGTAAGGCACGCCTAGATGCGGCACCGGATCGACCCCGATGACGGTGTAGCTGAACGGGAACGCGGAAACCGTGTTCGAGCCGAGCAGGATCAGCGCGACCCCTCGGTACAGCCCGAGCGTGCCGATCGTGACCGCCAGCGAGGGCAGCCCGAGCCTGGTCACCAGCAGGCCGTTGATCAGGCCTGCGATCGCGCCGAGTGCGAGAACCGCGGCGAAGATTGCCAGCATCGGCCAGTGCCTGAGCCACAAGAACCCGAGCAGCGCGCTGGACATGCCGAGCGTCGATGCGACCGACAGGTCGATCTCGCCGCTGATGATGATCAGCGTCATCGGCAGGGCCATGATCGCGATCTCGCCGTTCGTGACACCGGCGTTGAAGATATTGCCGCTGGTCAGGAACTGCGGCGATCCGATGGCGCCGCCCGCCACGATGGCCACGACGACCAGCGCCAGGCCGCTCTCCCACCGCAGTGCGCGCCGCCGCAGGTCGGAGCGCAGCAAGTCCATTGAGCTAGGTCGCACGGGACGACCTCCCCCGCAGCGCCGCCACCAGCTTGACCGCTATGGCACGGTCCAGCGTGATAGCCAGTAGCAACAGGAAGCCGGCGATCGCCTGGTCCCAGAATGGCGAGATGCCGAGCACATAGAGCGCGGAGCTGATGGTGCTCAGCAGCAGCGCGCCGACGGCTGCACCGACCACGCTGCCGCTGCCGCCGAAAATCGCGACTCCACCGACCACGACGGCGGCCACCACCTGCAGTTCGTAGCCCGTTCCCGCCGTGGAGTCGATGGTCTGGTACTCAGCTGCCCAGAGCACGCCGGCCAGCCCGGCGATTGCCCCGCTGACAGCGAACGCGGTCAGGATCCGCTTGCCCACGCTAATCCCGGCGAGCCGGGCCGCCTCCGGGCTGGACCCGATCGCGTAGAGCTCGCGTCCCGATCGAAACGACCTCAGGTAATAGGCGCCGATCCCGATCACCACGGCGATCACGATCGCCAGGTCAGGAATCCCGGCAACGCTCGCCCTGGAGATGTCGATGAAACCAGCGGGCAGCGTCTGGGCAACGACCTCGCGGCCGCCGACGATGAGGATGTCGATGCCCCGGATGATGTAGAGCGTCGCCAGCGTGACGACAAGGCTCGGCACCTGCCCGAGCGACACCATCAGCCCGTTGACGATGCCGCAGACCAGTCCGATTCCGATCCCGACAGCGAAGACGACCGGGATCGGAATGCCGGGCACTCGGCCGAATAGGTTCGCCGAGACATACGCCGACAGGCCAAGCACAGAGCCGACCGACAGGTCCACGTTCCTGCTGATCACGACCATCGTCTCGCCGAGGGCGAGCAGCGCGAAGACAGTCGTGTTGACCAGGATGAACTGCACGTTGACCACGCTGAGGAAGCGCGGCTGGATGCTGGCGGTGATCGCGACGAACGCCACCAGGACGGCGATGATGCCGGATTCCCTGACCCGGAGGATCCGCTCGGTCAGCCGGCGCGAGTTCGGGCCGGCGGGCGGCCTGATCACGTCGCCGCGGGCAGCCAGTGCCGTTCTCATGGCAGCTTCGCTCTCATGACGGCGGTGTTCATGACCGCGTGTTCATGACCGCGGTGTTCATGACACTGTCGCTCTCATGACAGCCGCGCTTCCAGCTGGCCGGTAGCCGCCGCCATGATCTTCTGCTCAGTGGCCTCTGCCTGGGGGTACTCGGCGTTGATCCGGCCCTCTCGCATGACCAGGACCCGGTCCCCGAGCTGGAGTACTTCAGGCAGCTCGGACGAGATCATCAGGACCGCGACCCCATCGGCGGCCAGCGCGACAAGCAGCCGGTGCACCTCCGCTTTGGTGGCGATGTCGATGCCCCTGGTCGGCTCGTCGACGATGAGCAGCGTCGGCCGTCGGCCCAGCCACTTGGCCAGGACAACCTTCTGCTGATTGCCGCCGGACAGCTTAGACACCGGGTCGGTGAGCCTGCCGTACTTCAGGCTGAGCCGCTGCGCCCAGTCAGCCGCGAAGGTGCGCTCGGCGGCGGCGGAGATCAGCCCGGCCTTGCGCAGCCTGCTCAGCGATGCGAGTGACACGTTCTGCTGCACGGACATGTCCATCACCAGGCCCTGCTGGCGCCGATCCTCGGGTACATAGCCGATCCCCGCGGCCATCGCAGCCGATGGCGAAGCCTTGCGCAGCTGCTGACCGCGAACGGACACAGTGCCGGCGTCGTATCGATCGACGCCGAAGACTGCCCGCGCCACCTCGCTTCGGCCCGACCCGACCAGACCTGCCAGCGCGACGATCTCACCAGACCGCACCTGCAAGGAGATGTCGGTGAACACCCCTTCGCGGGTGAGCCGCCGCACATCGAGGACCGTGTCGCCGGCCAGCCCGCGCTCGGTGGCCGCGCGCACGGGCATCTGCCGGCCGACCATCGCACGGACTAGGTAATCGGCATCGACATCGACCAGGTTGGCGGTGACGACGTGGCTGCCATCGCGCATCACGGTCGCCCGCTGGCAGATCTCGAAGACCTCCTCAAGGCGGTGCGTGATGAACAGCACCGCTGCCTGCGCGGCGCGCAGCGCACGCACGACCTCGAACAGACGCGCTACCTCGGTGGCGGACAAGGCGGCCGTCGGCTCGTCCATCACGATGATCCTGGCGTCCAGCGACAGGGCCTTGGCGATCTCCACGAGCTGCTGATCGGCGATTGATAGCCCGCGGCAGATCCGGCCGGGATCGAGCCGAACGCCCAGCCGCTCGAACAGCGCGGCGGCCTGGCGGCGCATCAACCGGTAGTCGATCCGCCGCCCGGCGCGGAGCGGCTGTCGGCCCATGAAGATGTTCTCTGTCACGGTCAGGTCGGGAAAGAGCGTGGGTTCCTGATAGATGACGGCGATGCCAGCCGCCTGGGCCGCGGCCGGGTTGTGCAGCACCACCGGCAGGCCGCTGATCAGCAGCTCGCCCTGATCCGGCTGGTGCACTCCGGCCAGAATCTTCACAACGGTTGACTTGCCGGCACCGTTCTCGCCGAGAAGCGCATGAGCCTCGCCGCCGTACAGGTCGACGGAGGCATCTACGACCGCCTGAACGGCGCCGAACGACTTAGCCCCGTGCCGAAGCGCCAGCAGCGGACCCGGGCCGGCCACGTTCCCGTCACCAGGCTGGCTCGCACCGGCGGAAGGGCCGCCGACGACTTCCATCCGGCTCGGCCTCCTCTCCCGCAGGTCCGACAGAGTCGTGGCAAACTAGGTGATGGAACGTTTCAATAGCTGGGAACTGGAAGCAGTGTCCGTCGCGGCGCGGCATGTGTCAAGAGCGCTCTCGGGCTGGTGATTCGATCGTTAGATCCCGCTGCCACTGGTTTGACACGTTACAAAGCTCGCCGCACACTGACCACCAGGGAGGACGCTGTGGCAGACGTGCCGGTCAGCATCAGAGACGTTGCCGCGCACGCACGCGTCTCCCTCGGCACGGTCTCCAACGTGCTGAACCGGCCCGAGATCGTTGCCGCACCGACCCGCAGGCGCGTCCAGGCCGCGATCAAGCAGCTCGGCTTCGTGCGGAACGAGTCGGCCAGGCAGCTTCGAGCGGGCCGGAGCCGCACTATCGGGCTGGTCGTGCTGGACGTCGCTAACCCGTTCTTTACTGATGTGGCTCGTGGGGTCGAGGACGAGGCCAGCGAGTCCGGGCTCGCTGTAATCCTGTGCAACTCCGACGATCAGCGCGTCAAGGAGGCCCGCTACCTGGAGCTGCTTGAGGAGCACCGCGTCCAGGGCATCCTGATCACACCGGTAGCCGCGGCGGACGAGCACGTCGCCAGGCTGCAGCGCCGGGGCACGCCGGTCGTCCTGCTCGATAGCCGCTCGCTGTCCCGCGGTCAGTGCTCGGTGTCGGTGGACGACGTCCTCGGCGGTGAGCTGGCCATCGCCCACCTGCTGGAGCAAGGGCACCGGCGGATCGCGTTCGTGGGCGGCCCGATGAGCCTCCGGCAGGTAGCCGACCGCCGGGACGGCGCCATCAAAATGCTAGAGCGGGCCGGCCGTACCGCGGCGGACCTGCACGTGATCGAGACGACCGCACTGCACGTGGCGGCCGGACGGTGGGCCGGCGCGAGAGTCGCCGAGCTTCCGGCAGCTCGCCGGCCGACCGCGATCTTCTGCGCGAACGATCTGCTGGCACTTGGCGCGCTGCAGGAGATGACGTCCCGCCAGATCAAGGTCCCCGACGCCATCGCGATCGTGGGTTATGACGACATCGACTTCGCTGCCGCCGCCGCGGTGCCGCTCACCTCGGTCCGCCAGCCCAGGCATCAGCTCGGCCGCGCCGCCGCTCAGCTGCTGCTGGAGGAAGCCGTTGACGACGGCACCCATCAGCATCGCCAGGTGATCTTCGAACCCGAACTGGTCATCCGCGAGTCCAGCCAGGCCCGCCGCGACAACGCCGGTGCGATTGACGTGCCGCTACAGGACGCTGCCGGCCGGCAGGTCCACCGCGAGTTGCGTTACGAAAATGCTGACAATGCTCTGGCAGAGACTAGCCATGAGGGAACCGCGACGTGAGTGCGGATTGCCCTGTTCGTGACCTGCCTCGCTGACACGCTCACTGACAGTCATGCCGCGGCCGGGCAGACGCGCGGGTGAGGTTATGACTCGACGAGAATCACGATCGTCTCAGGATGGACCCCGTCGGACCTCATGGCTTCGGCTGCTTTCTCGGACTGGAGCGCCCGCTGGAACGTGTCCATGTCGGGAACCTCCGCGATCAGCCCGACCCTGTTGGTCTTGCCCGGGTCGATGAACGTGCGCGCCGTCATGCCGAGCGGCCCGAAAAACTCCGCCCGTTTCGGTGAGGCCAGCCAGTGGCCGACATCATCGACCTCGTGGAACAGCATCAGTGTCACCATCGTGAGTCCCCCCTCACAGCGCTGCCCATCTGAGCCGCGCTACGGTACACGCTACGCCGGCCGCCGTCCCCGGTACCGGCCCGGCCTGCCCGTGCAGCGGTGCTGGCTAGTTCTCGCTGACGACGGATACCTGGGCGTGGCCAGAGCGATCGGCGTAGCCTCCGACGGCGGCACAGTTGCCCGCGGACGGGCATGATCCGAGGCGATGTCGCTGCTGCCGCTGGTGAGCGCGGCCAGGCCCGGTACCACGAGTGGCTGGCCCCACTGGCCGGCCCGCTCGCTGACCACGAACGCGCGGGAACCGGAGTGGGCCGGCGTAGTACCCGGTGGCGGCGCAGTCGCCCGGCGAGGGGCACGACACCGAGCTGATCGCGGCCTGGCCATCGCCACCGTTCATGATCAAGAAAACGCCTCCTCGCGGCATAGCACGCGACTGGCTACCAGCATGGAACGTGTCGGCTGCAGCGCTTCTAGCGCGATTGTCGCGACGGTTAGCGTCCGGTGAGGAATCGGACGATCGCTGCCGCGAGCGCCTTCGCGATATTTCGCTGAACGCGACCCAGCACGAGCAGGCCGGCGTCGGTGGCGTTGCGCATGTTGCCGCACTCGATCAGGACCTTCGGGACCGTGGTGAGGTTGAGTCCGGCGAGATCGTTCCGGAAGATATAGCCATCATGGCCGTAGTAGTCGCTGATCGGAATCCTGGTATGCGCGAGCAACGCCGCGTGGACGGCGCGGCCGAATCGGATCGATGACCTGATCACCTTGTCGTTGGGACCGTCGGCGACCGGCTCCAGGACGGTGAATCCGCGGCCCGTGGCCGGGCCGCCGTCCGCGTGAATGTCGATGGCCACATTGGCGCGCGCCCGGTCGAGGATTCGCGCGCGGGCAGTGACGCACGGGCCGACGCCATGATTGTTATGCCGTGTCATGACCACGCGCGCGCCGAGCCTGCGCAGATCAGCGGCGAGATACGTCGCGACGTTGAAAGTGAACCTCGCCTCGGTGTAGCCGCCGTCAGTCTCGGTGCCGGTGGTGTCGCAGGCCTCCCACTCCCGGCCATTCCAGACTCTCCTGTCGAGAAAAGCCGGATCAGTCCAGTTGCGACCGTTATGGCCGGGATCGATGCCGATGATCTTGCCGGCCAGTGGCCTGGTATCGGCGCGCCAGGACCTCGGGCTCGTACCACCGCGAGCTGTCGCGCTTACAGCAGGCAGCCGCACCGGGGCACCTGATGGCTGAGATGCTCTGGCGCCGGTCGGCGTCACGCTGGCGGCAGCGGAAGCTGAGATCGCCAGGCCAGTCGCGATCAACCCGGCCAGAGCCAGGACCTGACAGGCAGCGGATCCGCCGCGGCCACGGTCAATCACAACGCTTCCTCCTGTCCGCCGCCAGCGCGCCGCGGTGGCTGTCCATGGCGCGAGGACCAGTCTGCCGTAAGCGGGTTTAGGCTTCGCCCCTGAGCCGGTCGCGCTGGATCTGGTAAGCGAGGGCGCGGCGCACAGAGGCTGATGCGGTGGTGGCGACCTTCGAGGGGACATCGAGACCACGGCTGATCTCGTCGTACGCGTCCCGGTAGCTGCCGGGCATCTCTGCCTGGTGCAGCATCAGGTCCGCTTCGACGAGGCGCCGCAGTTCGTCGACGTTCTGGGGCGTGAAGCGCTTCCTCCCCCGGGCGGCAGCGTTGACGTAGCGCGTACAGCGGGCGGTGTCGTAGAAGGCCTCGGAGATTTCCTCAGCGAGGCCCCACAGGCGTCCTTCGAGCCAGGGCGCGTCGTGCTGGTCGAGGGAGAGCCTCGCCGGGGGCAGCGGGTCGCCCATCTTGTACTTCGTCACCTGCTTGGACACGGCGGGCTGACTCATGTCGGTGAGCTGGGCGATCCTGTCCTGGGTCCAGCCGAAGCCGACGAACAGCTTGACCATTTCGGTGCGTAGCTTCCGCATCTCCTCGCCCGCACGGATGACCTCGTTCATGCCGGCGAGCATCCGCTCGGCCTGTTCCTCGGTCAGTGCCTCGGGGATCTGGTGCGTGTCCTCCTCGCCTGCCATAGCTCGGTTATTGTACCCGAGCGCCCCGCCGCTATAACCAGGTTGTATAACCTGGTTATAGCTGACAGGATCCGGGTCATGCCTACCTTCTCAGCGCCGGACGGAACCCGTCTCGCCTACCGCCTGATCGGAGACGGCGACCCGGTCGTCTGTCTCCCGGGAGGTCCTGCGGACTCCCTCTACCTCGGCAACCTCGGCGGCTTGTCCACGCACCGCCAGCTGATCGTTTTGGACCTTCGCGGCACCGGCCAGTCGGCGATTCCCGAAGACACCTCCTCCTACCGCTGCGATCGCCTGGTCGACGACGTCGAGGCCCTGCGCGAACACCTCGGACTCCCCCGGACGGACCTGCTCGGCCACTCCGCCGGCACGAATATTGCGACGCAATACGTGGCCAGGTACCCGAGGAACGTCAGCAAGCTCGTCCTGATAGGTCCCAGTACCCGAGCCGTCGGTTTGGCGATCGCTGGGGAGACGCGACGCGAGCTCGCGCGGCTTCGGAAGAACGAGCCGTGGTTCCCGGCAGCGTTCGCCGCCCTGGAGGCGATCACCGAGGGCACGGGCAGCGACTGGGAAGCCATCACCCCCTTCTTCTGCGGCCGCTGGGACGCCGCGGCACAGAAGCACCATGCAGCCAGCCAGCCGAGCAACCAGGAGGCTGTCGCTCTCTTCGGCGCCGAGGGCGCCTTCAGCCCGGAGGCCACTCGTGCGGCGCTCGCCGCCTGCGAGGCCCCCGTTCTGCTGCTCGCCGGGGAGTTCGACTTGAACAGCCCCCCTCAGTCGGCGGCCGAGCTCGCGGGGCTGTTCCCTGCCGCCACGCTCGTGGTGCAGCCGGGGGCGGGCCACTACCCGTGGCTCGACGACGCCGACCGGTTCGTGGCCACTACTGCGGCATATCTGGGTTGAGGACCTGCTCACGCCCCTGGAGTGGATGATGGGGAACCGAACTGGCGTGTTGCTGCGACGGGGAGTGCATGGGAGCGGTGCGCCTTCCTCTCGCCAGCGCCTCCCTGCTCGGCGGTCCCCGGACGCGAAGTGGGCACGCCGCCGCAGAGCCCGAGGTGCACGTCGTAATGACAACTCGCCGGCCCAGCCTGTCTGGCCTCGCGCACTGCCGGTCCTCGCCCGCTACGTCGTCAGGACGATGCCGTGGGCCACCCTGATCGGCGGATGCCTGGCCGGCACCGCCATCCTCGCCGCCATGGCCCACGTCGCCCGCAACTCACACTCACCGCTCAGCCAGATGACCGTCCGGATCACCCTCCTGCCCGCCGTCGCGGCACTGGCGTTCGTGCTTCGCGTCCATTTCCGGCCAGTGATCCAGGCCACCCCGGTCCCGGCCTGGCTGGCCGCTGCGGGCCAGGTTCTCCTGGCCGTCCCTGTCCTGGCCGCGACCTGCTGGGTGCAGGTCTGGCTCATGTCCCTGACCTTCCCGCCTCGCGGCGCTGGTCATCTGCCGGCCATCTATCCGCTGCTGGCACAGATCACCGGGTGGAGCGCACTGGCCGTCGCCGCCGCCGCATGGTGCGATCGCTCCCGCTACGCCGACCTCAGCGGCGGCTTCGGCGCCCCGGTCAGCCTCGTGGCGATCGCGCTCGCGTGGTTTGGCCCCGCGATCAGGAGTTACCTAGTCGCGCCACCAGCTACGCCGCACGCGGTGACGATCACCTGGTATGCCATCGCATCAGCCGCGCTGGCCCTGACCTACGCGGCGATGCGGGACCAGTGGCACCGCTACACACGCATGCCACATTGGTTCCCGCTGCGGTTTAAGCGACCTTTGACTAGCGGAGGGACTGCGATTGGGCCTGAGGATCATGATTTTTGACTATGCGCGCCTATCCACGCAGGAATGTCATCAGGCAGAAGCGCCTTTGACACTTGACACGCCTGAGGTGCGTACATCCAGGGCATCCTCGCGGTGGGCGAATACATCCAGGGCATCCTCGCGGTGGGCGAATACATCCAGGGCATCCTCGCGGTCGGTGAATACATCCAGGGCATCCTGGCAGTCGGTGAATACATCCAGGGCATCCTGGCGGTCGGTGAATACATCCAGGGCATCTTGCCGACCTTGCAGGATCTCATCGAGTCAGCGTTCGCCCGGAGCACGAGGCTATGTGCTGGCCGATTCGCGCCCGCATGAACATGGCTGCCGACGCCGTGACCAGGCGATACCGCTCCTCCGGCACCAAGACTGACCAGCATGAGAGCCGGAACGAGAATCCCGCGCGTTGCCTGGCCGCGAACCGTCCGCGCCGAGCGCACACCGCGAGCGCCGCGCACCGATCCGTCGGCCAGCATAACCACATACCGTGACGGTCTGTGAATCTTCATCAAGAAGGTCCCCTCATTGGTGACAATGAATGCCAGGCCCCTCCAAGAGCGATAAGTTACACCACCATCCGTCTCGGTATATGAGGTTTGGATCGATTCGGCGGCGTACTGGCCGGCCTGGTCGGGACCCGCTCCGGTGCATAGGTAACTGGTGCCGCACGCGCCACACTGGCCACTGTGGTCTGTCCCGGCGGGCAGCAGTCGACTGTCGCTCCAGTAGGGACAGCCGGTTCAGCCGAACCTGGATCTAACGTCCCCTCTGCTACCAGAAATCCCACCAGCTTCTTTGGCCACAAACGTCCCACTGGACCTACCATGCCCACCGGCACCATCGGTCCAGCCAATCCAGGCTCGTTACCTGGGCATCGCCAGTCCCAGGCATCGCGCGACTACACCCACGTATATGAACTTGAATGACTCGCGCGGCGACATCGCGAAATTCACAATGAAACTTTCACTTCTTCAAGCACCGAAAGTGCGCGTCATATTTCCGTTCTTACTAGTTCTCGCTGGATTTATGTGAGAGCTGCCCATAACGGGGTATTGACGGGCCAGGATGTTTCTGAGGGTCCCTTTCAGGAACAGGCTGCGAACTTGCCCGGCGGTGGGAGAATGCAGGGGCGATCATGGAATTCCGGGTCCTCGGGCCGACTGAGCTATGGTCGGCCGAACAGCAATATGACCTTGGGCCAGCTAGGGAGCGCAGTGTCCTGGCGATCCTGCTGCTGATACCGCGCACGATAGTTCCGGCTGAGGCCCTGATTGACCGGTTGTGGGACACCCGGCCGCCGCCAAAGGCCCGCGAGAGCCTCTCGGTCTACGTCGCCAGGCTTCGGGCGTCGCTCCGCCAGGCCGTCGGGGACAGCGTCCGGCTGGCGGGCCGCGCCAACGGCTACGTACTCGATGTCGATCCCGAGGCGGTCGACCTGCATCAGTTCCGTCGGCTGCGCAGGCAGGCGGATGCCCTGATCGCGGGTGGCGACCACAATCGCGCAGCTTTTCTGCTGCGCGAAGCCGACGGGCTCTGGCGCGGCCAGGCGCTGGCAGGTATCCGCGGCGACTGGGTGGCGCGAATGCGTGACAGCCTCGAAGAGGAGCGCCGGGCAGCCATCCTGGAGCGCGTCGAGTGTGACCTGGAGCTTGGCAGGCACGCCGACCTGATCGGTGAGCTACGCGGCCTGCTGGCTCAGTACCCGCTCGATGAGACATTCATCGCCCATCAGATGGCGGCGCTTTACTGGAGCGGCAGGCCAGGGGACGCGCTCGGCCTGTACCGGGAAACCCGCAGCAGCCTTGTCGACGAGCAGGGCACCGAACCCGGGCCTGTGCTATCCGAACTCCATCAGCGCATCTTGCGCCGAGACCCCCAGCTTGCCGTCAGGCTCGCCCGCCGGCATACCGGCCAGGCGCCGCCACCACAGACGCTTCCGCCCGAGACGGCAGAGTTCGTCGGCCGCAGCGAGGAACTCGCGCTGCTGGCGGGAGAGCACGGCGACACCCCCGCGATCAGCCTGATCGAGGGCATGCCCGGGGTGGGAAAGACAACGCTCGCGGTTCACGCCGCCCGCATGGTCGCCGAACAGTACCCGGACGGGATGTTCTACCTCAACTTTCATACCCACGATCCAGGGTTCCCGTCACTCGACTCCGCCGAGGCGCTGCACCACCTGCTCCTGATGCTGAATGTGCCGGCCGCGCAGATACCTGACACTGTCGGCGAGCGCGCCGCGCTGTGGCGAGCCCAGCTGAGCCAGCGGCGTGCGGTGGTGATTCTCGATGACGCCGCCAGGCATGATCAGATCCGCCCGCTCCTGCCCACCAGGAGCGGGTGCCTGATCTTGATCACCGCCCGGCGCAGACTTCCCGACCTTGAGGGCGCCCGCGTGCTGACCCTCGACGTCCTGTCTCTCGACGACGCGGTCACGCTATTCACGCGGATCGCCGGACCGGGCAGGGCACCGGACTCAGGCGAGGTCGCCACGGCCGTGGGGCTGTGCGGACGCCTGCCACTCGCGATCCAGCTGACCGCCGGGCGGCTCGCGCAAGGCTACCCGCTCGGGCTTGCCGACCTCGTCGAGGAACTGTCTGCGCCTCCGGCCCGCCTAGGCGGCACGGGCCCGGCCAGCCCGGAGGTGACGAGCGCCTTCGACTTCTCTTACCATGCGCTGGAGCCCGACCACCAGCGGTTCTTCCGGCGGCTGGGCGTGAGCCCTTGCCCTGATTTCAGCCTGGAAAGTGCGGCAGCCCTGGGCGGCAGCACCCTCGCCGAGGCGGAAAAGGCCATCACCGCACTGCTCGACCATCACTTGCTGATTCGAGCCCCAGCCGGTCAGTACCGTTTCCACGACCTCATCCGCGGCTATGCGGTCGTCCGCGCCTCCCGCGATGACCGAGCACCTGAGCAGCGACAGGCAGTCGGCAGGCTCCTTGATTACTATCTGCATACAGCCGATCAGGCTGACCGGGTACTTCATCCGTTCCGGCGCCGGATGCCCGTGCCGGTCACCCATCTGCCGTTCGCCAGCCCGGCGCTAGGCACCCAAGAAGACGCCGCGGGCTGGATGGAGCTGGAGTGGCGCAACATCTTGCAGGCCGCGCAGCACGCGGGCAGGCACGAATGGAAGCGGCAATGCGCCGATCTCATTCACGTGCTGGCCGGCTTCGTGGAGATCAAAGGGTACTGGGACGAGGCGCTCGCTGCCCACACGCTGGCCCTGCAGGCGTGCCGTGATCTCGCTGACCCCGCCAGGGTCGCGCGGGCATCGCTAGAGCTCAGCGTGGTGAGCCAGCAGACCGGCCGCCACGAGGCCACGCTCGTTCTCGCTGAAGACGCCGCAGCGATCTACCAGTCGCTGGCCGACCGGCACGGTCTGGCCGAAGCCCTTGATCAAGTAGGGCTAGTCAACCAGCGAGCTGCCCGGTCTCGTGAGGCTCTCGCTTATTTCCACGAGGCGCGGGCGCTGTACAGCGACACCGGGGATTGCCATGGCGTGGCCAATACGCTGAGTCACTCTGGAATCGCCTGCTGGCATCTGGGGCGTTACCCTGAAGCAATGGGTCACCTGCGCGACGCGCTTTCGCTCTACCGAGACGTCGCAGCCAGACGCGGTGAGGCCAAAACCCTCAACAATCTCGGAAAGATGCAGCTGCATTGCGGCTTCCACAGGGATGCGCTCGAAAGCTTCCAGGCATCACTAGAGATTTTTGGCGAGATAGGCGGCGCGCAGAACCAGGCAATCCTGTATCACAATATCGGCAGCGTCTACCGTTACAAGGGCAGCTATGAGCAGGGGCTTGCCGCTTGCCAGCGGGCGCTTATGATATATCGTGACATCGGCGATCTCCCGAATGAAGCCAACGTACTTCGCGATATTGGCGCAATCTATCAGAGCGCGGAATGCTATGACGAGGCGCTGGTTCACTACCAGCAGGCAAGGTTGATCGCCGAGGAGATCGGAAACCTGTCCGAGCAGGTGACCGCATTTCGCGGGATAGCGGACGTACATCGCGGATCTGGCCGGTACGGCGAGGCGTCTGATCATTATCAGACCGCGCTCAAGCTAGCAAGGCAGATCGGCGATCCCTACGAGGAGGCCAAAATCCTCGAAGGAATCGCGGAAACGACGCTCAGCACACGAGGGCCCTACGCGGCCCGGATCGTATTCAGGCAGGCGCTGGACATCTTCGAGCGGCTCGGCGTACCGGAGGCCGAGTCGGCGCGGATACGCATCGAGACCACGGAACCGGCCTTCGGCCGCCGCATCTCCTAGTCCGCGCGCAGGCGCCGGCCGTGAAAGCGGCACTGACGCGGTGCTGGCGCGGTCCCAGGTGAGCCACGATCCGGTCCTGACCATCGCCCGCAGCCCTTGACGGCCACGCTCTGATCTAATCCGGCTTGCGTCCCTGACCTGGGATGCAAGGTGGTCGTCAAGCTGAATGAAACATGGACGTCAAGATTGGCGGTGCACGCTTGTGCTGCGGTTCCTGCCAGGAAAGCCGCTGGCGTCAGCAGCAGGAGAGCGATATGGCATGCGGGAGCGGAGTACGCCGGGCGTCCCGCCCGGACGAGGCAACGGAAACAGGCCGCTCGATGTCAGCGGACTGGCCCGGAGACGCACACGTCTTGGCCGACCTGCGCCTGGCGGCCAAGACACCGCCAGCGGGCGACCGGCGGGCGGGCGTTGTTATCGCAAAAGCTCTGGGGAGGTCTCCGTGGGCCTGACCCTGCCGGACTCTCGCTGGCGCATGCCTGGTCGCGGCCGGTCGCGTGGCCATGCCCACGGCCAGGAGCCGGGCGCGGAGCCCGCCGTGGCCCCGCCTTTCCTTGCCTGCCCGGTAGCGACCGACGACATTCAGGCGGACGTGGCTGCCGAACTGGCTGCGCTTGCCTCCGGCTGGTCCTGCGCTGGCGATGACTCGCTCGCCCTTGACCGCCTGCTGGTGAGCGCCGAGCGGTTCATTACGCTGTTCCACATCGAGAATGGTGCGGGACCGCCCGACCGGCGGCTCCGGCAGGTCCGCCGCGAGATCGAGGCAGCGGGCACCTACTGGCACACTCCGGCAGAGCTGGAATTCGGCGCACGGGTTGCCTGGCGGAACAGCTCGCGCTGTATCGGGCGGCTGTACTGGCGGAGCCTGCAGGTGCGCGATCGCCGCGAGGTCGTGGCGGCGTCGGGCATCGCCGCCGAGTCGATCCTGCACCTGCGTCAGGCGACGAACGGCGGGCGGATCCGGCCGGTCATCACCATATTCGCGCCGGACGCGCCAGACCGGCCAGGACCGCGGATCCTTAGCTCACAGCTGATCCGGTATGCGGGCTACCAGACCGCCGACGGCGCGGTAATCGGCGACCCCGCGAACTCGGAAATCACTCGACTTGCCCTCGACCGTGGCTGGCCAGGCGGTCGGCCAGCCGGCCGTTTCGACATACTGCCGCTGCTCGTGCAGCAGGCCGGCGCGCCAGTCACGCTGCACGTGCTGCCTGCCGACGCGGTACTGGAGATACCCATCGGACATCCGGAGTTTGGCTGGTTCGCCGACCTTGGACTGCGGTGGCATGCCGTGCCGGTGATCAGCGACATGTACCTGGACATAGGCGGCGTCTGCTACCCAGCCGCGCCATTCAACGGCTGGTACATGGGCACGGAGATCGGATCGCGAGACTTCGGCGACAGCACTCGCTACGACCAGCTACCGGTGATCGCACGGCACATGGGCCTTTCCACGACCAGCGACCGGACCTTGTGGAAAGACAGGGCGATGACCGAGCTCAACCTCGCGGTCCTGCATTCGTTCAGCACCGCCGGTGTGACGATCTCCGATCATCACACCGAGTCGGTCCGCTTTCTCCAGCATATGGCGCGGGAAGAGCGGCAGGGCCGGGCGTGCCCGGCGGACTGGGCCTGGATCGTGCCGCCTGCCGCATCGTCCGCGACGCCGGTCTTCCACCGGAACTACCAGAACTTCGACCAGACGCCGAATTTCTACCGCGACCCGCCGGGATACCAGGCCCGCACGTCACGAACGTCGACGTGACTTGCCACCATCGGCCGGTGCTCCGGTGATCGGTGCGCGCTCAGCGGCTTCCTGCAGTGAGGCCGCGTCCTGCCGCTCCCACTCCTCGATACCCCGCAGGACGCCTTCGGTGTAGGCACGCAGATGCGCCCGGTAGACGTCACTATAGGTACGCAGATAGGCCAGTTCGGCTTGCGCGGCCCTCCGCTCGTGGTCGGTCTGCGGTCCCGGCGCGGCGTTCAGCGCGGAAACCGCCGCATCTCGGGCCTTGGAGTGAGCGTCTTCCAGGAGCACGTCCGAGTACTGCTGGGCCTCTCGCATGATGTCATCGCGGCGCAGCCTGGCCTCCTCGGTTACCCGGCTGCTGTAAGCCTGGGCGTCGGCCACGTACCGGTCGGCGGTGACTTGCGCCGTTGATAGTATCCGCACCGCATGTACGTGCGCGTCTGCCTCACCGAACAGCACTGACTGCGCGTCGCCGTTGGACTGTCCGGCGATAATCCTCCGGCGGAGCCGCTGAACGTCCTGCCACAAAGACGCTCGCTCGTTCACCAGGCGCACGAACTCGGCGTGCACCGCGCTCAGGAACTCCCGGATGGGCTCCTCCTCGCAACCGCGCCGCCCCAGCCGCGACAGCGGAAACGTCACGGTCTGCAACACGTCGGGAGTCAACCGGTCCTTCTCGTCGAACCATGCTGTTGTCAAGGCTCGCTCCACCCGAAATCCTCGATATGTATTTGGTCGCGTTCTATGCCCGTTGAAGCCAGTCGAGCGACAGCCGTCTGGACCATCTCGGTCGGGCCGGCCAGATAGGCCTCGTGACCGGACCAATCGCCGTGCCGGGCCACCACATCTGGGAGGCTGCCGGTTTCGCCGCCGAACTTAGAGCTGCCAGATACGACTGGCGTAACCGTCAGCCACGAGTACTGGGCAGCCATCTTCTCCAGGCTGTCCAGGTCATAGAGTCCGTCGGCAGTCCGCGCGCCGAAGAACAGGTGTGCCTTCGGTGGCTCCTGCTCAGTCGTCAGCTGTTCGAGAATGGCTTTCAGCGGAGCCAGCCCGGTACTTCCCGCGACTAGCAAGAGGTCCCGGCCGGAGAAGGGCTGAGTCAGCGTCAGCGCCCCGACCGGAGGCCCTAGCCGCAGCTCGGTGTCAGCGATCGCGGCGCTGGTAAGCGCCATGCTCACCGCCCCGCCGTCGATCAGCCGGATGTGGAACTCCAGAAGCCCGTCGCCGCGCGGCGCGTTCGCCATGGAGTAGTAACGCCACAGCTTCGGGCGGCTCGGCGATTCGATTGCCACAGACTGGCCGGGTAGATAGTCAATTCGCGGCTCTGGCCGGACAAACAGCACGCTGATATCGAACGTCCTCCGCTCGCAGGCCACGACCGTGCCGCGCCACCAAGGTGGCCGCAACTGCTCGTCCGCGCGTGCCGCCGCGATCATGACGGAGCCGATGAGCTCGTAGGCCGCCCTCCAGTCGGCGGCCAGCGCCGGCGTCCAGCCCGGTCCGGCAAAGTGCTCCAGCGTCGCCAGCAGGCTGTCGCCCACCGCGCCATAGTGCTCGGCGACGGCGCCGAACTTCCTATGATCACGACCCAGGCCCTGAAGAAACGCGGTCAGCTCATCAACACTGTCGACCTGGGCAACGATCTTCACCAGTGCATCGACCAGGTGGCCGCGCTGCGCCGCCATCGAGACCGGGAACAGGTCCCGCACCTCAGGATGCTTGATGAATAGGTCCGAGTAGAAGAACAGCGGCAATTCGTCACCATGCATCGCGATGTGGGCGAAGCTATCCCGCAGCCGGGCAACATCCAACGGTCCCGCCTCTCTGCGCCGTCGCCGCCAGTTGACCCATCTCGGCACGCTGACCTCCGCCCTGCCAGATCCGGTCAACTGTTGCACGCTGGATCGCGGCGGCATTTGCATGAGAAGTCTGCTGCAAGTTGCACGGCAAGACATCCGTCAGGTGACGGACTTTTACTGGGCAACGGCCGACGGCCACCGCAAGATCGTCGCGCGCCATCACAAGCTCGCGATGATCGAACGGTGGCCGCCTCAGATCAGGTAACCGATAGAGATCAAGAGCTACAGCCGGAACGCACGGCAGGCGGGACTCTACGGAGCTCCGCCTGTGACGTTCATATATTACTAAAACGGTTGAATTCTCCGTTTTTCACACCTCCGAGAAAGGCGTCCCATTCGCCAGACGTGAACCGGAGCACCGGGCCTTGGGCGTCCTTGCTGTCGCGAACGCCGATCTGCTCGCCGGGCAGGCTCGCCACCTCGACGCAGTTGCTCAGAGCGAAGCTCAGCGAGCTCTTAATCCAGTGCGGACCTGAATCCTGCCCTCCCGCACGACCACCAGGCATAAGCCTTCTCACGTTTTACCTCCTTGAATCTGATGATTAGTTACTTTGAGCGACCAATGGTCGAGTAGGTGGCGTATCAGCCACCTTGTGATGGGGCTATCTAAGCAGCAGTGGCCCCGGTTGTCACTGATGTCTCTTGAGTTTCATCTGTACCTAAGATCTGGTCTGCGTGGGCGGCATGCAAACCGTTGCGGCACGGGCCGGGCCTGGCCACCCGGATCGGCGGAGTCCGCGTCGCTTCCGGGCGGGAACCGCGGCGGGATCGTACCTCGCTGGCCGATGTTCGAGGGTGCCAGAGCGCAAAATGAACCGTGATCAGCAGGCACGGACATCCAGTCGGGGGATGATCCGGCTGATGCTGCCGACGTCGGGCAGCGCTGCTGCCGGCGTCGGGCAGCGCGATGTTCGCGGCGAGGCCGGCCGCGACGGCGAGCGTCAGGACAGCCTAGGCGGCGCGAACCTGGACTCGGCCCGCACGGGTACCCGCCAGGCGTAATGCGCTCATTTCATTACCTCGCTGAATGTCGTGTGGCTTGCCCGGAAGCGAGTGAATACGCGACGTATTCTATCAGCTACTTAGCGTACCCGCTGGGTACTTGACCAATACGACTCAGCTGTTTCGTGTATGAGCGCCTTGGACGACATGGGGTCGAGCGATGCATCGACGAGCATTTTAAATGCCAGCCTATGCAGGTAAGTCTCCCTTTCGCCTTCTACCGAGAAGTCGTTCCTCAAATGCTCCGTGCATACTACATCGTGCATAATGGCATCATTGTCCGGCCCGAAGCCAAATATGACAAATGACTCCCCGAAGACCGGGTGCCGTGCGTCAAGCGGCAGGATCTGCAACGTCACGTTCGGCCGGTCAGCCTCCTGCGCAAGCCGCTTGAGCTGCTCATACATCGCCAGGTCGTCGCCTACGCGGCGCTTGAGGATCGACTCATCGAGAACGACTGCCAACTGACGCCACGGTTCGAGGGTCAGCACCTGCTGGCGCTGCATCCTGACCTTGACCAGCCGCTCGATCAAGCCCGGTGCGATCGGCTCGATCCGATTATAGCCACTGATTATATGCCTGGCGTAGGCTTCGGCCTGCAAAATACCGGGTACGACCTCAACGTGCCAGATAGCGATCGAGCTTGCCTCATGTTCAAGGCCGATGAACTGCTGATAATCGGCTGAAATGCTATCCGCGAATTCTTCCCACCATCCTTTCTGAGCCGCATCTCTGGCCAGGCCGAGTAGCAGCGCGCGACGAGATCCGCTGATCTCGTAGTAGTCAAGCAGCCTTTCGACCTCGCGTAACTTCATGCCTGTTCTGGCCAGCTCGTATCTGCTGATCTTGGAAGGCGACCACCTCAACGCAGCCGCGACGGCGTCCCCGCTCTTGCCCTTGGCTTCTCTGATCGTACGGAGCTCCGCCGCAAGCCGGCGGCGCCGTACCGTAGGACTTCCCGGCATGACCATTTCGGCGTCCTCCTCGTCGGCACGCGCTCAGCGGTACCGGCGTGACCATCGCCGCGAGCTACCTGATCGGCTTCAGCCGAAGCTCACATAGAAATTTCATCGCACGGCACCGTGAGAACCAGCGTAGCCAATCCTCGGCGCTCGGCAATGCGCAGGACACGCGGAGGAGGCGACGACATCATGGATGTGGAGGCCTGCAGCATCCGTCCTCCGGGCGCCAGGCCGTCTCGTCACTCCGGGGGTGATGCCGGCTCGCGACCGTGCCAAGTGCGCCGGGCAAGCGCGGCGGCCAAGCGCGGCGGGCCAAGCGCGCGGAGCAGGGCGGCGGGCCAAGCGCGCGGAGCAGGGCGCACTGCGGTCTCGCCGCGCGGGCCATGCAATCAGCGCCCGGTCAGCGGCGGGACAAGGCTGCGCGCTGGATGCGACCCGCGACCCGCGACGATCGGCAGGTGCGCAGCCCGAGGCCAGGCGACCGGTAATGACCGCGCGATCGCCACCGAGAACTGGCCTGGCTCCGCGTGGACGCTAGTCGTCGGGCTTTGACAGGTCAGGCGTGAAAATAGAGATTGGGGTTTGCCGATGAGCTAGCGGCTTGCACGTGAATACTGGCTGCATGACCGGCGGCGGTTGGCATTGCTGAGGCCGCCAAGATGGATCCGGCCGCGCCAAGCGCTAGAATGGCGGGAATGATAATTGCCCGTCCGATGCGCATAACTCCTCCATGGCGATTCCCCGAGGCCAGCGGCCAGGTTGCCCCGACCGAGTCGGCCTGAACGGCGCATCTCTGTCAGGAAGGGAATTCCCTCCTTCCGGTAATTCTACGCACCCTAGGCGGTTATTCTTAAATAGTGAAATCTGCGCAACAATTACCGTCGGCTTAGCGTGGAGATATTCACTTCTCCATGCGGAGGAATGTTCACTTTCCCGTGCACTGCAAGGTACCGGGCAACTTGCAGCACGCGATGCGGTGGCGGTGGCGCTGGCCATTCCTGTCGGCCCGGGGGATAAAATACTAGACTTGCACCGAAAAGCACCACTTGTATAACTAATGTTCTAGTAGTAAAGTTCGCTCCGTGCCCGCCGAGACCCTGGCCGGTGCGCTCATCGGCCGCCACAACGAGATGGCGATGCTGGTCAGGCACATGAAGGCGGTCGCCGCCGGCCGTGGTAACGCGGTGCTGATCGAGGGCGAGCCGGGAATCGGCAAATCGGCGCTGGTCCGCAGTGCCCTGGCCGTCGTGGCGGAAACCGGCTGTCAGGTGTTCTGGGGTGCCGGTGACGAACTGGGGCAGGCGTTGCCGCTGCTGCCGCTGCTTGAGGGATTGCGGGTGCGCGAACCCTCGACAGATCCGCGCCGACATACGATCGTCCGGCTCCTGCGTGGCGAGGTAAGTGCTGATCGCGGCACGGACGTGTCGGCCGCGCTGGCCGAGCAGTTGCTGGCACTCATTGCCGAGCAGTGCTCGGAACGGCCGACGATCCTGGTCATCGACGATCTCCAGTGGGCAGACCAGGCCAGCGTCGCGCTCTGGGCGCGGCTGGCAAGGTCAGTACAGCAGGTACCGCTGCTGCTGGTCGGGATGATGCGTCCGGTGCCGCAGCGGGAGGACTTGCTGGCGCTGCGGCGAGCGGCAGGCGATGCGGGGCGATTGCAGCTCACCAGGCTCACCGAGGCTGCGGTGGCCGAACTGGTAGCCACCCTGGTCGGCGGCGAGCCCGACGACAAGCTGCTTCGGCTCGCCGAAGGTGCGGCGGGCAACCCGCTCTACCTCTGCGAACTGGTCGCCGCGCTGGCTCGCAGCTCTGGCCTTACCGTTACCGATGCGGGCACTGCCGTGCTGACGAGCGGTCAGGCACCGAGTTCCCTGTCGGCGGCGATAGCGGACCGCCTTGGATTTGTCTCCGGGTCGGTGCGTGCCGTGCTCAGAGCAGCGGCCCTGCTTGGCGTGGACTTCGCCGTGCCGGACCTTGCGATTGTTCTGGGTCGCGGCGTGGCGGACCTGATCCCGGCCGTTGACGAGGCGCGCGCCGCGGGCGTGCTCGCAGAGTCCGGCTCCGGTCTCGGATTCCGGCATCCGATGATCCGTGCGGCGCTGTACAACGATATGCCGCTGCAGGTGCGCGCTGCCTTGCACCGCGGCGCTGGGCGTGCCCTGGCTGAAGCAGGAGCACCGACGGACCGGGTGGCAAGGCAACTGCTCTGGGCCGTTGGCGGATCTGGCGATACGGCCGAGCCAATGGACGAGTGGATGCTGGGCTGGCTGGCTGACGCCGCGGATCTGCTCGTTGGCCAGGCGCCTGGGGTCGCGGCCGAGCTTCTGCGCCGAGGGGTCGCGAGCACCCCGGCAAGCTCGGCCCAGCACGACGGTCTGGTCAGCAGACTCGCCGACGCGCTGTACCGCGTCGGCGACGCGGCCGCCGCCGAGCAGGTGGCGAACGACGCACTGGTGCGGGTCGTGGAGCCTGATCTCCTCGTTGACCTGCACTGGACGCTCGCGCAATGCCGGATAAGGCTCGGCAGATCGGCCGAGTCGCTGGCCACGCTGAACCGGGCGCTTGCCTTTCCGGGAATCTCCGCCACGCACCGAGCGCGACTGCTCGTCCTCGCTGCGCGGACGCACAGCAACCTCGGCGAGGTTGAGAAGGCGGGCCGGGTCGCCGCCACCGCGCTCGCTGCGGCTTCGCAAACCGGCGACAACTGGGCGATGGGCTGGGCATTGCACGTGCTTACCATCGTGACCGCGGTGCAGGGGCAGATGACCGACGCTCTGCCGCTGTTCGACCGGGCGCTGACGGTGACCCAGGCCGATCCGACGCTGACCGACCTGCGGTTGCTGCTCCAGATCAACAAGGCGGTCACGCTCGGAAACCTCGACCAGTACGAGGACGCCTTCGCCGCAGCCAGGGAGGCACGGCAACTCGCGCGTCAGGTCGGCACCGTGGTCCGGCTGGCTCAGGCGCATTGCGCACTGGGCAAGCTGTTGTTCGATACCGGGCAGTGGGACGATGCGATCGCCGAGGTGGAGGTCCTGGACCAAGACCTGAAGGAGCCGGCCGCAGCCTGCTGCGACCTCGGCATTGCGGCGGTGATCTGCTTCCACCGCGGCGAGGTCGCCGCGGCGCGGCACCATCTCGCTGCCGCGGTCCCGCATGCCAACCAGATCGGCAACCGGGTGGTCGGCTCGCTGGCGCTCGCCCGCAGCCTGGACCACGAGCAATCCGACGCGCTCCCTGAGGCGCTTGCGGTGCTGACAGCCGGGTTCGCCGACAATACCGAGGAACTCGATGAGATCGAGGACCTGCTTGCTGATGCCGTCCGCCTAGCCACGACGATCGGCGATTTAATTGCAGCGAAGGCCATCGCCGAGCACGCTACGGCGCTTGGCGCCGGTTCAGCGATCCCCCATCGGCAGGCCAACGCGCTGTACTGCCGCGGCCTAATTGATCATGACGCAAGCCGATTGCTGCAGGCCGCCGACTGCTATGCCGACGCCGGCCGACCGCTGCTGAGCGCGAAGGCGCTGGAGGCAGCCGCGGGAGTTTTCGTCAGTGCCGACGACCGGGGCCAGGCACGGGCCGCGTTCACCCGCGCGCTGGAGGCCTATGCCTCACTTGGCGCCGCCGCGGATGTGGCCAGGATCCAGGCCAGGTTCCGGGCTCATGGCATCCGCCGGGGACCGCACGCGAAGCACCGGCAAGCACGGAGCGGCTGGGACAGCCTCACGCCGACCGAGATAAAGGTCGCCGCGCTCGTTGAACATGGCTTGTCCAACCCGGAGATCGCTGCCAGGCTGTTCCTGTCGCCGCGGACCGTCGCGACCCACGTTTCGCACATCCTGAAAAAAATCGACGTGCATTCGCGCACGGACATTGCCCGTGAAGCGGCCCTGCGCACCATCAGCCCGAGGTGACCTGGCAAGGGAGTTGAGCTGATTGGTGCGCAGGGCCCGTCCGGGCGGACCAGCCACGGGCTGACGGCTACCCGATATGACCGTGGCGGCCCTTGGAACTGCGGTCGGCGCTCTCGTCAGGTTCGTCGGAGAACGCGAGCGTGAAGTACACGACCTTGCCCGCAGGGGTCCGGTGGAAACCCCAGTCGGTCGACAGGGTCGAGACAAGCATCAGGCCTCTCCCGGCCTCCGCGTCGACCGGCGCATCTACCAGCCCCGGCGCGGACTGCGATGTGTCGTGGACATTCACGCGTAACTCGTGGCGGCCGCAGCTGATTACAAGCGTGACCGTCTGACTCGGCCCGTGCATTATCGCGTTGGTCACCAGTTCGCTGGTGAGGAGCGCGGCGACGGATCGATCGACGGGGACACCCCAGGCGCAGATAGCCGCCTGCACCAGGCCGCGGGCTTCGGCTGCGGCTGCCGGTGTTGCCGCTAGCGAGATACGGCGTGGGCTTCGCACGGCTGGGCGGGTTGGCGCCATCGTGTCCATCTGATTCCTTGCCGGGCCAGTCGAGCCGGTCTGGAACTGCGCGGGTCACTCTGCGCAGCCAGTCCAGGACAGATTCGTTCAAACTGTCAACGGTTGATCTTGTTGTGCTTGCAATACAAATACTGCTGAAACTTGCAGCGCGAGACATCGGTCGGATGACGGATATTGAAGGATGACCACCGTCAACGATTTCGACGTGGCCATCTGGGATGCAGCGCCAGTGATCTTGTCCGCCGGGACCTGACGGACAGCGCCGTCGGTCTCGCCCGCATGCTCCACCTGCTCAGGCGACTCGCCCAGTTCAGGACGCGCTCGGCGGACGACCGCCGCGACCGGGACCAGCGGTCAGCGGCGCCAGCGCTTCTTCCTCGGAGCCAGAACAGTGAACTGCGGGCTCCCGGCCGCGGCGTCCGGGACGAACTGGACGGTCCTGCCGCGCAGCACATCACCAGCGGGGCCGCCTCTGAGCAGGACGCCGATGTCCGAGCCAGGCTCGGCTGCCGTCAGCACGGCACGGAACTGCTCGATCCCGCCGACCCGCCAGCGCAGGCCATCGCACACCACGGTGTCACCGAGGTTCAGCTGACCGTTGCCCTCCAGCCGGCCCGTCACCACCGTGCCGCGGCCCTTGATGTGAAAAACGTCGCCGACGGTCATCCACAACGGGGACCAGCCCTGGCCGATCGGCGGCATGGTCATGAGAGGGCCTTTCCACAGGTACAGGATAGTGCCGCGCCGGGTGGCTCGTAGCGCGCTGCGGCGGCACGCGGCCCGCCTTGAAGGCGGGCCGCGTGGTACCCCCAGCCATCAGGGGCCGGTTACTTCACGATTTGGATGACGCGTTCCATGCCGAGCGTGGAGTGCTCGTGACCTGGGCAGGTTTCCTGTCACTCGCTGTGGTACTCGTCGTGGCGGCGCCACCAGAAGCCGGTCTCGTTGCGGCCGAGTGGCGCCCGGTCGAGCCACTGGTACATGCCCCAGAGGCCGTCGA
>OCZU010000337.1_pt1 | contig 33014 bp, 28 predicted proteins | sample 1539001 | NCBI WGS metagenome assembly OCZU01 (sample SAMEA3539306, study PRJEB22396) | soil metagenome | biome: tundra; feature: field; material: soil | place: USA | collected 2010-05 | depth 0.15 m | reverse complement strand
ATGGCAAAACGCCACTTCAAACATTCATCGAGAGCGCGACGCTGGCGTACGATAAGCAACTGGATCGGATCAAGCCGACATCCGAGCCGGTAACTGCAGCAGCATAGTCGGAGTGTCCGTCAGATCAAGTCTCGCCTAGGACATGTAATCAATTGGGTAAACCGCCGACCACCATGGTGGTGACTCACTGCTTACGGCGTGGCGCGCAATCAATTGCACGGATCGGTAACAGCGATTTGACTGCCCGTAACATGTACCGGGTAACCCTGCAATCAATTGCACCGCAAGGTCGTTGCGTGAAGGCTAGATGCTGGAGGCAGCCGCAACACCCGGTCGAAGCTGCTCAGCAACTGTCTGGCCCCACTGGGCCATATAACCTGGGGGTTGTCTTTCCCAAGCGCGGTTTGGTTGTTCGTCTCGGGGTGAGGTTCGGCGTAGGAGCGAATGCGACGGCGCAATCATGCACGTCTCATTCGGTCCCTTATCACCATCTCATTTAATACTCTATGTCCCTATACCAGAGGTGAAGAAATGGCGGGCATCTGTGAATTCTTGGCGGACGCGGGTGAAGAACTTGCGGACGCGAGTGAACTAGCGGCGGTTAGGGTGTGAAGTTTCGGCGGCTCATTCTCGATTTGCAGGGATAGGGCATTCGCGAGGCCAACGTAGTTCACCCGCAGCCTCTTCGAGTTGCGGCCCTTGTTCGTCGTCTTCTCTACGACCAGGACCCCGAGTTTTCCGAGCTTGCTGAATGCCCGCTCAAGCGTGCGCTCGCCAACGAATGGGAGCATGTCCTCGTGCCATTCGCGGACCGTTTTCTTGACCCACCAATCGGCCTTCTTGTATGTCCTGATGTGCAGGGTTTGAAGAATGATCGCCTCCACTACCCCGAACTTCATCGCAAGCGTCGGGAATACCTTGACGGCTCCGACACCGGTCATGAGCAGTTTTCCCGCGAAGAAATTGGCGTGCTTGGGGTCCTTGCTGCTCGCGCCCATCTTGTAGCGGTTGTACGAGGCACCACGCTCTACTTCAATCCAACCGGCCGCTTCTAATTTTTGGACAATTTTCATGAGCCACCTGGTACTAAAGAAGGGCAATTGGTTCTGCCACTGGTCATACGTGTAGCAAAGGATGCGGTCGCCATCGTCGTCGGTTATGAACGTTTTCTTGCACCAGTAATGAATCTGTTGCAAGAGCAGGGCGTCGCTGATCGACAAGATGCTAGGACCATCCAAGAGGTCGGGAATCAGCATCAGCGCAGGCTCGGTCATCAGCGAAGGCTTTTTTGGTGTCAGCATAGCGGTGAGTCCAGGACGTTGCGCCTGCGCAGGCCCAACGGTCGGACGCTGACTGGATTCAGCGGTGATGAAAGACCGCGGGACTCCGCAAGTTGCCTCGCAGCACTTGACCGTGATGTCGGATTCACGCGCATGACGCTATGAGTCCAGGAAGGCCCTGATGGTCCCGGTCTTCCAGTAGGGGAATTTGCCGTCGCGCCCGTCGGGCTTCGGATAGCGGGTCGTCGTTTCGCCAGGCTTCGGTTTCAGACCTGCGTACAGCGTCGCGTGCGCGATTCCAAAGATTGCCAGTAGGTGCGCTACACGCAGCCGTCCGGGCTGGTCGATGCTAATGATCGGGGCCTTAGGCGCGGTGTGACCTCGCAGCTTCTTCTGTGGCGCGACGATGCTTGTCTGATACGTGTTGCTCATGTTCGTGCTCCATTTGTGGCAGCACGCGCAAGCACGCCGCCGGTCAATTTCTTCCGGCGGTGAAAATCACGTGGGATTTTCCCGACGCCGAAGTGGTCGTTACCCCGAGCGACCGTTGCGGTCGCGCACACCACTCCATTGTCGGGTGAGAAAACTACATGTGCTGTAGGTCTCTTAAGACTGACACTATCCTGCTGCGGTAGTTCCCGTCTGTCCAAGAACTTTGTTTATCGGCACCACGGTCGCACCCGCGCCCAGCGCGTCAACGTAGGCTGCCCATTGCTGCATCATGTTCGCCCGCTCCTGCAAATACTCGGCGTGATTGTAAGCAGCCTTCACTTTGTTCCGCTCGGCATGTGCCAACTGTCGTTCAATGACCTCGGGGCGGTAGCCCAGCTCATGCAGCAGTGTGGAGGCCGTGCTTCGGAACCCATGGGCAGAGAATTTTCCACGATAGCCCATCCGCTCAAGTGCCCGGTTGATGGTAGTCGCGGTCATGCAGTCTTTCGGCGAGCGGTAGTTCGGGAATAGGTAATTCCGATTCCCCGTCCACTCCTTCAATTCCTTCAGCAACACGACGGCCTGCGCGGATAGCGGGACAAGGTGCTCGGCCTTCATCTTCATACGCTCTGCGGGTATTCGCCAGATCGCCGCTTCAAGGTCGAATTCTGACCAAGTTGCCTTCCGCAGCTCCACCGTACGTACAAATGTAAGCAGCAATAGCTCGACCGCGATGGACGTAGTTCGATAGCCCCCACATTTGCCAAGGGCCGTCATGAAGGCAGGTATCTCTTTCGCCGATAACGCTGCGTTGTGCCGAACTTTTGGACGAACGACTGCCCCCTTCAATGCAGCGGCAGGGTCGGCATCAGCTTGAAGATTCGCCACCGCAAACCGAAACACCGCTGAGCACCATTGGCGGATCGAAATGGCGATGGTTTCCGCACCACGAGCTTCCGCCTTTTTCATTATGCTCAGCACATGCGCCGCTGTGACTTGCTTGATTGGCAGCGCCCCGATCTGCGGGAACACGTCCGACGCCATGAAACGTTCGACTTGGCGCAGGTAGTAAGGTGTCCAACGCTTCTTGTTCTTCTCAATCCAGTCGTTGGCGATGGCCTTGAACGTATTGTCCGCGTTGGTGGTCTGCTTTAGTTCTTCGGCCTTGCGGTTGTGGAGCGGATGAACACCGAGGTCAACCAGTCCTCGGCTCTTCGCGTGCTCGGCGCGGGCCTTCGCCAGACCAAACGCAGGGTACTCGCCGATGGCGAACGTGCCCTCCCTGCCCCCAATGCGGTACTTGTAACGCCAGAGCCTCGCCCCGGTTTGGCTGACCAACAAATACAAGCCGCCGCCGTCGGCTATCTTGTACGGCTTGGCTTTGGCCTTCGCGTTCTTGATTGCAATGTCTGTGAGTGCGTATTTCATGGGGGCATCGTATTTGTCGTTTTTCGATACCCCCTACGATGCCCCCACGTGTCTCAGATTGCAATGGATAGCGCCAGGTGGTGTTGTTCGATAAGCGTGTGTGCGCGAACGACTTTGTGATTCCTGGAAGATACGCTTGGTTACGCTGAGGCCATCATGCTCGCTGTCGATCAGGAGCAGCATGGCTTCAGCCCTCCGCGTCCAGGCCCAGCTGAACCATGTCGGCGGCCCGCTGCAGCGCGCGCAGCTTGTTGAGCGTCTCCTGCCATTCGCCCTCGGGAGACGAGTCGTGGACGATGCCACCTCCGGCCTGCGCGTACAAGACGCCGTCCTTCACGACCGCGCTGCGCAGCGCGATGGCGGTGTCCATGTCGTCCTGAAAGCTGATGTAGCCCACCGCGCCGGAATAGATGCCCCGACGCGATGGCTCGAGCTCGTCGATGATTTCCATCGCGCGGACCTTGGGCGCGCCGCTCACGGTCCCCGCGGGAAACGTGGCGCGCAGCACATCGATGCTGGTGAGATCTGGCTTGAGCAGTCCTTCGACGTTGGAGACGATGTGCATCACGTGGGAATAGCGCTCGATGATCATGCGCTCGGTCACCTTCACCGAGCCGGTCTGCGCGACCCGGCCGACGTCGTTTCGCCCCAAGTCGAGCAGCATCACGTGCTCGGCGATTTCCTTGGGATCGTTCAATAGCTCGGTCGCAAGCGCTTCGTCGGCATCGCGGTTCGCTGCGCGCGGCCGAGTGCCGGCAATCGGCCGTAGCGTGATGTTCGCACCTTCCTTGCGCACCAGTATTTCGGGCGACGCGCCGACCAGATGAAAGTCGCCGAGATCGTAATAGAACATGTAGGGCGACGGGTTGAGCGAGCGCAGCGCCCGGTACAGCGACAGCGGCGGCGCCGTGAACGGCCGTCGCATCCGTTGCGAGATGACGACCTGCATGATGTCGCCGGCCGCGATGTACTCGCGCGAACGCGCCACTGCGGCCTGATAGCCTTCTGCGCCGAATTCGCTTTCGGCGACGGTGAGCTCGGACGCCGTCTGAAACGGAATCGCGGGCGGCTGCCGCAGCTTGCGCCGGAGCTCCTGCAGCCGGTCGTGCGCGGCCCAATAGGCATTCGGTTCCGCCGGGTCCGCGTAGACGATGAGCGAAATCTTGCCGGAGAGATTGTCGACGACCGCGAGCTCCTCGGTCAGCAGCAAGAGAATGTCCGGAATGTCGGCAAGCTCTGCGGTCGGCGGCGGCGCCGACGCTGCCAGCTTGGTCTCGATATGACGAACCGTGTCGTAGCCAAAATAACCGGCGAGCCCGCCGCAGAAGCGCGGCAGACCCGGTCGCGGCGCGGCGCGATAGCGGCGGAGGAACTCGCCGATGAACGCGAGCGGGTCGCCCTCGTGCCGCTCGATGATGCCGCCGCGATCCTCCACCTCGATCTGCCGGCCCCGCGAGCGGATACGAAGCTTCGCCGGCAGGCCGATGAAGGAATAGCGGCCAAAGCGTTCACCGCCGACCACCGACTCGAGCAGGTAGGTGTAGCGCTGGTTGGCGAGCTTGAGATAAAGCGACAGGGGCGTGTCGAGGTCGGCGAACGCCTCGAGCACGAGCGGAATGCGGTTATACCCTTGCGCTGCGAGAGCGCGGAATTCGGCTTCGGTCATGATGCTCCAACGATTCTCTGGTCGAACGCAACGTCACTGCAGGCGCCGCTTTTTGCGCGCGGCGCTAAGCGCGGATCACGATAGGCGCGGCCAGCGCCAGTCGTTGCCGTGCCGCCAGGCCCAGCCGTTGCGATTGAGAATGTCGAAGCTCATTGGATCGAGTGTGCGGCAATTGGCCGCGAGGAAACTATACCATCCCGCCCCGACCTTTGCATCCGGTCGCGACGCTTTTCGGATCGAGGCCAGCCTTCACCCGGCGCGCACGACTTCGGCGCGCATCGCGGCGATGGTCTTGGCGTAATCACCGCTGCCGAAGATCGCCGATCCCGCGACGAACCTGTCCGCGCCGGCCCGGGCGACCGCGCCGATGTTGTCGACTTTGACGCCGCCGTCGACCTCGAGCCGGATTTCCCGTCCGGTGCGCGCGGCCACGGCCTCGATGCGTGTCCGCGTAAGCGCGATCTTCGCGTATGCCTCGTCGATGAACGACTGTCCACCGAAGCCCGGGTTCACCGACATGATCAGGACGACGTCGAGCTTGTCGAGTACATGATCGAGGCAGTCGAGCGGAGTCGCGGGGTTGATCGCCAATCCGGCCTGGCAACCGTGCTCGTGGATGAGCGCGATGGTGCGGTCGACGTGAAGGCTCGCCTCCGGATGAAAGCTGATGATCGTCGCGCCGGCTTCGGCAAAAGCGGTGGCAATCGCGTCGACGGGCGTGACCATGAGGTGAACGTCGATCGGCACCCTGACGTGCGGCTTCAGTGCCCGGCACACCAGTGGCCCGATGGTGAGATTCGGAACGTAGTGATTGTCCATCACGTCGAAGTGAATCAGGTCGGCGCCGGCATCGATGACCGCTCGGACTTCGTCGCCAAGGCGCGCGAAGTCGGCGGAGAGAATCGAAGGCGCAATCTGGCATGTACGCATCGCGTTATAATTGCTCCGTCTTCCCGGGAAGGGCTTTGCCGTGGGCGCAGGCGAGAAATACGAGATCACCGTCGTACCGAAGGCAAGCTACGTCGAGGACCAGTCGGACCCGTCGAAAAACCAGTACGTCTTTGCATACACGATAACGGTCACCAATTCCGGCACCGTTCCGGCGCAACTCGTAAGCCGGCACTGGGTCATCACCGACGCCAACAACAAGGTCGTCGAGGTCAAGGGTCTGGGGGTCATCGGACAGCAGCCTCTGCTCAAGCCCGGCGAAAGCTTCGAGTACAGCAGCGGAACGCATCTGGAGACAGCGGTAGGCACCATGCGCGGCGAGTATCAAATGGTGGCCGAGGATGGGCAGCACTTCGACGCGCCGATTCCGTCGTTCACCCTGTCGGTGCCGCGCGTCCTTCATTGATGCCGGCGTCGAGACCTGCGCCGCGCCAAGGCGGCGCGTGCACGCCGGCATCCGACGGGCACTGTTGCCGCCCCTCATAACGGTTTCGTGCACGGGTTTTCCTGCACGCGCGTCGGTCACTTTTTGCGGACGCCCTTGGCTGATCCGTCGTCGTCCGGTGGCCTCGAATCCGATGGCGTACGCGGCGGTAGCTTGCGCCTCCCGCCCATCGTGAACCAGACGATGAACACCGCCAGCAACAGCGCAACCAGCGCTTCGAGAAGTATCCATGCCATCGCGATGCATTCCTGTGTCGCTGCGCTTTGTGCGCTGGTCGTGTCTTGCGAAACGGCCCGCGCTCCCATTTCCGTTCCCGTGGCTCCGCCGGAGCCCGCAAGCGTCGTGTTCCAGGCGGTTCCCTTTTCGGCTTTACCGGGCTGGAGCGGCGACACTCCGTCCGCCGCTTTGCCCTCGTTTGTCGCAAGCTGCCGCACCCTTATGGCGAGACCCGAATCGGCGGCGATCTGGCAACCCGCGTGCGGTGCCGCACGTGCGGTCGCAGCACACGATGATGCCGGCACGCGCGCGTTTTTCGAAGCGCAGTTTACTCCATACCGCGTGACTACCGCCGACGGGATCGACGTCGGACGCGTGACCGGCTATTACGAACCGCAGCTCAAGGGCAGCCGCGCGCGGACCGATCGCTACCGCTATCCGCTGTACGCGCCACCCGACGACCTGCTCACGATCGACTTGGGCGAGCTATACCCCACGCTAAAGGGCGAGCGCGTTCGCGGCCGTCTCGACGGCAAGCGCGTCGTGCCGTATTGGTCGCGAGCGGACATCGAAGCAGGAAAAGCTGGATTGTCGGGAAGGGAGCTCGTTTGGCTGGACGACGCGGTCGAAGCGTTCTTCGCGCAAATCCAGGGCTCGGGCCGCGTCGACCTTCCCGACCGGAGCACCATGCGCATCGGCTACGCGGATCAGAACGGATATCCGTACCGTTCCATCGGGCGTGTGCTGATCGAGCGCGGCGAATTGACGCTGGAAACGGCGTCGATGCAGGGCATTAAGGCGTGGGGAAGGCAACATCCGGACCAACTACCGTCGCTGCTCGATGAAAATCCAAGCTACGTCTTTTTTAGAGAGATCGCCGCCCATTCCGACAGCGAAGTGGAAGGCCCGATCGGCGCTCTCGGGGTACCCCTCGCCGCAGGCCGGGCCATCGCGGTGGATCCACGCTTTCTGCCTCTGGGTGCGCCGATCTTTCTGGCAACGACAGAGCCGCTTTCAAAGGTCCCTCTGCGACGCCTGGTTCTGGCGCAGGACACGGGTGGCGCGATCAGAGGCGCGTTGCGTGCAGATTTCTTTTGGGGCTCGGGAGACGAAGCAGGTCGAAACGCAGGACGGATGAATCAGGCGGGCATGCTGTGGTTGCTGTGGCCGAAAGCGTCCCCACCGTCGATCACGCCTCGGCCGACAGCTCGCTAACCGCTAACTCCCAGCCGCGCCAAGAATCGGCGCGAAGAACAGGTCCTTCCATGTCGCCGGCCGGGCCTTGATCGTGCCGACGCGCGACATGAATTCGGCGTATTTCATGGTCCCGTTCGGAACGGTCGAAAACGTCGAATTCGGGTCGGCGAGAATCTTGATGATTTCGTCGGGCGTCGATTTCTGCTTCGATACCGCAAGATAGATTTCAGCTGCTTTCTTCGGATCCTTGGCGATGAGCGCGTTGGCTTCGTTCATGGCGGCGATGAACACGGCGCACAGCTTCGGATTGGCCTCGAAAAACCTGCGCGTGGTGTAGGTCATATCGACGGTGATATTGCCCAGAATGTCGACGGTGTTGAGCACCCGGTGCAAGCCCGGCGCCGCGTCCTCGATGTACGAGAAAGGAGGTGATGCCATGTGGCTGTTGATCTCGCCCCTGCCCGACAACAGCACACCCAGCGCGTCGGGGTGCGGAAGTCCGACCGTGATTGGGTCGAGCTTGGCGTAGTTGGCGTCACCGAACTCTTTCGCGGCGACCATGTGCAGCATCACTGCCGGGAGCGAGGTCTTGATCCCGGGAACGGCGATGCGGTCTTTTTCGGAAAAGTCCTTGAGCGACCTGATATTCGGATTGCGCGTCATCAGGTACAGCGAAGATGAGCTCATACCCGAGAGACCACGAATCTCGAGCGCCGGATTGTCCTTCGCCTTCGCCCATAGCGTCAGAAAGCCCGGCACGCCGATCGACGCAATGTCGAGCGCCCCCGACAGCATGGCGTCGTTGATGACATTGCCGCCGTCGAGCACCAGGTAGGTTGCCTTGACGTCGCCAAGGCCGGCTGCCTTCGCGTTCTTCTCGATCAGCTTTTCGCTGGCCATGACCATCAGCGGCAGATAGAGCACTCCGAATCCATGTGAGATGCGGACCTCGGAGACCTCCGCGCGTGCGCTGCTGAAAGCAAACAAGCCGAAGGCGATCGCGACAACCGCGCACCCCGCCCGACTCGATGTGCAAAAGACCATTGGTATCTCCCGGAACGCGACGCCGATCAGCGACGCGGCGCTAAGCCCGATCGCCGAGGACACCGTGCGCTTGCTGGTCGGCGTGGTACGAAGATCGCACCATCGCGCCGACCGCGGCATGCGCGAAGCCAAGGCGATAGGCTTCCCGCTCGAGCGTCGCAAAAGTATCGGGATGCACGTAACGCAGCACCGGCAGATGAGACGCGCTCGGCTGCAGATACTGGCCGATGGTAAGCATGTCGATCCGGTGCGCGCGCATGTCGCGCAGGACGGCGAGAATCTCATCGTCGGTCTCGCCCAAACCCACCATCAGGCCGGACTTGGTCGGAATTTCAGGAAACCTCGCCTTGAATTGACTCAGCAACTCGAGCGAATGGGTATAGTCGGCTCCCGGGCGCGCCTGCTTGTAGAGGCGCGGCACGGTCTCGAGGTTGTGGTTCATCACGTCGGGAGGCGACGCGGCGAGAACGTCGAGCGCTCGCGCGAGCCGGCCCCGAAAATCGGGAACCAGCACTTCGATTCGAGTCGTGGGCGACGTTTCCCGCACCGCACGGATGCAGTCGACGAAATGCTGCGCACCGCCATCGCGCAGGTCATCGCGATCGACGCTGGTGATCACGACATAGGCGAGCTTCAGCGCGGCGATGGTCTTGGCCAGATTCAGCGGCTCCTCGGCGTCGAGAGGCAACGGACGACCGTGCCCGACGTCACAGAACGGACAGCGCCGGGTGCAGAGCTCGCCCATGATCATGAACGTCGCCGTGCCCTTGCCGAAACACTCGCCGATGTTCGGGCACGACGCTTCTTCGCAAACCGTATGCAGCTTGTGCTCGCGCAGGATGCGCTTGATGTCGTAGAAGCGCGGCGAAGAGGGCGCACGCGCGCGTATCCACGCCGGCTTTTGCAGCCGCTCCGCGATGACGACCTTGATCGGAATGCGCGCCGTCTTGGCGCCGCCCTTGTGTTTGACGCCGGCGAACGCGGACGGCAGCGCGACGGACTCGCGAGGCTCGGAAACGATATCGCTCATCGATTCTTCCGGTCGACGGCAGCGAGCGCCTGAGTCAGGTGGCTTACAAGGCGGTCTTCGATCTCGGTTCGCAAGGCCGCCACATCGACATCGAGGTCAGAGAGCTGTGTCACCGCAAGCCCGCGAAAACCGCACGGGTCGATGTCGTCGAACGGCGCGAGATCCATATCGAGATTGAGCGCGAAGCCGTGGTAGGTGCAACCATTGCGGACCTTGAGACCGAGCGCGGCGACCTTGGCCTCCCTGCCGTCGAGCTTGACGTATACGCCCGGCGCATCGCGTCGGCCGTACGCGTCAATCCCGTACGAGTCGAGCAATTTTATCACGGCGCTTTCGATGGCCACGACCAGCTGCCGCACGCCTAATCGAAGCCGCTTCAAGTCGAACAGGAGGTAGCCGATCAACTGTCCCGGCCCGTGGTAGGTGACCTGTCCGCCTCGATCGACCCTCAAAACCGGGATCGTGCCGGCGCGCAGGACGTGCTCGGGACGACCCGCCAAGCCCAGCGTGAACACCGGCTCGTGCTCGGTCAGCCAGATCTCGTCTCGCGTGTCCGGAGTACGGGCGTCGGTAAACGCCTGCATCGCTCGCCAGGTCACCGCGTAGTCTGTCCGCCCGAGGCGCTTCAGCGCGGGCGCGTAGCCGTCGGATGGCTCGCCGGCGGCAGCCCGCGACCCGGCGTCAGCGGCGGGCGGCGCGGCCGCGGCTTCGCTCAAGTGTAGCCACGACTATAGGACCATGACGACCTGCGGATGCCCGGAAAGCTCGCGATAGAGCTTGTCCAGTTGCTCGCGCGAGGTGGCATTGACCACGCAGGTGAGCGACAGATACTTGCCCTCGCGCGACGCCCTCATCTCCATGGTCGAGCTGTCGAAGTCGGGAACGTGGCGCAGCACGATATCGAGCACGAGCTGTGCGAACCCGTCTTCCGTGCGGCCCATGATCTTGATCGGGAACGAGCAGGGAAATTCGAGGAGCGATGACGATGATTCGGCCATGGTCTTTTCCATCGGTCGAATATGGGGGCGGTACAGCCGCGCGCAAGCGCAGGACTTCCCTACGGACGGTACATGTACTCGCGCGTCGAAGGATGCGGCAATTGTCCGTCGGGCAGCGGCTTACCGGCGAGCAACTGAAAGATCGACAGCCATCCGCGTTCGAAAGCGTGGGCCGAACCGGCCAGGTAGATGCGCCAGATGCGGAATTTTTCCTCGCCAACCTCGCGACGGGCCGCGTCAGCGTTGGCCTCCAGCCTGTCGACCCATTGCCATAAGGTGCGCGCGTAGTGCTCGCGCAGCGCCTCGGCGTCGACGACTTCCAGACCTTCCGAGGCAATGCCCTCGGCGACTCGCGAAACATGGACGAGCTGTCCGCCAGGAAAGACGTATTCCTCCATGAAATCGCCAATTCCGCTGCCCAGGCTTTCAGCACCCACCTGATTCTGGGTGATGCCGTGGTTGAGCACCCATCCGCCGGGCTTGAGAATCCGATAGATTTTCCCGAAATAGCGCGGAAAATTATGCGCGCCGACGTGTTCGAACATACCGATGCTGGCGATCTTGTCGTAAGCGGCGTCGTCTGGCAGATCGGCATAATCGATGAGCTGCACGCGAACGCGCCCGATGAGGCCCAGTTCCGCAATTTTCGCGCTGACATAAGCGTATTGATTCTGCGACAGGGTGATGCCGGTGGCGCAGACCCCGTAATTCTGGGCGGCCCAGAAGATCAGTCCACCCCAACCGCAGCCGATATCGAGGAATTCTTCGTCGGGCTGCAGTCGAAGCTTGCGGCAGATGTGGTCGAGCTTCTGTGCCTGAGCCTGGTCAATCGTGTCGGCGTCGCTTTTGAAATAGGCGCATGAATACACCATGCGCTCGTCGAGCCAGAGACGATAGAACGAGTCCGAAACGTCGTAGTGGTGCTGGATATTGGTCTTATTGCTTCGATGCTGGTGGAACCATGCGCGAACGCGGGCGCGCATCGCGTCGCGTCCGTGGGTCACCGATCCGACGAGTGACTCGGCAATCGCGAGGCCGCGCCGCGCGCCGCCGGAGAAATCGATGTCGTTATGGACGTATGCGCGCGCGAGCTTGCCGAGTTGGGGCCACGCCAGCGCCCTGACTCCATTCCAGTTGCGGGCATAGATGTCGACTTCCGGGGCGGCCGAGAGCGCGACGCGGCCTCCGTTGGGCAGCACCAGCGCGACGGGAATATTGCGGCCGCCGTAACGGTGTTCGACGATTTTGGAGAGCGGCTCTTTCATGCGCATTTGAACGTGCGAACGGGGGAGCAAACGCTAAGGAATTCTACTCGCATCGAACGCCGGTGCGAAAGCAGAGCTTGTAGGACGCCGGCCGACATCGGGGACAGAAACCCGCGGGTGACCTATCGCTTAAGGCCTGCATGCCGAGCATCAAATCCTAATGTTTTCTTGGGCTTGCTGGACTGGAAGAGCTGGTACATTTTGCGAAACACCGGACCGGGTGCGCCTCCGGCAAAGGGTTTGCCGTCGACAGTAGTGACCGCGAGCACTTCCTTGGTCGACGACGACAGCCACATTTCGTCAGCCGCGAACGCTTCTTCCCGGGGAATCGGGCGAACTTCGACCGCGAGCCCTCCATCGCGGGCCAACTCGAACGCCGCATCGTAGGTAATTCCCGGAAGGATCTGATTGTCCTTGGGCGGAGCCGCGATGACCCCGTTGCGAACGATGAATACGTTCGACGCGGAAGCCTCCGTCAGGTGGCCGTCGCGAAACAAAACGGCTTCGACCGCGCCGGCGTCGGTCGCAAGTTGGCGCGCCAGAACGTTGCCAAGCAGCGAGATCGTCTTGAGGTCGCAATGCCACCATCGCTCGTCGGTCGCGGTGACGACCGCGACGCCGCGTTCGATCTGCTCCGCCGTCGGCAACGGGAGCGGATTGCTCATCATGAAAACGGTTGGCGCGACGCCCGTGGGAAAGGAATGGTCGCGCTTCGCGACGCCGCGGGTCACCTGAAAATAGACGGCCTGATCGTCGAGTGGAGTTCGTGCGACAAGCTCGCGGACGATCGATTCCCATTCCGCATCGGTATGCGGGTTGGTGAGCCTGATGCCATCGAGGCTGCGTTGCAACCGGGCAAGATGCTGCGGCAGTCGATACGGCTGGCGGTGATAGACGGGGATCAGCTCATACACGCCGTCGCCGTAGATGAAGCCGCGATCGAGAACGGAGATCTTCGCGTCTTCCAGCGGAAGAAACCGGCCATCGAGATATACGGTCATGGGGATTGCCCTAGTCATGTAAAAGAAGTCGTGCGCTCGATCCATGCATCACGAAGTCCACTGCCGGAGCGGTGCATCACTTGAACCACAGGCGAATGGTGTCCCATACGCGCCCGAAAAGGCTTGCGAGCGGGACGTCCTCCAAGGCAACCAGCGGATATTCGCCGACCGGCTTCGTATCGAGCGTGACCTTGACCATGCCCACGTGCTGTCCCCGCGCGACCGGAGCAAGCAGCGGCTCGACCGCCTCGAGGGTCAGCTTGAGCTGTTGCGCGTGGCCCTTCGGCAACGTCACATACTGGTCTGCGACGAAGCCTGCAGGCACCGCGCTGGTCGCGCCCTTCCACACCTTGAGCACGCTGACCTGCGCGCCGTTCTGATAAAGCTGAACGGTGTCGTAGAACTGAAACCCATAGTTCAGAAGCTTCTGCGCCTCGCTTGCGCGCGCCGCGTCGGACGCGGCGCCCAGCACCACGGCAAGCAGCCGGCGAGGCCCGCGCGCCGCCGACGCGATGAGGCAATAGCCTGCGCCATCGGTAAATCCAGTCTTCACACCGTCGACGTACGGATCGCTCCACAGCAGCCGGTTGCGATTCGATTGCGTGATGTTGTTGTAGCGGTATTCCTTGATCGAATACAGCGGGTAGTACTCCGGAAAGTCGCGGATGATCGCCGCGGCGATCAATCCGAGGTCGCTTGCGGACGATACCTGTTGCGGCGCAGGCAACCCCGTCGCGTTGACGAAGCGCGTTGCCTTCATCCCGATCCGCGCGGCCTCGCTGTTCATCCGCGCGACGAACGCCTCCTCGGAGCCCGCGGTCGCTTCCGCCAATGCGATGGCAGCATCATTGCCCGATTGCACGATCTCGCCGTGCAACAGCTCATCCATCGATACGGCTTTCTTGGGGTCGATGAACATTCTCGAGCCCTCGGCGCGCCAGGCCCTCTCGGACACCGGCACCATCTGCGATGGCGTGAGGTCCTTGTTCTTGAGCGCGCGAAAGACCAGATACGCGGTCATCAACTTCGTCAACGACGCCGGCTCCCGTGCCTCGTCGGCGTTGACCGCGACGAGCGTCTGGCCACTCAGAATGTCGATCAGGAGATAGGCTTTCGCCGCGATCGGCGGCGGCGCTACCGCGGCCGGTACCACGGTCTGGCTCGGCGCTGCAATCGAAAAAAAGACAAGCGCGAACGACAGCGACGCGCGAAGGAAAAAGAGCATTGCTCGAGGTCTGCGGGAAGAGGCACATTATACCGCTACGCGACGAGTCTATTTTCGGGCGGTGCGCTCTCGCGCTTTGGTCGCGGCAGGCGTTGCGGCAAAATCGAGCCGCTTACCGCGCTTCCAGTTCCGCGGCGGCCTCGACGCAGGGTGTGGCAGCGAGTGCGTGTCGCCACGCGTCGAGCCAATCGCCGTCCACCGCAGTTCGAGGCAACGAAAGCCTGACGATCGCCGACGATGTTTCTGCCCAGCAGAAGTAGTCTGTGGGCAACGCGGTGCCGTTCGCCTGGCCTGACGCCACGGCCGCCCAGACCTGCGAGAGGGGATAGCGGCGCAATGCATCGACAACTCCGCGCTGAGCGTTGCCGGGCCACGCCGGAAGATCGGCCGGGGTCTGCACGATCAGCCGTGACGACAACGAAAGTGGCTGCGTCGGTGGCTCGATCAGTCCGCCCTGCGCGTTGCGGCCGAAGGGTACGCTGCCCAGATGATCCGGCACCAGCACGAAGCCGTAGCCGGAGCCGGAAATCTCGCTCGCTGTACCGGGCAACGCCGCGATGAGTGCGCGCGCCTGCGCGCCGGCGGTGCTCCAAGACGAGACGGTCGCGCGCAGCAGCAGAAGCTCGGCTGCTACCAGCAGGAAACTTGCTCCCAATGTCAGCGCGCGCCGCCTCCATTTCCAGGTCGCGGCGGGTCTCGCCCCCGGCGCCGCAACAGCGAGACCCACCAGCAACGCGAGCAGCGCCGACGCGCTGTAGAACAACCTTCCCTGCTCCCCGTTTGCGGCAAGCACGGACAGATGAGGCAGCAACAAGACGACGGAAAGCAGCGCGGAGATCACAACCGCAAGCCAGACCGCCCGTAATGCGCGGTGCGCCCAGCACGTGGTCGCGCCAAGAACGAGCAGCGTCGCGATCGCAATCAGAAACACCGCGCGTGCGAACGGCAGCGGCAGCGTCGCGGCCAACCATGCGCCGGCCGAGCTCACCGACTGCATCCACGCTCCGCTTGCCAAAGCTGCGAGCGGCGATGTTCCGGCGTAGACCTGAAAAGGATTCCCGAAAATCGCCGCCCGCATGCAGAAGTAGGTAACGCCGAGCAAGATCCACGGCGCCGCGTCACGCACGCCGCCGAAGAAAATGCTCGTCACCGCGGGCCCCGGCCTCGCAGCGCGGCGTGCGATGGCGACGGCCATCACCAAGGCCGGCAACAATGCCGCCGACTCCTTGCTGGCCAATGCGCACGCGGCCGTCAACAGCGCCGCCATGCCCCAACGGTCGTGCCAGTGCACCGCGCGCAGAAAAAGGGCGAGCGTTGCGAGCATCAGCGTGAGGGCGAGAAGATCGTATCGACCCGAGACCCACACCACCGCCTCGGGACTCATCGGAAACAAGAGGAAAACGGCGGCGGCGATCGGCGGTCCGGCGTTCGATCGACCGCATCCGCAGTCGATCGAGAATCGTCGAACGATGATAAACACCAACGCCCCGCTGGCCAGATGCAAAGCCAGGTTGGTCACGCGCCACGTCAGGGGGTTGGCTCCTGCCAGTACGAAATTGACGCCAAGACTGGCTATCGAGAGCGGCCGGTAGTAAAAGCTTGGCGAGTCCAATCCGGAGTGAAACTTGGAGAGCAGCGCCGCCAGGAGGCGTCCTTCCCGCGACCAATCCGACAATGCACCAAGCACCGCATAGTCATCGCTAAGAAATGCTCCGGAGAGCGTGGGCCAGAAGACCAACGCACAGACCACGAAGGGCGCCAGCATAAGCAGGACAAAGAGCGCTCTCTCGTTTCGCATTCAGGGAGCTTCCATGACCAGCTGCCTGCGATCGATCTCGGTTCGCCTTCCGGCCGTGTTGACGACCACGGTTCGCACATCGACGCTGCCGCGCGCGAGCACCTCCGCGGGAAGCCGTGCCACGAAGCCTGCGTTAGCGGTGTTCGGGTAAGCCGGAAAATACAGCGTCAACGGCTCGCCGCGTGCGCCCAGGTAGGGCAGGCCGTACCGCGCGGAAATCGAGGCGCTGCCTTCGACGACCAACTCGACCCGCGCGACATCATGCGGATCGATTGCCCAGCCCGAGAATTCGATATCGCCGCGCGGGACCTTGTTCTGCTGCGGCCGGTCGACCACGCCGAATGCCATGGGGGTCGCGTCCATGGCATAACGAGACGGCAGCAACGAAACGACGGCAGTCCCGATCGCCAGCAGCACAAACGCTACCGCGGCCGCCATCGCACGTCTGCCTTCAACGCCGAACCCTGACAGCACCGGCGCGAAAAGCAAGGTCGCCAGCACGACAGCCGCCGCGTACAGGGCTACGCTGGCGAGTTGCGCGTGGCGCGCAAGCTCGACGTAGCCGTCGCCAAAAATGGAGCTGATAATGGCGTACCAGGCGACACCGGTCAGCGCATACAAGCTCAAGGCGAGCGGTGCGCTTCGTCGGGATACAGCGGCCCTGACGCACACGACGGCGCTGACCAGGAAGATCGCGCCCGATGCAGCCAGTATCTGCGCGAATGCCAACAGAGGAAGCGCGGCAATTGCGGAGCCTATGCTGCTCGCGAGCGCGCCCGCTACCGCGCGAACCGAATCGCTGCCGCCGTAGTGCAGTCCCTCGACACTCCCCATAAAACCCAGGCGCCAATCCTGCAGTTGCGGAACCGCGCGCACCGCGGCGCGCAACAATGTGACGGGCTCGGTCGCGACCAGCGCAACCAGACGACATCTCTGCGCTTCGAGCGCTTCCGGGCAGGTCGACTCGAGGACCTCGCCCATCGGCACGTACCAGCTCGCGCCAACCGAGCGCAAACAATGTTCCGGAAGACCCAGCCTCTTCGCCGTCAGCGCCTCGTCTCCGGACGCGGGGAGGATTGCGCCCAGGACGACATCGGCGTTGTTCGCCTTGACGATGGTCGGGTGACGACCAATGAGCTCGACCTGGGCAAACGCGATCGCCGCGGCGATCGCGATGAGCAATACTGCGCTTCGTCGCGCACGCGTCCAGAGCAGGATCGCCAGCGGAAAGACGAGCAGCGCTGGCAGCCAAAGGTGCTGTTGCCGCGACAATCCGAGCCCGATCAGACTTGCCGCCAACGCGGCCATCTGCATGCGTGGCGGCGGTTCCGACGGGGTCGCCCTCGTTCCGATGGCGACCAATAATGTCACGCTCGCGTACGCAAACAGAACCGCGGCGAATTCGGTGTACAGGGTGTTGAGCCATAGCGTCACGATCGGATCGCACATGACGAGCGCGAACACGAGACCGTGAACCAGGGCGAGCCCCGGCCGGCGCCGCAACGTCGCGCCGAAGCCGACCGCGACCAGGACCAGCGCCGTTCCTTTGATTGCGCCGATGACGCGCAAGTCGATGGTTTCGCCTGCTGCGAGAGATGCGGCAACGGGTGCTACGAAGAGGAGCTCGCTGCTCCAGTAACAATCATCTGGACGTCGCTCGGCGCGGACATAACGCGCGATCGGTGCCTCGGGATGGGCCTGCAGCCGCGCGTCCATTGGGACGTCCGGCCACAGGCCCACGCACGCCGAGGTGCGCCGCATGTCGAATTGATTGGCATACCCTAGAAGAGGCGTGGCGCCGACCACGGCATATACCCGCCATGCACCGATGCCGATCAGAACGAACGCGAGCAAGGTTGCGAATCGTATCCGCTCAGGCATGATGGCATGGGGTCGATGCAGAGCGCCGATGATCGACGGAGACGCGAACCAAGTACGGCAGCTCAGTCGGCGCGGCGTCTGGAATGAGATCCGGTCCGGGGACGATTATGCATTATTGGCAGGCGCTGCGGCCGCAGCAGTGGGTAAAGAACGCCTTTGTGTGGGCGGGATTCCTGTTCGCGCACGCGTGGCACGACCCGTTGCTCGCGGCGCAGGTCGCCGCAGTATTCGTGGCCTTCTGCCTCCTGGCGAGCGCCGTCTATGTCGGAAACGACTGGATCGATCGCGATCAAGACCGCGCGCATCCGTTGAAGCGCGACCGGCCCATCGCCGCCGGCCTCATCTCGCTGCCAGTTGCGGCATCGATGTCGATCGCGCTTGCGTTGGCGGCCTTTGCGCTCGGCGCGTGGGTGAGCGTCGACTTTGTTGCGGTCCTGACCGCGTATCTCGTACTGAACGCAGCGTATTCGCTGGGCCTCAAACGGATGGTGATCATCGACGTGATCGCGGTCTCGCTCGGCTTCGTGCTGCGTCTTCTTGCCGGCACGCTCGGCGTCGGCATCGCGCCTTCGCCGTGGCTCCTGATGTGCGGGCTCATGCTGACGCTGTTGCTCGGCTTCGGCAAGCGCCGCGCGGAGCTCGACGCGGTCAGCGCCGATGTGGGGCGGGTCGTGCTCGCTCGATATTCACCGGCGTTGCTCGATCGCCTCATCACCGTTTGCGTCAGTGGAACGCTTATCTCGTACAGTCTTTACACGATCAGCCCGCAGACGATCGCGTTGCACGGCAGCGCGAATTTCGTTTACACGGTGCCGATCGTGACCTACGCGCTATTTCGCTATTTGTACCTGCTCGATGGGCAACATGCCGCCGAGGACCCCAGCCGGCTCATGCTCACGGATCATCATCTGCAAGGCGCGGTCCTCGCGTGGCTGGCCGCAGTCGTCTGGATCCTCACGCACGGAAGCTGACGCGTGCTGACGCATCGGCGCACGCAAGCGTCGAGCAGCCTCAACCCTCCAGAAACGCGAAATCGACCTCCGGCTTGCGGCCCGAAACAAGATCCGCAACCGCTTTGCCGGACCCGCAGCTCATCGTCCAGCCCAGCGTGCCGTGGCCGGTGTCGAGATACAGGTTGGGATAGCGAGTGCGGCCGATGATCGGTACGTTCGATGGCGTCGCCGGCCGCAATCCCGCCCAGTACTGGGGATTTCTTACGTCGATGGCGTCGCCGAACCACTCGTGCGCGCGCCTTGTGAGCGCCTCGCAACGCACCGGATTGAGCTCGAGGCCATAGCCGGACAACTCCGCGGTTCCCGCCACCCGAAGCCGGTCCCCGAGTCGCGTAAAGACGATTTTCTTGGCGTCATCGGTGACGCTTACGTTTGGCGCCGCCGCCGGGTCAACGATCTTGAGCGTCGCTGAATAGCCCTTGGCCGGATAGACCGGCACGCTTATGCCGATCGGGGCGAGCAGCATCGGCGTATAGCTCGAAAGACAGACGACGTAGGCGTCGGCTGCGAGCACTTCCTTGTCTCGCCGCTCGTCGACGGTGTGCGCGCCGCTCACCACACCGCCCGCTACTTCCAGCGCTTCGACCGTCACGCCGTAGCGAAATGTGACTCCCCGCTGCAGCGCGAGCGCCGCCAGCGATTGGGTGAATTGTTTTGCGTCGCCGGTCTCGTCGCTCGCCGTGTAGGTGCCGCCCGCAATCCAATCGCGCCGCGCCATAAGCGCGGGCTCGATTGCGATGCATTCGGCAGCGGTCTTCACTTCGCGCGAGACGCCGTACTGACGCACCAGGTCTGCCGCGGCCACCGCGCCATCGAAGCCCTCGCGATCGGTATATATCTGCAAGATGCCTCGCTGCAGGTCGTCGTAATGCAGGCCGGTCGCCGCGCGCAGGTTCCGCAGCACCTCTCCCGAATACTTGCTGATGGCGAGAATCTGCAGCATGTTGCGCCGGGTCCGCGACGGCAGGCACTCGACAAGAAACTGAAGACCCCAGCGCCACTGTCGCGCGTCCAGGCGCGGGCGGAACAAGAGCGGAGCGTCGGCCTGTCCCAGCCACTTGAGAATCTTGAAGGGGGCCTCGGGGTTGGCCCACGGCTCGACGTGCGAGACCGAGATCTGGCCGCCGTTCGCGAACGACGTCTCCAGGGCCGCTGCGTTCTGCCGCTCCACCACGGTGACGTCGTGTCCGGATTCGCGAAGAAACCACGCGGCCGTGGTTCCGATCACGCCGGCGCCGAGGACCAGAACCTTCACGCAGCGGAACGTCTACGCGTATTCCGCGACTGGGACGCAGGAGCAGAACAGATTGCGGTCGCCATACACGTTGTCGGCGCGGCCGACCGCAGGCCAGATCTTGTTGGCTTTCACGCTGGCAAGGGGATATGCCGCCTGCTCGCGGCTGTAGGCGTGATTCCATTCCGTCGTCAGCAGCGCGTCCGCGGTGTGCGGCGCGTGCTTCAGCGGATTATCGTGGCGGTCCATGGCGCCTTCCTCGATCGCACGAATTTCTTCGCGGATCGCCAGCATTGCGTCGACGAAGCGGTCAAGCTCTGCCTTGGACTCGCTCTCGGTCGGCTCGATCATCAGCGTTCCCGCGACCGGAAAGCTCATCGTCGGCGCGTGAAATCCGTAATCCATCAGGCGCTTCGCGACGTCCTCGACGGTGACCTCGCTCGTCTCCTTGAGCGGTCTCAAATCGAGTATGCATTCGTGCGCGACCAATCCATGTTCTCCCGCGTAGAGCACCGGAAACTGCGATGAGAGCCGCCGAGCGACGTAATTCGCCGCGAGGATTGCCGATTCTGTTGCGGCTCGCACTCCATCGCCGCCCATCATCGCGATGTACATCCATGAGATCGGCAGAATGCTGGCGCTCCCGTAGGGCGCCGCGGATACCGGGCCGATGTGCTCGGATGCCGTTTCTGGCGCCTTGTTGGCCAACCCGAGGAGCGCGCGATGCGTCGGAAGAAATTTCGCCAGATGCGCGCCGACCGCGACCGGTCCGACACCGGGGCCGCCACCCCCGTGCGGAATACAAAAGGTCTTGTGCAGATTCAAGTGTGATACGTCGGCACCGAATTCTCCCGGCGCGGCCAGGCCGACCAGGGCATTGAGATTCGCACCGTCGACATAGACCTGTCCTCCGTTGGCATGCACGACGTCGCATATCTGCTTGATCCCGGCCTCGAACACGCCGTGGGTCGACGGATAGGTGACCATGATCGCCGCGAGATCGTCGCGGTGGACCGCGGCCTTGGCCCGCAGGTCGTCCAAGTCGACGTTACCGTCGTCGTCGCATGCGACGACGACCACCTTCATGCCAGCCATCTGCGCCGACGCGGGATTGGTGCCGTGCGCCGACGCCGGGATGAGACAGACGTTGCGCAGCGGCTGCCCTTGCGCCGCGTGATACGCCTTGATGATAAGGAGCCCGGCGTATTCGCCCTGCGAGCCGGCGTTCGGCTGCAGCGACACCGCCGCATACCCCGTTACAGCGCAAAGCATGCGCTCGAGACTGCCGATCATTTCACGATATCCGACGGTCTGGTTCGCCGGCGCGAATGGGTGCAGGGAGGAGAACTCGGGCCACGTGACCGGCGTCATCTCGCTGACCGCATTGAGCTTCATGGTGCACGACCCGAGCGGGATCATCGACCGATCGAGCGCGACATCCTTGTCGGCCAAGCGCCGCAAGTACCGCATCATCTCGGTTTCGGAGTGATAGCGGTTGAACGTCGGATGGGTGAGGAACGCCGAGGTGCGCTCGAGATGCGGGGGCAGCGCATCGCCGGTCGCCGCTTCAAGCGCCTCGAAATCCGGCATATTCGCGCCTTCGAGTGCGAATATCGCCCACAAAAGCCTGACATCGTCGCGCGTGCTCGTCTCGTCGAGCGATACGCCGACGTGTCCTGCGTCGATCCGGCGCAAATTCACTCCACGAGCGACCGCTCCCTCGTGAACGGCGGCGGTGCGCTCTCCCGTCGCAATCGTCAACGTGTCGAAAAATGTCGGGTTGGCCACGTCGAGCCCGAGCCTACGCACACCAGCATTCAAAATGCCCGTCAGGCGATGCACGCGCCGTGCAATGATCGCCAATCCTCGCGGCCCGTAATAGACGGCATACATACTCGCCATCACCGCGAGCAGCACCTGTGCGGTGCAGATATTCGATGTCGCCTTCTCGCGGCGGATGTGCTGCTCGCGCGTTTGCAGTGCGAGCCGAAAAGCGCTTTGGCCGTTCGCATCGACAGTCACGCCAACCAAGCGACCCGGAAGGTTGCGCTTGAACTCGTCGCGGGTGGCGAGAAATGCCGCATGCGGACCGCCGAATCCCATCGGCACCCCAAAGCGCTGACTCGATCCCACGACGGCATCGGCGCCCCACTCGCCCGGCGGCGTCAGCAGCGTCAGCGCGAGTAAGTCGGCCGCGGCGATCACGAGCGCTCCCCTGGCGTGGATCGTGCGGGTCAGCGCGCGGTAGTCGCGCACGTCGCCGCAGGCACCCGGGTATTGCAGCAGCACGGCAAAACATTCGGCGTCGGCTGCCGCGATCGCGGGACCCACGGTGAGCGTGATGCCGAGCGGCTGTGCCCGCGTCCTGATCACGTCGATCGTCTGCGGCAGCACATCGTCGGCCACGTAGATCGTCGCGCTCCTGCTCTTGCCTGCGCGTTGACACAGCGTCATCGCCTCCGCCGCTGCGGTCGCCTCGTCGAGCATCGATGCGTTCGCAATGGCCATCCCGGTCAAGTCGCAGACCATGGTCTGAAAGTTGAGCAATGCCTCCAGCCGGCCCTGGGAGATTTCCGGCTGGTACGGCGTGTACGCGGTGTACCACGCGGGATTCTGAAAAACGTTGCGCAGTATCACGCCGGGCGTATATGTGCCGTAATAGCCCTGGCCGATGAATGATTTGAGCACACGGTTCTTGGCTGCAAGCTGCTTTAGCGCATGCAGCGCTTCTTCCTCGCCCTGGGCGGGCGGCAAAGCGAGCGGCGCGGTTCGGCGAATCGAATGGGGTACGACGGCGTCGATCAAGGCCGTGCGCGTCGGATAGCCGAGCAACGCCAGCATCTGCGCCTGTTCCTCGTCGCTCGTGCCGATGTGGCGATCGACGAAGCCGCGGTGCTGCTCGAGCGCGGTCAGCGGGATCGTGGCCGACGCCGATTCGACAGCTTCTTCCAACTTCATCGCCGGCTCATTCTTCACCGGCGACCGCCTCATAAGCCGCCGCGTCGAGAAGGGACGCGACATCGGCGGCATTTTCTGGCCGAAGCTTGTACAGCCAGTGCCCGTATGCGTCGGCATTGACCATTTCCGGCGACGCCACGACCTGCTCGTTGCGTTCGGTGATTTCGCCGCTGACAGGCGCGTAAATGTCGGACGCGGCCTTCACCGATTCGACCACTGCGCACACTTCCCCGGCCTTGACTTTGCGGCCGACGGCGGGAAGCTCGATGAATACAAGATCGCCGAGCGCTTCCTGGGCGTGGTCGGTAATGCCGATCGTCGCGGTGCCATCCGATTCGCTGCGTACCCATTCGTGGCTGGCGGTGTACTTGAGATTGTCGGGAACGTTCACGGTGGTTTCTCCTTGTGGATTCAGGCGAGCAGGCTCTTGCCATTGCGGACGAACGGTGGCTTCACCACGCGGGCGGCAAGCGCCTTGCCACGGACTTCCACTTGCACGGCGTCGCCAGGCGCGACACCCGCTGGCAGCCTCGCTAGCGCGATCGACGCGCCGAGCGTCGGCGAGAATGTCCCGCTGGTGATTTCGCCGTCGCCGGCTCGAGTCACGACTTTCTGGTGGGCGCGCAGAACGCCGCCCTTATCCTCCAGCAGCAATCCGGTAAGCTGCCGGGTGGGCGGGTGCGCGAGCAGCGCCGCCTTGCCGACGAAATCGCGCGTGCTCGCCAGATCGACCGTCCATGCGAGCCCCGATTCCAGCGGGTTGACCGTCTCGCCCATATCCTGGCCGTAGAGATTCATCCCTGCCTCGAGCCGCAAGGTATCGCGTGCGCCCAGGCCGCAGGGCTTCACGCCGGTGGCGGCCAAGGCTTGCCAGAACTCGGCTGCACGCGCCGACGGAAGCATGATTTCGAAACCATCTTCGCCGGTGTAGCCGGTGCGTGCGATGAAATACTCGCCGACCTCGGCAGCCATGAAAGGCTTCATCGACTCGGTCGCGGCTTTGGATTGCGGCAGCACCGTCCAGACGCGCTCGCGCGCACGGGGTCCTTGCACGGCAATCATCGCCAGGTCGCGCCTCGGGGTGAGCTGCAACGGTGCTCCGCGCGCAACGATCAGGGACCGCATCCATGCAACATCCTTGTCCGCGGTTCCCGCGTTGACGACGGTGCGAAACCAGTCTTCGCGCAGAAAGTAGACGATCAGATCGTCGAGCACGCCACCGTCGGGATCGAGCAGGCACGAATAGAGCGCCTTGCCGGGCACCGCGAGTTTGTCGACATTGTTGGCGAGTGCGTAGCGCAGAAAGTCGCGCGCACCCGCGCCGGCCTGATTTGGACCCGCAGACTCGAGGTCCACCGCGAGCATGTGCGACACATCGAACATGCCCGCATCGCGGCGCACCGCATGGTGCTCCTCGATTTGCGATCCGTAGCTGACCGGCATGTCCCAACCGCCGAAATCGACCATCTTCGCGCCGGCGGCGCGGTGCAGGGCATTGAGCGGGGTTTGCTTCAGCAAGAATGCTCCCAGGCGACGAAAAAGGGCGAAGCCATCGTGCCGGCTTCACCCCGTCTGTCCTTTTACCTGAGAGATTGCGGTGCGCATCGCGACGACGCGGCACCGGTGCCCCTTCGGTGGACTGATCACATGTTGTCGATCAGCCGCTCTCCAGATGGTTTGCTACGTCCCGCGCAGTCCCTTTTGCCTGAGCGATTGCGGGAGTTACGCCTTCGGCGGCAACCTCACAAGTACCGAGATCGCGCTCTCCTGCACGGGAACTTCGAGCTTACTACTTTTTGAGGGTCAGAATCCAGCTGACGAGATCTTTGATGTCCGCGTCCGACACCTGAACGTTGGGCGGCATTGGAATCTGGCCCCAGACGCCCACGCCACCTTTCTTGACCTTGTCGGCGAGCTTCGCCGCCGCATCCTTGTCACCTTTGTACTTGGCGGCGACATCCTGATACGCAGGACCGACGATTTTCTTGTCGATGGAATGACACGCCGCGCAACCGTCCTTTTGCATCAAGGCCTGTGCCGAAGTGTTGTCGAGCGCGGCGTTGGCGGCACCCGCGGCGAAAAGACCTGCGATCAGGAGGGCGCCTTGCGTAAGCGAGTTTCGTGTCATGCAAGCTCCAGTGAATGTGATGGAACAGTCGCGAGCTATCTCGACGACGAGTCAGGAAAATCGGCGGCCATGGTACCGGAAGCTCAATGTCTGTGCCAGTGCGACTGCGCGCTCCGTGTCGATTTAATCCGTCCCGGCAATCGCGACCCGAAGCGCATCCAGCGAATGAATCGGCGGCAGGCACGACATGCCGCGGCAGACCCAGGCGGTCGCAGCGGCTCCATCGGCGGCGGCCCAGTGCGGTTTGGAAAGCGCTCCGGGCAATGAATCCTGTGCCGACAGATCGAGCGTCTGAAGCGCGGGCCGGTAAACGCCATCGACTGCGCGTTGCCAGACCGCACAGGTCGAGGCGTCGCCACGAAGCAATACGGTCGTAGACGGCGTCAGGTTTCCGTCGAGCGCTATCAGGAGCGAGGCGAATCCGGTCGGCTGGTCGGAAATCTCGCGAGCAAACGCCCTGACGGTTCGCTCAGCGGCGTCGAGGTAACGAGACTCCGAGAGCCAGTGCCCCAGCGTCGTCAACGCCTGCGCAGCGATCCCGTTGCCCGCCGGCGTCGCATTGTCGTGACCGGGCTTGGGGCGATGGATGAGCGCCTCGTGATCGTGGCTGGTGAAAAAGAATCCACCGCCGGCCGCATCCTCGAATCGCGCGAGCAGGCAGTCTGCGAGCTCGATGGCCCAAGCGAGGTCGCGCGGCTCGAACGCACTCTGCATGAGCTCGATCAGCGCGGCCAGCATGAACGCGTGATCATCCAGATAGGCGTTCAGGTGCGCCCGCCCGTCTTTGTAGGTTGCCAGCAGCTTGCCGTCGCGCCACATCGTAGCGCGGATGAAATCTGCCGCCTCCCGCGCCGCGGCGACCCATCCTGGCCGGTCGAAAACGCGGCCGGCGCGGGCCATCGCGGCGATCATCAAGGCGTTCCACGAAGTAAGGAGCTTGTCGTCGCGGCCGGGACGCACCCGAAGCGCCCGCGCGGCAAGCAGTTTTACGCGAGCGCGTTCGATGAGAGCGTCGGCATCGGGCACCGAGATCGACAGCGTCCGGGCAACTTCCGCGACCGGGACGACCACGCGCAGATGCCACGTTTCGTGCTCGAAATTGGGCGGCCCGTCGAGACCCCAGCGCGCGGCCGCGACCGCGTATTCCTCGTCATCGAGCAAGGCTCGGACCTGGTCGGGCGTCCAGACGTAAAACTTTCCCTCTTCGTGCTCGCTGTCGGCGTCGAGGCTCGAATAGAAGGCTCCTTCCGGCGACCGCATCTCGTCCAGAAGCCACCCGACGATTCCTTTCGCCGTTCGCGCGAACACCTCGCTCCCCGTCGCTCGCCACGCATCCGCGTAGAGCGCAAGCAGCGCCGCGTTGTCGTAGAGCATCTTCTCGAAATGCGGAATGGTCCACTCGGCATCGACGCTGTAGCGACAGAAGCCGCCGGCCAGCTGGTCGTATATGCCACCGTCGACCATGCGGGCAAGCGAGACTTCCACAATTTCGCGCGAGCGCGAATCGTTTTGCGCCGCGTAGTGACGCAGACAAAGATCGAGCTCGGTCGCATGCGGAAATTTCGGCGCCGCGCCAAAGCCTCCGTGCACCGGGTCGAACGACCTCGAGAGCGCCTCGACCGCGCGCTCGGTTGCGTCCACCGGCAGGTTTCCTGCTTCGTCCGGCGGATCGGGATTGGTCATGCGCAGCGCGGAAATCAGCCGGGCATTCTGTTCGGCGATCGCGCTTCCTTGTTCGCGATACGCATCGGCAACCTTCGGCAACAAATCGGAAAATCCGATCAGACCATAGCGGGACGTCTTCGGAAAATAGGTTCCGCCGAAAAAGGGCTCCTGGTCCGGTGTCAGGAACATTGTCAGCGGCCACCCGCCGCTTCTTCGGGTCAGCATGGCGTGGGCGGATTGGTAGATCTGGTCGAGATCCGGCCGCTCCTCGCGATCGACCTTGACGTTGACGAACAAGCCGTTCATCAACTCCGCGACCGCGGGGTCTTCGAATGATTCGTGTGCCATGACATGGCACCAGTGGCACGCCGAGTATCCGATCGACAGCAATATCGGCCGGTTCTCGCGCTTCGCCCGCGCCAGGGCCTCATCACCCCATGGGTACCAGTCGACCGGATTGGCGGCGTGCTGCTGCAGATACGAGCTCGTCTCGCCCGCAAGTCGATTCATGCAACCGGTCGCGTTCTAGACTGGGACTTCCTCGAACGCAGCGCGCTCGAAGTCGGCGCCTCGCTGTATGAGCCGCGTCAGACGAAGTCTGCGCTCAGGGGTAGTGGCGAGAGAACGCAGGACGCGCCCGGCGCTGAATGTGCGCGGCGGCACGATCATGCACGGCTTTTCTTCGGGCGTTTCGGCCAGCGTGAGCGCAGGTGCCGGCGGCTCTTCGACCAGCATCGTCGTCAATGCCCGAACGGCCACCGCGCTGGCCGAACCCGGCCAAAGCTTTAGCGAAACCGATAGCTCTCCGCGATTGTCGAGCGCGACACGAGTGACGTAGCCACAGCGAATGCGATCGTCGTCGCGCAGCACGACCAGCTGGTCGAGATGCCAGCGGTGGGGTCCCGATCCGATGCGGCGCAACGTTGCCGCATTCCAGTCGTAATTTCCCTGCCATCTTTCCCACGCCCAGACCTTCTCGGCTTCTTCCTTATTGCGGTCGTAGTCGGTCAGCGCCCCGAGCGTGGCAAGATGCTGCGTGCCCTGGTATGACAAACGCCCGAGCAGATCCTGGCTGTTGAATGTGCGTCCGGCGACACGGAAATAGGCCGCGCCCAAGCCGCCGACGCAAAGCTCGACGCTGGAATTGGCATCGCTCCCGGGGCGTCGCGCCGGCAGCGCGTACCAACGCGTATCCAGATAGGTCAAGAGCGCCGTGCATGCCTCGACGGAAGCGTCGTGTCCCAACTGCAGCTCCGCAGGATTCGCGCCGCTCGCCAGTCGCTTGAGCCGCCCGCGGACGCTGGTGACGATCTTGGCCGGGTACCCATAGCGCGTCGCTTCGCTCACGCTGCGCGGGCCGACCGGCAGAAGCGCCGCGCCGCTGGCAGCCTCAAGATCGATCACGATCAGCGGTCCTTCGGTCTCACGCTGCTGTGCGTACGGAAACACCTTGCGCGCCCACATGGACAGCCACCGATCGGTAAGCTCGATCTGACGCACCGTCATCGCGCACGGATCCGCGAGATCCAGCAACAACGCGTGACAATACGTGGAATAGCACGAAACGCCGACCGCACTGGGCATCAGCTCATCGGACACCGCTGTAACCGCGCAATCGAGTATCTCCGCGAGTCTGTAATAGGCATGCAGCTCCTGCCAGACCGCCGGCGCCGGAAGGCGTCGCGCGAGGCCATAAACGAGCATCAACTGCTTGCCGACCCACAGTCCACGTTGAAGCACCTTCGCCTTCACGCCCACGAGGTCAGGATCGCCCTCGAGCAGGGGCTTCAGGCACGCCGAGTATTGGCTCCACAGCGCGTGCCACACCGCAAGCGCCTGCTCCGCGGCCTCGTTCTCGCGTTCTGCCGCTGGCTGCGGTTTTCCCGCGTAGCGCCTCGCCAGCTCGGTATGCAGGAACATCACCGGCTCGCGCATGATTTCCGCGATGCGGGCCCGTTCGCGTGGAGCAAAGTCGGCGTCAGCCAGGCGCTTCAGCTGACCAAGAATGGTCTCGTAGTAGCGGGGAATATTGGTAACGGGGACAGCGCGCAGCCACGCGGCACAACCGTCGGCGTCGGCGAAGGCAAGCATGCCCGCAGTCGGCTGCGTCTGCGTCTGGGTGAGTGTGAATTCGTTGGTCACCGATTCCCCACGAGGGGCGCTGATCAGAACCCGCCGGCGGCTCGAGTTCCGTCGAGTCGCGTCACGCTCTCTGTGACTGCTCGGCTGGGATGGCCTTCCCTGGGAGCCGGACAAACACGCGATCGCACCGGAATCGATCACTTGCGGGTTCGTCCGCGCATGTCCGATTCGAGCCTTGTTTATAGCATAAGTCGGCGGTGAGTCGGTGGGCCGGCCAGCACCTCACCGGCGCCGCCCGTGGGGACGTGAATATTCTGCATTTGTAGTAGGCAATGTGCACATGCTTCGCGACTGCCGGGCGTGCAGACTTGCACCCTATGAGCACGGCTGACGGGCTCAACAGTCGGACGAAAGAAGATCATGGAAAAGTGCCTCGACAAACGTAACCAAATCCGCCTCCAGGTTCCATCGGCGCTGCTGCCGAGCGTGGAGCAAAAGGTCCCCAGCACTGCGGGATCGCCGGGTCTTGCACTCCGCAGCGATGACTGCGCTCGCCGTTTCCCTCCAACCCGCGCTGCGCGAGCGTCGCGCAGTCGCGGGGTCTTTTTGGTGGGACCGGACGAAATCCCGAGCGCAGCGCGGTCGCGCTGGATCGACGCGCTGGGCGTGCTCGGCGCGTTGGCCGTCGCCGCCCTCGCCTTGCTGGTATGCATGAACCCGACGTCGATGCTCGCGAGCGCGGCGTTCGGGGCCAATTCCGGCCCCACGATTGCCGCCGCTGCATCGGTCGTGCCGCCGTTCGTCCTGCCGGTGCAATCGCGCTAAAAAAAGCCGGCTCGCAGCAAGACGCGTTCGACGCCGCCGTCATTGGCGGCGTCGGCATTCTTGACACTTGGTTCTCGACACGGGCCGATGATTACTGCCGGGGCGTGCGGATGTTCGCTGGCGGCGCCGATTCGAAGTTACTCCGGAAGGGATTGATGTCGATGCCGCCGCGGCGCATGAAGCGCGCGTACACGCTCAAGCTTTCCGGCCGGCACCGATCGAGGATGTCGACAAATATTTGCTCCACGCATGCTTCGTGAAACGCCGCGTGGCGGCGATACGATATGAGGTAGCGCAACAGTCCGGCACGTTCGATGCGCGGACCACGGTAGCGAATGAATACGTCGGCGTGGTCCGGCTGCCCTGTTACCGGACACGTCGATCGAAACAGCGCCGAGCAAAGCGACTCGTCGACGGACGGTGTTGCGCGCGCCAGCAGCGCGGGATCGGGAGCCGAAGCGTCGATGGTCGCATCGCATTCGTCGATCGACTCCGCCCCAAAATTTCCCAGGCCGGCTCGAACTGCTGCATCGAAATTCGCGCCCGGCGTCAATCCCACCGCAACCTCACCGCCGCATATGCTGGTGAGATCGCTCGCAATCCGCTCGCGAAGCTCCTTACCCGATGAGAAGGTTTCCTGTGCGAACGAGCCAAGATAGAGCTTGAGCGACTTGGATTCGACCATCGCCGGGGACTCGGCTCTGACCCGGAATTCTCCGATCGCGAGACGCGGCCGGCCACGCGGATCGAGCCACGTCAGCTCGTACGCATTCCAGACATCGCATCCGGAAAACGGCAGATCGCCTTCAAGGCCCAGCGCCGCGCGCTGCGGCGCGCGCGGAACCGCAAACAGAAGCGAGGAATCGTAGCGGTCGGGATAACCGGTCGCCTTGCCCAGCGGAGAGCCGTCAAAGGCCGTCATGGGACGCTCATTGAACACTCATTAGACACGAAAGCGCTTCAACGTGACGCCGCCAACGTCGGGACAAAAGATGAATCGGTTTCGCATCGGGTTCAGCATTGCCTGCCGCTGGTGATCGTTCGGGGCGCACACGCTTCAGGCGCGATCGAGGCGCCGATAGCTGATCGCTTCCGCGACATGGCTCGCGGACAGTGCCTCCGCGGCAGCAAGGTCGGCAATGGTGCGCGCAACTTTCAGAATCCGATGGTACGCGCGTGCCGAGAGGGATAGACGCGCGAATGCCTGCTTGAGCAACGACTCGCTCTCGGCGTCTAGCGTGCACCAGCGCTCCACTTCGCGCGTTTGAAGCTGGCTGTTGGGCTTGCCCTGCCGCGCGCGCTGACGCGCCGCCGCCTGCGCAACGCGGTCCCGCACGACCGCCGAAGTCTCTCCGTTGCCCGCGCCATCGCGCCGGCCGGGCAGCGCATCGGCCGGCAGAGACGGAACCTCGATCTGCAAGTCGATCCGATCCAGCAACGGGCCCGAGATGCGTCCCCGATAGCGCGCGATCTGGTCGGGCGTGCAGCGGCATTTGCCGCTCGGATGGCCGAGATAGCCGCAGGGGCACGGATTCATCGCGGCAACGAACTGAAAGCTCGCGGGAAAGGTGACTTGCCGGGCCGCGCGCGAGATGTGAATTTTTCCGGATTCGAGCGGCTCGCGCAGCACTTCGAGCACCCTGCGGTCCCACTCGGGAAGCTCGTCGAGAAACAAGACCCCGTGATGGGCCAGCGAGATTTCGCCGGGCCTCGGGTCGCTTCCGCCTCCGACGAGCGCGACCGCAGACGCCGTGTGATGCGGCGCCCGATAGGGGCGGCGCCCCCAATCTTCGTGCCGAAAACGACCGGTCAACGACTGAAGGGCGCCGGACTCGAGTGCCTCTTCTTCCGACAGCGGTGGCAGCAATCCCGGCAAGCGCTGTGCGAGCATGGACTTCCCGGTCCCCGGCGGACCCAGCATCAGAAGACTGTGTCCTCCCGCGGCCGCAACCTCGAGCGCGCGCTTGGCAAGAGACTGCCCGCGGACATCAGCAAGATCGGGCGCCTCTCCATCCGTACGCGCGGGCGCTTGCGGGCCGCATCGCGGCAACATTTCGCGCCCGCAGAGATGTGCGCAAACCTCGAGCAAGCTTTTCGCCGGATGAACGATGGCGTCGCGGACCAGCGAGGCTTCCCGTGCGCTCGCCTCGGGCAGCACAAAAGCACGCCCGTCGCGGTGCGCTTTCAGGGTCATCGCCAGCGCTCCGCGGATCGGCCGAAGATCGCCGGCCAATGCCAGCTCCCCGGCGAATTCATACTGCTCGAGCGAGTCCGACGGAATCTGTCCGGTGGCGGCGAGGATACCCAACGCAATGGGCAAGTCGAAGCGGCCGGACTCCTTCGGCAAGTCGGCGGGCGCGAGATTGACGGTGATCTTGCGCGCGGGGAAGTCGAATTGCGCGTTTTGCAAGGCGGCGCGAACCCGATCGCGGCTTTCCTTGACCTCGGTGTCGGGCAGTCCGACCAGGTTAAATGCCGGCAGCCCTCCTGCAAGATGAACTTCGACCTCGACGGGAGGCGCGTCGAACCCCGAGAGCGCGCGGCTGTGCAGGACGGCGAGGGCCATGCCTACGCTTTCATGCCGCGTGAGGCCGCTAGGCGTGGCCGGCGCGACGGATCACTTTGCCACGGGCTTCGCGCCGGTCTCGAGCGACGCGAGACGCTCTTCGAGCGCATCCAGCTTTTCGCGCGTCCGAGCGAGGAGCGCGACCTGGAGTTCGAATTCCTCGCGGCTCACCACGTCGAGCCGGTCGAGCGCGCCGCGCAGCAGGACCCTTACATTCTTCTCCGCGTCGCGAACCGGGCTTGAGGCCATCACCGCCGCAACGCGTGCACTGATATCGTCAAAAACCTTCTCGCCTAGCATCTTCGCCCTCCTTTGCGGCCCAATTGCGATCAGTCTAGCAAAAACGAGTGCCTTGCTGCGCCGCAGCGCGGACTAGGCCATCAGCGCCCCGTTTAGGCACGGCGGCGCAGATGACCGCACCGTCACGGTGCGATTCACGGCTGCGGTGCAACACAAAACACTACCATAATCGTATCTAACCTACTGATAAATATGAAATATGTAGCTTGGCACAGCTTGTGCTGACAGCACCATGCACGATTCCTCGCAATCAGCCAAGGAGTACTTCATGCGCGTCAAATTCCGTGCAATCACCGCACTTTTCGTTGCACTAACCGCGACAGGCGTATGGAACGCCCAAGCGCAAACGCCCGCACCCGCTGCCGCGCCAGCGGATGCCAAGCCTGCCG
>OCZU010000334.1_pt1 | contig 33129 bp, 39 predicted proteins | sample 1539001 | NCBI WGS metagenome assembly OCZU01 (sample SAMEA3539306, study PRJEB22396) | soil metagenome | biome: tundra; feature: field; material: soil | place: USA | collected 2010-05 | depth 0.15 m | reverse complement strand
AGAAGACGGCATACGATATTACAAGGTGACTGGAGTTCAGACGTGTGCTCTTCTGCTTTCCGAGATTCCGATGCTGGAAAATCCCAAGGGCGAATTGCAGGAACTGCTCCAGTCCGTCTCGACCGAAGCGCCGCAATATCATGTTGCCTCGGCCACCGGCCCCGATCACGACCGCGTTTTTGAATGCACGGTGCATTGCGGCGGAGTCGAACTGGCGCGCGGCTCCGGTAAAAGCAAGAAAGCCGCTGAAAGCGAAGCGGCGCTGGCCGCGTTAAAGAAGTTGCGAGAACAGAAAGCCGCCGAAGCGCAAACGGAATTGCAAAGTTTATTTGCAAAAAAGCCCGAATGAAAAATCTTTTCACCGGTCATCGCAAACTCCTCATTGGCGTCGTTCACCTTCGCCCATTGCCCGGTGCGCCGCGTTGGGGCGGCAATTTGGAATCCTTGATTGAATTCGCAGTGAACGATGCGCGTGCCTATGAAAAGGGCGGCGCGCACGCCGTGTTCATTGAAAATTTTGGCGATGTGCCCTTTGCGAAATCCGGTGTGGCCCCGGAGACCATTGCCGCGATGACGGCGGCCGGTTGCGCGATTCGCGCGGCGGTGAAGCTGCCAATCGGTTTCAACGTTTTGCGCAACGACGCCCGCGCGGCACTCGCGCTTTGCGCGGCGTGCGGCGGAAGTTTCGTCCGCGTGAACGTTCACACCGGCGCGATGCTCACGGATCAGGGAATCATCGAAGGCGAAGCTTACGGGACGCTGCGTTATCGCGCGCGCGTTTCGCCGCAGGCGCACATTTTCGCCGACGTTCACGTCAAACACGCTGTGCCGTTGGGCAATTGGCGGATTGAGGAAGCTGCGAGTGACACGCTGGAACGCGGACTGGCCGATGCGCTCATCGTCTCCGGCACCGGCACGGGCAAGGCCGCCGATCTCCACGACGTGGAGCGCGTTCGCCGCGCGTGCCCCGAGGCAAAAATTCTTCTGGGCAGCGGCGTCTCGGTGGAAAACGTTCATCTATTCCTGCCCAAGGCGGACGGTTTCATTGTTGGCTCGTCGTTGAAGAAGCACGGCAAGCTGGCGAATCCGGTGGACCCCAGGCGAGTAGCGGCGTTGGCCCGGGCTGTGCGCGCCTGACTTTCGGAGGGACGAGTTGCCCGAGTCCCCTGGTTGGCAATGGGGACTCGGGTAACTCGTCCCTCCGTCAGTCAAAATCCGAGCAGCTCATGAAATAGTGGCAGCGGGGGCAGCGCAATTTGCATTTCTCGTTGTGCAGTTCATGACCGCAACGCGGACACCAGCGCCAGTATTCGCCTGCGCTTTCGCTGTGATCCGACGTGGGATCGGGCAATGGACACAGTTCAGGTTTTTGTTCACTGGTCACGAAAGCAGTTCTAACTTTTCGCGCGGCTTCAATCAAGTTTCACCTTTGGCTTTTTGTTCCCGGAACAAGAACACTGGCGAATCGCCGCCCGCTCTGGCAGTCTGCGCCCGAATGAAGAAGCCCTCGAATGGGTGGCGAAGGTTGCTGAAGGCGCTTCTGGTTTTGATTTTCATTGTTATGCTGTTCCGCTGGTTTGAACACAGTCAGGTTTATCATCCGAGCCGCACCATGGAAGCCACCGGCGCAGAACTGGGGCGTCCGTTTGAAAATGTTTTCTTCAAGACCGGCGACGGCATCGAACTCAACGGCTGGTTTTTTCCCGCGAACACCCATTCGCCGCGCGCGCATCTCGCCGTGCTGGTCTGCCACGGCAACGGCGGGAACATCAGCCATCGTCTCGCCCTTTACCGCGCCTTGCTGGAAACCGGTGTGGCCGTGTTCGCGTTTGATTATCGCGGCTACGGCCGCAGTCAGGGGCGGCCAGGTGAAGAAGGAACTTATCTCGATGCGCAGGCGGCTTATCAATGGCTGACGAAAGAGGGTTTTGCAGACATCATCGTATTTGGTGAATCACTCGGCGGCGGCATTGCGAGCGAACTTTGCCTGCGCGAAAAAATGCGCGGACTGATTCTCCTAAGTGCGTTCACCAGCATTCCCGACATTGGAAAGGAATTCTTCCCGTGGCTGCCGGCAAAACTTCTCGGCACCATCGAATACGACACGCGCGCCCGGCTGCCGCGTTTGAAAATTCCCGTGCTCGTCATGCACAGTCGCGCGGACGAACTCGCCGCGTTTCATCATGCGGAAAGAAATTTTGCCGCCGCAAACGAGCCCAAACTTTTCTGGGAAATTTCCGGCGGACACAACGATGCGCTCGACGAACCCGCGCGCTTTGTGGAAGGCATTGAAAAGTTTCTGGGACTGGTCGAGGGCCAACCGGCGTCAGTTGAAACAAAATGACCATCCGACCGGCAAAACGACAAAGGCCTTTCAACTCCCACGAACCTCGTGGAAGACGACGTAAGGAGTCTCAATATTTTCCGGATGAAGTTAGAGCCTGTTTGAACACCCGCTTCGGCTGGAACGAAGGTGCGGACGGAGTGCGCCCGTCCCCGGGCGCAGCAACGTGGGAAGGACAGCTGGCTTGGAATTTTCGAGCGCGACCGAAGTGCTCACGCGGCTGCGCCCGTGGACGGGCGCGCTCCGATGCCGGACTTTTTGAACAGACTCGTGCCGCCTCTTCACGTCGGCTCCGACGATTGATCGGCGCGGTTGACTCAACGAAAGCCTTTCCCTGAAATGAAATTGAAAACAAAAACCTCCGCTTTATCCGAACTCGCCCGGCGCACCGGGCCGCCGCCGATTTCCTGGCTGATGCATCTGGCATTGGCGCGGCCAAAACTGATTTCGCTCGCCGCCGGCTTCACCGACAACGAATCGCTGCCGGTGGAGGAGACTCGCGAAACGCTCGCGGAAATTTTGCGCACCCGCAAAACCGGCCAGCCCGCGCTCCAATACGGCTCGACGCAAGGCGACCCGGTTTTACGGCAACTGACCGCGAATTATTTTCAGCGGCTGGATGGCGCCACGGGTTCCAGCCGCGTGTATTCGCCGGAGCGGATGATCATCACCAGCGGCTCGCAACAGTTGCTCTACATGACCACGGAAGCGCTGTGCGATCCGGGCGACATCGTGATCGTCGAAGACCCGACGTATTTCGTGTATCTCGGCATTCTGCAAAGTCGCGGCGCGACGGTGCGCGGCGTACGCATGGAAAACGACGGATTGGAGCTCGCGCATCTGGAAAATATTTTGGAATCGTTGAAAAAAGGCGGCGGGCTGCGGCGCGTGAAAGCGCTTTACCTGGTCAGCTATTTCCAAAACCCGACCGGCATCACGACGAGCTTCGAGAAAAAAATCGGCGCGCTGAAACTGCTGAAGAAATACGAGCGCGCAGCGGGGCATCCGATTTATCTGCTCGAAGACGCGGCGTATCGCGAACTGCGTTTCGGCCGATACAGCGGCAAAGAACTCAAAACCCGCATTAAATCGGAGTCCACTCCCTCTCCCCGCCCAAGCGGGGAGAGGGTTGGGGAGAGGGGTTTTGAGTTTGAAACAAGCGGCCTCCTCTCCCCGGCCTTGGGGCAATCTGTTTTCCACCGAGGCTTCGCCCGCAGCTCCCTTGGGGGAGGAGAGGGAGAAGAAAATTTGGCGCTGAGGTTGCGCTGTGCCGGATGCGATGTGCAATCCGCTTTGGCGGTGAAAGGTTTTAGCAACCGCGTGATTTACGCTGGCACTTTCAGCAAACCGTTTGCGACCGGCACGCGCGTCGGGTTTGGCTTCCTGCCGGAGCCGGTGTTCGCGGCGGTGCTGCGCATCAAGGGGAATCACGATTTCGGCACGTCGAATCTGTTGCAGCAATTGCTCGCCCGCGCGCTGGCGTCGGGCCGATACCAGAAGCACCTGGCCGAATTGCAGGAACGTTACGCCCGCAAAGCGCAAACGATGCTGGCGGCGTTGCAGGAACATTTTCCGGCGGAAGTCCAGTGGCAGGAACCGGAAGGCGGACTTTATTTCTGGGCGCGCCTGCCGCGCGGCATGAAGTCGGGAACGAAATCAAAACTGTTTCAGGCCGTGCTCGCGAAAGATGTTCTCTACGTGCCCGGCCTGCTTTGTTACGCAGAGGATTCCACGCGTCGCAAACCGGACAATGAGATGCGAATCAGTTTTGGCAGCGCAAGCGAGGGAAATATTTGCGATGGAATCAAGCGGTTAGGCGGGGTGCTGACGAAACTGCTGCCATGAGTTGAGGCCGGTTCCAATCAATCGGGCGCTCCTTTTTCAGGATCCCGATCCATGGTCTGTCGCCTGCAAATGATTGTACGCGGATAGTTACCAGCTTGCTTTAAGCGCTCGACCAAAACCGCTGTCCCGTACCGCATGGCAAATTCCAACTCTGGACGCGTGATCCCGATGCAGCGTAACAAGCCGCAACGCTCGCGTCGCAAGAAGTGGCGTAGCTCCCCGCGCAATGCTTCCTCGAACATAATGCCTTGCATCGGCGAACCCGGACTGACCCACTGCCCGATGTCCAATGTATCGCCAGGCTCGAAGACCTCCTGCAAAGTCTGGCGCCCAATCTTGGTAAGGACATCAAGACACCACTCCTTGGCGTCGCATATGGCAAGCAACTCGTAGCGCCCGAGGCTGCCGTGCTTCTGCTGCTCGTGGCCGGATAAATCCCAAGAAACGTAAGTGACGAACGGATCGCTTCGCCCGGTGCCCACGGTTAGAAAATTGAGTGCGCCGCCCGCATCAAATGGAAAGACTCGCAACTGAAACGGACGATCGAACGGCCCGACGCGTTCCTCAATTACGTGGAGAAACTTTTTCGATAATTCGGAAACGCTCATGCTTGCCAACCTGTGATCGAACTGCCGACTCGCAGCGGTTTCATTGGTAATCTCACGGCAGTCCTTGAATTTTCAAATACTTCGTAAATCGCAAATCACAAATTCATTCGGAACCTCGTTACATCGGCTGCTACGAGTAGCAATCACCCCGGCGGCCAGTTCATCTTCCGTCCGCCAAGAATGTGGCAATGGAGGTGCGGCACGGCCTCGCCGGCGTCGGGGCCGTTGTTGAAGACGAGACGATAACCGCCTTTTTTCAAGCCGAGTTTGTCCGCGACTTCGGCAGCTTTGAGCAGCAGATGGCCAAGGACCTGATGGTCTTCCGGTCCGGCTTCAGCGAGGCGCGGAATCGGTTTCTTGGGAACGATCAAAACGTGCGTCGGCGACTGCGGCTTGATGTCGCGGAAGGCGATGACCAGGTCGTCCTCGAAGACGATGTCCGCCGGGATTTCGCGGGCGATGATTTTTTCAAAGAGAGTTTTGCTCATACCGGTAACTTTGACGCGAATTGCGCAAATTCCCGCGAATTATTTCTTGATCGTTTGAGACGGGGTTTTCATTCGCGTCAATTGGCGAAATTCGCGTCTGAAATTTATTCGACCACCAGCGCGCAACCGCCTTGCCGCGGTTCGGCGCGGAGACTTTCGCGGATGAATTCCACGATCTGGTCGTGTAAAGTCTGGCAGCGATGGCTCCAGCGTTGCGCGCCGGTCAGGTGTTTGACGCAGCCCCGCAATCCGCGCAAATGCAGCACGCCCGGCGATTTCCGGAGGTGCTGGCGCATTTCGTCGCGCAATCGCGGAAAGAAAAACAGTTCGCAGCCATGGCCGGATTCGCTGGCCAGTTGCAGCAAATCCGATTCGATCACGTCCGGCCGGACGGGAGTTTTCTCCGGCGCGAGCGCATGGACGCCGAAACCGCGCAAGACGGATTCGAGCACGCCGGCGAATTCGCCCATGGTGACGGTGAGCCGTCCAAGGTCGTGTTTGAAGTAGTGAAAGACGGCGCTTGCGGCGTGCTGGACGAAGTGCGAATCGAAATAGTCGCTGTGTTCGCCGGTCAATTCGATCGTGATCATTTCGGCGGAGATCGGGACGCTTTCGCCGTTGAGCATCTCGAAGAGCAGACAATCCGAGCCAAGGGCTATCATTGCTTTGCCTCCAGTTTTTTGACTTCGTGGACGAAATCCGTCGCCTCCTGGAACCGGCGATACACGCTGGCGTACCGGACGTACGCGACGTCGTCAATTTCCCGCAGGCCTTCCATGACGAGTTTGCCGATGGCTTCGCCGGGAACTTCGCGCTCGTATCGGTTTGTGATTTCGTCCATGATTTTTTCCACCAGATCTTCCATGACCTTCGGACTGATCGGGCGCTTCTGACAGGCCTTCTTGATGCCGGACAGAAGTTTCTCTTTGGAGAATTCTTCGTGGCGGCCATCGCGTTTGAGCACCATCAAACCCTGATGTTCAACTTCCTCGTAGGTGGTGAAACGATGTCCGCAACCCGAGCATTCGCGGCGGCGGCGGATGGTGGCCCCTTCGCGTGAGGCACGAGAATCAATCACTTTGTCATCCTGAAGGCCGCATTTTGGGCAACGCATATAAGACCACTTCTAATAGTGGTTCACAGATTTGTAACATACCATCTATTGATGCGTCAAGGATTCAGAAGAAAATCAGCGAATGGGAAGTTTCAATGATGATCGAGCCGGCTTGCGGCTGAATTCTAGAACCAAAAAACACACTTCAGAAAACCACCGGCACGCCCTCTTCGAGAATTCTTATTTTGCGCGTGATCCCCTCTTCCTTTGCAAGTTCAAGCAGCCAGCGTGGCGGTTCATCCATGTCCTCGAAAGACAGCCGAAACGTCCCGTAGTGCATCGGCACCAGCCATTGCGCGCCCAAATCCTTGAACGCTTTGATGGCTTGATCCGGCGCCATGTGGACACGGCGAAACGATTCGGGATGATACGCGCCGATGGGGAGCAATGCGATTTCCGGCGGCAGGCGCCGGCCCAGTTCCTTGAAGCCGTGGAAATACGCGCTGTCGCCCGCGTGATAAATCCGCCGGCCCTGGTGTTCCAGCACAAAACCGCCATAGCCGCGATGCGAATCGCGCAACGTTCGCGCGCCCCAATGCTTGCTCGGCGTGAGCGTCACCTTCCACTCGCCCTGTGAAAAACTTTCCCACCAGTCCAGTTCGATGACGCGCTCGAAGCCGAGATCCCAGGCGAGATCGCCGACGCCCCACGGCATGATGCCGATTTTGGGGCGCGGCAGTCGGCGCAGCGTCGGCTTGTGAAAATGGTCGAAGTGCGCGTGCGTCAGCAGCACCAGATCAATCGGCGGCAGGTCTTTGATCTTCAGGCCGGAGCGCTTGATGCGTTTCAGCAGAAACAGCCAGTTCGCGAAATTGGGATCCACGAGCACATTCAGATCCGTGAATTGAATCAGAAACGACGCGTGACCAATCCACGTGATGGCCACCTCACCGAAACTTAATTTTGGGAAAACCGGTTTCTTCTGCTGGCCGGTGCGGCGCGTCAGCAAAGCCTTCAAAACCATCTCATGAAAAAACGTGCGCGGATTGAAATGTTTGGACGGCGTCAGGTCTTTGAACGACTTGGGCATCCGCCGGCGGGGTGGCACCGGGCGTTTGGTTTTCTGTTTAGTCATACTTGGCGGCAATCCTAGGGAAACACCTGTTTGAATAAAACTCAAATCAGCCCGTCAGATTGAATGTCGGTTAAATGAAAGGCAAAATATGAAAAAAGTAATTTTGACAATGACAGTTCTGGGACTCGCGGCGGTGGGGATGCAAAACGCCAGAGCGGGCGGCTTCAGCATCGGCGTGCACATCGGTTTGCCGCTGTTTTATTCGGCCCCCGTCACCTGCGTGGCGCCCGCACCGCAAGTTGTCTATGCAGCGCCGGTCTATTGCCCGCCCCCCGCGCCGTGCGTGGTCTATGCGCCGCCGGTTTATTGTGCGCCTGCGCCCGTCGTCGTGTATCGCGCGCCGGCCTGCTATGCGCCCGCTCCCGTGGTGCTCTACCGCGGTGGTTACGGCGGCGAGCATCGTCATTATCGCCAAGGACGTTGGTAGAAGCCGGAGGAACCGAGCCCAAACCCGCCGAAGAAAGTCGGCGGGTTTTTTGTTTCCATTCCGCGTTGAATCTGCGATGAACAAATTCATGGGCAAACTCGAACAACAGCTCGACAAATTTCTGCGCAAAAAACCGAAACTCGGCAAGGGCGTTTACATCGCCACGAGTGCCGTGGTGCTGGGCGACGTGAAACTAGGCGATTTTTCGAGCGTGTGGTACAACGCCGTGCTGCGCGGTGACATCAACCGCATCCTCGTCGGCCACCACACGAACATCCAGGACAACGCGGTGCTGCATCTCGCGGATGATTTTCCATGTATCGTCGGCAACTACGTCACCGTCGGCCACTCGGCGGTCGTTCACGCGTCCAAGGTCGGCGACGAAGTCCTCATCGGCATGGGCGCGATCATCCTCGACGGCGCGGTCATCGGTGCGCAATCGCTCATCGGTGCGAAAGCGCTGGTGACTCCGGGAACAAGAATTCCGCCCGGCTCGCTCGTGCTCGGCGCGCCCGCGAAAGTGGTGCGCAAGCTGACGCCGAAGGAACGCGCGGGCTTGAAATATTGGGCCACGAAATATGTCGCGAACGGAGCCTACTGTTTGAAGCACGGCCTGAACGTCGGCGCGCCGCTGCCGTCGTGATTTTCAACTGCGGCTGAAAACTTGGCGCACTTCGATTTCGCGCGACCATTTCCGGCAAAACCAAAGCGGCACGATTCCGACCGCGCCGAACGAACAATCAATGAGGCGCCACCAGATCGGAATCCCACGAATCCCTCCGAAGATGAACGCAAAGGGCACGACCAGCGCGCACGCGATGATTCCAAAGTCGAACAGCCAGCGGTTCCGAACCGGATCGCGCAACACGCCGATGAATGCGATGGCGATGACAAAATGGCCAAACGCCAGCCAGTCCGTGCCGTAAAACAGGAACGGGTTCTGGGCTTGGGTTTGTGCAACCGACTCGCGCACGCGCAACAGCCAGCGAACCAACTCCATTGATGCCGTGGCGCTTGTCTCGTTTCCAGTTCCGGACCACTTCACGAGCAAATTCAATTCAGTAACGAGCGGGATGGCCGTCGCGCCGCTGACACCCAGGCCGGCAATGAAAAACCACGTCAGCCATTTAATTCGTCTTTGGAGGTTTTGTTCCCGATTCATTTTGTGATGCTTTGTTGCGAAGTGCGAGCCTCTGCCATGCGACCGAGATTGTTGCGGCGATGACGAGAATCGGGGCGAGTAAAACAAAAGCCATGTAGAGGATGAGGTAGATCACCCCAAGGAACGCTGATTCCTTCCAGCCCAGGGCCACTGAACCGATGGTGCCATTCAAAACGCTGGTGAACTCACGCAGTCCGGCCCTATGCACGATCAGAAAAGCCAGGGCGATGACCGCCGCGCGAAACAGCAAATCCTTCGGCGAGAAAAATTCCGCGCGCCACCACCGCCGTGGTTTTTGAATCAATCCTTCGTTCATGGCGCGCTTGATGATTTTATTTTCCCCCACAAAGGCCCGAGCGTCGCGGCATACAGCAGCGCGGCATCGCCGACCTGATTGCTTGCGCAGTATTTCAACGCGCCGGATTTCCGCGACGGAAACGCGGCGAAGTCCAGTGTGGCAGCCAGCGCTGAGAGGAATTTTTCATCGTTGAATGCGCTTGCGCCGATGAACGCCATTCCGCTTGAGCCGGCACTGATCTTGAGCACCGGGATGATCGGGCCGGAGTCAATATCCTCCGGGCCATGCCACGACTGCGGCCACTCATGCGCATAGCCAAAGCCCATCGTTACCTCGCCGAGTTCCTTGCGCGCGCGTTCGTATTGATCGCGCGCGAACGCTTCGTCCACCGGCTGCAGGAGATGTGCGACCATCCAGATCGTCGAGCCTTCCGGGCCGTCCAGCGGCACGCCGTCCGTGGTGAAGCTCGATACCAGCAAGCCCGACTCACGATGCACAAGCTTCGTTTTCGCCATCGCAACCCAATCATGCAACAGCGCCGAGTGATCGCTGCCGTCCAGGTGATCGGCAAGTTTGATGGCTGCCAGGGCCACGCAATGGTCGAACATCCAGCATTCGTCAGGATAGCTCTCCAGCACCCGGTGCGGATTTCGCTGCAACCCTTCGGCCATAAGATTCACGCGCCCGGTCAGCAGCGGTTTGTATTCCGGTTTTTCTTCGAGCGCCCGGCGCGCCGCGAACATCAATGCAATTTCACCGTCGAGAAAAAGACTTCGCGCCGGTTGCACGACATAAGGCCGGCCCTTTGCGTAAGGCATCAGAAAAATGTAAATGCCTTCCTTTTTCTCAAGCCGCAACGTCTCCTCGATGATGCGATCCATCGTTTCGAGATAGGTTTGCTTCGCCGCCGGTTCGCGCAGGCCCATGTTCGCGAGCGACCACACCAGAAAACTGCGCCCCATGAAATCCCACTCGGCATTGCTCGCGCGCATCCGCTGCAATTCCTGTTCCCGCAGGTTCGGCTCCGTCCAGAGCCGCAGCTGCCGTTCGGCGAGTTCACGCGCTTTCGGCGACAACCCGTCCGCCCCGTGAAAATTGGATGTCGGCTTGACGAACAAGAAATGCACGGAGGGAATCCAGATTGCCGTCGCGATCACCAGCGCCGCCAGCCCCACCAGAAATCGTTTGCCGCGCGACATCACGCCTCCTTTGACTTTGTGGCCGACGCAAGTTGCGTCGGAGACAAATGCGTCAACGCGTAGAGCATCAGATACGCAATGAACAGAAATCCCGCGAACGAAATCGCAAAGGCCATGTTGGGCTTGTTGGACATCGCCGAGGTGACCCAGGAGCTGACGCCCTGGTAAACTTCCGCCGGTTTCGTCACGATGTCCCAACTGTTGAACCGCGCAAAGCGTCCTAGATAAATTCCCAGACTGCTCAGGCCGGCCATCGCCGCAACAAATCCCCAGCCGGTCGCGTCGCCGAACTTTTTCGCCACAATTGACTGCATCAAATAGAGCGACACAAACCACAGCATCAACCCCGTCAGCGCGCACGCCAGAATCATCGCCAGATCCACCCAGTAATGCTTCGTGAACATCACCGAAATGTGAACCAGGTCGGTGAAGATGTAAGGTGCGTTGGGCGCGAACAACAGCCAGCCCGCGGCAAAGCCGATGAAGCGCCAGTTGCGCCTGGTTCCGCCGTTCCATTCGTCGCACGCCAGCAGCGCGAAGATCAATGGCAGCCATGCCAGAAGCAGATTCCACATGAGCCCCGCATGGCGGCGAAATCCGTCATAGAGACCCTCGGCGGCCAACACGCGCATGAGCACCAGCATGAAACAAACCGCCGTGGCAAAGAGCATGGCAAACATCGGCGCGACCGTCTCGCGCCGTAACAACAAACGAAGTGTTTTCATGAGCATATTATTTCCAATCATTCATTCGAGCGCGACTTCTTGTCCGCCTTGTCAATGCAGTCAAACCAGTGGGAGATGAAAAACCTTTTCTCGGTCGGAAGGAAATTCTCGGACTGGCCAACAATCGGGCGCAGCGCCGTGCTCATTTGCAGCGTCACCAGCACGAAAATGATGATCCAGGTCACCAGCCCCGCGCTGGATCTCGCGTTGGAATGAGAAAACGCCGCGCTGAGAAAGCGCACGCCAAACGCGGTCGCGATGAGCCAGAAAAGCAAATGCAAAAAGCCCATCCACGGCAGATACTCTGTGGATTGCGAGAACAGCCAGGCCACCGGTGCAAAACCGATCAGCAAAATCGTCATCAGCATCAGCAATCCGGCGACCATTCCGAAAATTTCCACGAGCCGCGCCTGCGATCCGCTCAGGCACGCGAAGATGTAAAGGCTCGGCAGGCAGATGATCGCCGAGACGAGCAGCCCGCAGGAAATTTTCACAGGCGCGGCCCACCATTGGGCGCCTCCGGAAAACGAGCCAACAATGACGCCGTAAACCAGACTGCAAACAACGGCGATGAACAGCATCGCCGCGATGAGTTTGCCCGCGCCCGGCTGGCGCAGTTGAAACATGACGCGCCGTGGCTGCCGCAAAATGGATTCGATGGCGGCGGCGAGGCCGCGGATCGTTTCGCGCTCCTCGGGAATTTCTCCCAGAGCCACACGTGGCGGATAACTTGACGGCGGAGAGTAGGGCGGGATTTGCGGTGGCACCGAGGGTGGGTTCGGGGTTGGTTCACTCATAGGGTTTGCGGTTTGGATTTAGTTGAACAGTTGGACTGCGGAACGAAAAACGGTTTCGTAAAAATTCCCGTGAAAGGCGTCGCCGCGGAGAAATTCAACCGGCATCAGGGGATTGCCTATGAACGGGCGCAGCACCCAGGAAAGCTGGCTGCCCAGAAATAAATTACCCGCGAGCCACGCAAACAAAACGCGCCGCGCGACCGCTGAATCCGCTGCCAGCGCCCGGAGCAACTGGAGCAACCGGAAATTCGCGGCGCTGCCGGCAAACGCAATCACCACGACGAGCAGAAGCAAAATGGCAGCATGGGTCGCGGAGTTGCTCGCGCCTTCGGCGAGCGGCGGCGCGTTCCAAATCACAAACCCCGCGAGCGGACTGAACGCGCCGAGGATGGCGGACGCCAGCGCGAAGCTCGCGAGGATCGCCAGGAACGACTGGCGAAAATGCAATCGCAAACCCAGCAGCGGCGCCAGCATGCCGTTGAGGAGCGCGTTGCCGGCGGCGGTCAGCAGCATGATGAGCGGCAGTTTGATGCTGGCGAAAACCGCCTGCCACGGATCGCGCCAGCAACCCATCGCCGCACCAAATGCGCCCGCGCCCGCGAAGATCAGCGCGACGTCGCGGGTCACACTTGAGGCGCGCCAGTCCGCGGTCCACGCCGCGAGCGCGGCGACCTCGCCACGCAACAGCGTGCCGACGGAAGTTGGATTCGGTTGGGCGGTCGTGTTCATGAAATTGATCCGGCTTTTTGGACTGCGGTGGCAAGCGCAGCGCGACGCCGCTTTTGAAACGCACGGTCCTGCTTCCACCAACCGAAAGCGCCGTCGCCGCTGAGCGCTGCTGGCGCGCTCCAAATCATCACCCTGGCATAAATCGTCTGGTTTGCTTTGGTGAACTGTTCAAGCGTCTGCCGTGTTTTCTCCAAATTGCCGGCGAAATATTTTTCGTTGCCCGCTCTTAATCGCAATTCTTACCACAAATCCGGCTGGCGACTCCACAGTTTTTGTTGTCGCGTTAATTTGTCTCGACTCCTTCCATCACCAGTTCGCGGCGCGGCCAGAATTGTTTCAATTCTCGAATCACCGGTGCGGCCATTAGTGCCAGCGCCACGAGAAACAACGGCCAGTTGAATTGGACCGGCAACATGGCGCGAAGCGCGTCCACGCCGTTGCCTGCCGTGCGCAGTGAATCGGTCATGAACACATACAGAGACACCGTCCCGCCAATAAAATTCAAAATCCACGCGCTCAAATTTGCCGGGACGGAGAATTGAGGCCGCTCGCATTGGCTCACCAGCGTCCCCCAAACAATCATCAGCAGGGAAATCATCACCGGTGCCAGCACCGGCCCCCACCACGGCAGCGGAATCAAAAACAAAATGTCCCAGTCAAACAGCGAACGCGGCCAGTCGCACATGACGCGCAGGAAAACGTAATAAAAAATATCCCACACGCCGAACGCGATGAAGGTGTAACCCCACCGTGCCCGCCACGTCCGCCCCGCAAGCGCGCCGACCGTGAACAGCATGACGAGCGTGGCGAATTCGCGCATGAGTTCCACCGGCCCAAACCCGCCGATGATCGGCAGCGGATTCGGCTGATACGGCACGATGCGGTCAATGTGCGTGCGCAGGTAGTAAACGACGGCCGACTCGACCCAGGCCATCGCTGTCGCAAAAATAATGACGACCAGCCAGCGCCCCCATTCCGATTTACGCGCAAGGCAGTTCATTTTGCAGTTTGAAATTGGACGGTTGCAGGTTTTGCCCAGAGCGCCGGAGCGCCCGCTGGCTTCGTCATGCGTCGCAGCGAGCGGACGAAGCGCGTAATTTGCCGCGTGATCTCAGAATAAAATTCCTCGCGCGTTCCGCCCATTGCTTTCAAACCGGGAGCGTGATTCACCCAGAGCATCGTGCCCGCCGCGTAACCGCAGACAACAAATTGAAGTCTCCACAGCCAACCGCGCAAACCGGGCCTCGGACAACCCGCGTCCAACAACCGGTCCCGCTGAAACGCCACGTGTCCGGCTTCGTCGCGTAAAATCAATTCGCACATCGCCGCCAGCGGGCCGTCGGGCGAATGATTGCGCATCATCCGATAGTAGGCCGTGCTCACGAGTTCGGTGAGCGTGAGCACCTGTAATTCAAAGCGCACGCCGAGCACCCGGCGACAGAAGCAAAACGCCGTGAAGCTCCAGTGCGAGTAAATGAATCGCCCGCCAAATCGCTTCACCGCACAGCCGAGCAGCCGCGCGTGCTCCGCTTCTTCCGCAAACCAAAGGTCCACGATCTTCCGCATCTCCCCGGTGCTGCTGCGAAAGCTTTCCGCATTGAAGGCGATGAGTGAGGCCGGGCCGCCGCCGTCGCCGAGCCGGAATTGCTCGACCGACCGGAGCATCGGCGCCAGCACGCCGGGCGGCACGTTGACGGGCGCGGTCCAATCCGGCTCGGGACGGTTCTGCCGATGGTGTGTAAAGTGATTGATCCATTTTGCGTAGTTCATGTTTCTCCTTGGAGTTGCGATTGACGGTTTGCGGAAATAAAACGTTCCCCAGCAATAGATTTCCTTTCTCGTTTTGTGTTTGGTTCAGGTTGCCTGTGATAGACGAGCACAACGGCTGGCTGCCAATTCACGAATACCACGCTCCACTTCATCAACAATGTGGTCGGGGGTGGACGTGCCGGCGGTGATTCCGATCGTGGAGGCTTCGACCAACCATTCAGGCCGCAAATCCATCGCGGTCTGCACGTGATGCACGCGAGCGCAATGACGCCTGCATGTTTTCACCAGTTCGTGGGTGTTGTTGCTGTGCTTGCCGCCAATGACGATGACAACATCCGATTTCTCCGCCAGTTCGACGGCCGCATTTTGCCGCTGCTTCGTTGGCTGGCAAACGGTGTCAACGAACCGAACTTCGGAATTTGGAAAACGCCGGCGAATTGAGCCGGCCAGATGCCGCACCTTTTCAATCGGCTGCGTGGTCTGCGCGGCAACGCCGAAGCGCGGACGCCACTTGAGCTGCAGCACGTCGTGTTCGCCAAGCACAACATCGAACTCGGCGAGGTCTTCCGTCAACCCGCGTACTTCCACGTGATCACGCTTGCCAATGATGACCGGATGAAATCCTTCACGCACCAGCTGCTTGACCGCCCGATGCGCGACGTGGACGAGCGGGCAGGTCGCGGAGAGCACGTTCAACCCGCGCTCGCGCACCGCGTTCAATCGCCGCATGGAAGCCCCGTGCGCGGTGATCATCACTGTATCCGTCGCCACCTCCCTGGCGTCGTTTTGGAATTGAATCCCCCGCTCACGAAGTTCGGCCAGCACAGTTTCGTTATGAACCAGGTCGCCCAAAACCGTGATGGGCTCGGATTCCGACTGCTTCACCGCCAGCGCGATCGCGTCCCGCACGCCAAAGCACATGCCCAGATGTTCGGCTCGAATGATTTTCATGTCATGGATGTAGCGCGGGTTTCCAAACCTGCTGTATCGCCGACTTCCAAGTCGGCAGTGCGAACGACGTCGCGCGGCTTGCGGGTTTGGAAACCCGCGATACAGCAGACTCGGAAGTCTGCGCTACGTTTAATGGTTGCTGCATATTCACTTTGTATCACAAAGTAAAAGACCGCAAGGGGTGAATTATGTTCAAAAGATTTTATTTCGGTTTGTTTGCGCGGACGATTTGTTCCAGCAGGGCGATGTATTCAGCGAAAGCTTTCCGCCCCGCTGCCGTCAGCGAACAGGTTGTGAGCGGGCGGTTGTTTTGAAATGATTTGGCCACGGAAACCAGGCCTTCCTCCTGCAATGTACGGATGTGCGTGGTGAGATTGCCGTCGGTCATGCTCAAGGCGTCGCGCAGTTCGGTGAACGACAATTCCGGCGACGCGGCGAGCATGGCCATGATGCCGAGCCGCCCTTTCTCGTGAATGACACGGTCGAGCTGGAGAAACGGTTCGGGATTCACGAAACGTTTTTTCCTTTTTCAGTCAGATAAAGGTAAGCGCCATAGGCGAGGTGTAATCCGCCAAAAATGCTACCCATCAAAAAATGCGGCGGAAATTTCTCCCATTCCACCAACTTTACGAGACAGCCCAGCAACACACAGCCAGCCAAAATGAATAGCCATCCGAACAACTTGATGCCGCGCGGCATAAAAAATCCAGCGGAATGAATTGCGCATCCGTACAACCACACCCAACCCAGAATTAAAACAGTCTCATGCGAGGAGTCTTCTTCTTGTAAGCAAACCGCAATGACTGTGCCAATGACGAACCCAATAGATAAAGGGGGTAGCATCGCCTGCGCAACTCGTCGGGTAGGCGGCGACCAGAAAGGCTCAGAATCCTTCAACGCTTGGCGACGCACGAGCAGAAATGAACCAATCAAAGCCATCGCCGCAACAGCGTCCCAAAAGAAAACGAATCCACGCGCTGAATGAATTTGGAGCAACCAGCCGGTGACGCCGGCAACAATTCCCAGTGCGCCGCAGTAAATCATGATCGGCGCGAGTGCGCGGCGGTAGAGTGCGGAACGTTCCATCAAAGTGCGGATGACTTGAAGATGCTCGGTGACCTGATTTGTTTCCATGCACATACTTTGCAGTGCAAAGCATAGTTATGCAAGTTCAAACGGGTAATCAACCACCTCTCGGGAAAAGGAAAGCGGTGCTAGAGTCACCGCAGTCCAAACGCTGGCGCGACTGCCCGCCGTCCTCGAAGTTCGCGAAGCGTCTGGACTGCGGCGCGTTTACCGCCGCTCTTTACAAAGGCACCCGCCCTAATCCGATTCCGACACCGGCTCGAAGGGCTCGATCAAAACTTTGCCCAGCACGTTACGGGAGCGGAGTTTGGCAAACGCGGCGGGAACCTGATCGAGCGGGAAGATCGAATCAATTACCGGCTTCAACTTTCCAGCGGCGGCCCATGCGAGCGTGGCTTGCAGATCGGCGCGATTGCGGCCGTAACTGCCGATCAGCCGTTGCTGTTTTACGAAAATCGGCCAGAGATTCAGACTCACTTCACGTCCGGCAGTGGCGCCGCAGGTGACGATGGTTCCATTGCGGGCCAGGCACTCGAAGCACTTCAACAACACCTCGCCGCCGACGTGTTCGACGACCAAATCCACGCCGCGCTTGTTCGTGATTTTGCGGACCTCGGCGGGCCAGTTCGGGCCGTGTGAATCCAGCACGTATTCCGCACCGAGTTGTTGGGCAAGCTTCCGCTTTGCTTCCGTCGAGCCGGTGCTGATGACGCGCGCGCCGAGATGTTTCGCGATTTGAACTGCCGCCGAACCGACCCCGCTCGCGCCGCCGATGGCGAGAACCCAATCGTCTTGGCGGACTGGCGCGCGGTTGGTGAGCATGTGCATGGCGGTGCTGCCGGCGAGCGTGAGCGCGGCAGAAGTATCGAAATCCACTCCGACAGGCAAGTGCACGAGCGCCCGGGCCGGCACGACGACGCGTTCCGCGAAACCGCCATCGTGCGTGGTGCCCAGCAATCCGCCGCGCAGACAGACTGATTCTTCGCCGCGTTGGCAGAATTCGCATTCGCCGCAAAAGAGATTGGATTGAACGGCAACTTCATCGCCGGCCCGCCAATTCTGCACCGCGCCGCCGACGGCAAAAATTTTTCCTGCGACTTCGCCGCCGGGAGTGCGTGGCAGCGGGACCGGCACCGGCAAACCCGCTTCTTCGAGCCAGAGATCAAGATGATTCAGCCCGCACGATTGGACTTGGACGACGACTTCGTCCGCGCCGGGTTGCGGTTCGGGCAGTTCGCGCAATTCAAATTTTCCCGGCTTGCCGTGGGCGACGAGTTGAATGGCTTTCATGCCGGAAGTTTAACGCAAAGAGGCCAAGGTGCAAAGACGCGGAGAAAAAATGGAAGCTGGGAATAAACGCCCAATGCGGTCCAAACCGTTGCGTTGCTTGTGGACTGCAGCGGGAAGCGAAGCGCCACGCCGCTTTTAGAGGGCGTTGCTCTCGAGTCGGACCTCGCGAAAGCGGTGTCGCCGCTGCGCTCTGCCACCGCACTCCAAAAACGTCGGCCGCTACTTTGCAGACCAGACCCAATCGCCGTTTTCCAAGTCTTCCTTGCCTTCTTTGTTCAAAGCAACTTCGCCGCCGTCGTCCTTTTCGTTCCAGCCGATGGAATAGAGCAGGAATTTCCCGTCGTCCGTGCGGCGATAATGCAACGGCTGTCCGCCGATGAGGTCGTGCGGAAGTTTTTCGATGAATTGCGGCGTGAGCGCGTCGAGGGTTTCGGGGAATTCGCCGCGTGCGAGGCGAAAGCGTTCGAGCGCGCAGGCGAGGAGCGTCTCGTTGGCCGACGTTTGGTTATAGGCGAGTCTTTGCGTTGCTTTGGTATAGTTTGGCAAGGTGATCGCGGCGAGAAAAGTGTAAGGCCCATGTCGGAGCGCCAGCTGGCCAATTTCTCCATTAGCCATTTCGGCTTTACGGGGCAGAACCAGGTTGCTCGCCGGTTCAAAAGATTCCGCGATTTTCTGGTGTGACATGGCAATGTTCACCATGTTCTGATACACCCAGCCGCGCGGCATCCAACGGATTAGGAAGTAAGTCGGATTTTTGAGTTTTTCCTTCAGATTGGGATTTGGAGGATCGAAAAAGAACATCGCAGCAAGTTTCGAGGCTGGCGAAATTTCAAGAGTGCGGCATACTGCCGCCGGTTCTTGCTCGAAGGCGCTAAATACATAGGGCAACAAATTTATTTCTGAAAGTTGATTTTCAATCACTGCAAGTTGCGGCTCGCGCAAAGTCTGCAAGCGCATTCCATCGGTGACGGTGTCCGTGTAAAGTCTGGTGATGGCGACGTTGATCATCGCAGCAACCAACGTCATCGGCTTGCCCGTGGGTTTGGATTCCAAAACACGACAAACATCGTGGAGCAATGTTAATTCGCGCAACCCCTTGTCCGGCTGGCCGAGGAGCAAATAACACTTCGCTCGTTCGGCAAGAATCTGCGCCACAGTTCGCATCGTAATAAAATTCGGAATGGGCATCGTGGCCGGCTGCGTGTAGTCGCCATCTATCCGCGTGTAGGGGCGTTCGAGAGCTTTGCGGAGATTATCGAAGTCAGCCTTGGACGCATCGCTCGCCTGAAGGTAATCGCGGGCCGCGATGGGGGGTGGACTTAGGAAAACGCTGAATGAATTCGCGCTCGCGAGTTTGATTTGCACGTGGCTGCCTTCGATGGTGTCGGGAAAGATTTTTAGGATTTCTTGCGCGGTGTGCATTTTGTCTAACGGCACTACCGCAACGGCTGGCTGGACCTGATTTAAGGGCCGGGCAATAAGAGGATAAAAACCGCGCGTCCCCACGGCGCTCGGGCCGAGGATTGCGCGAATCAATTGTTCCGCCTGTTTTCGCGCGTCTGAATCCTCCAGACGCAAAATAGTTCCGCCATTTTCAACATCGAGCTTTGTGTTGGATGGAACGACCTTCAATTCGGCAACGAGCATCGGGTTGTTACTGCTTTGCGACGCAGAACTGAGGTGCTTGGTAAATTCGCGTGAGCCCCTCCCGACCCAGTCCGCTTCATTGATACCCGGCGCCTTGAAAAAGTTTTGATTGTCCGGCACAGGCGGGGGAATGTAGGCGGACCAATCGAGCACCACGCCTTTGGCTTCGAGTTCGTGTTTGCAGTTTTCCCATGCGCGTTTGCCGCGCCAGTTTTCTTCCGTGTAAAAAAGCGCAACGACCGTCGCGAAGCACGCCAGCCCAATCAGCGCGCGGCGAATCGTCCGCCAGCCAAAGAGCCAGCGGCAACAACGCTTGACGACCGTGGGTTTGCCGCCCTTGTCTATCTGTTCGTTCATATCAAATCGTGAAAAACTCTCTGCGCCGTTCGCTTCGTGGTTGCGGCACAAATTGTCTGGGCGGCTCGACGGCTTTCGGCTCCGGTCGTTCAGTCAGCTCGGCCATCACTTGCTCCTGTTCGCGCAGGGCCATAATGAAATCGGCCGAACCGGACGATTTTGTAGCGCTCATATTCGGGCCACCGGATTTGAGGTTCAGATTCACGGCGAGAATCAGCACCCATGCCGTCGCGAGTCCGATCCAGATGCGTCGCGCCGGCCAGATCAATTCGCGCCAGCATTCGAGCAAGGCAACTTTCGGCGAGAGCGTGGAAATGGATTTGCGCCTCCCCGCCGATTCGATTGCTTTCGCCCAGCGCACCTGAACTGCGGGTCGAGGTTCGATCTGCTCGAAATGGTTTTCCCAAGTGGCGAATGGCAGGGCCGTCATTTTTATTTCGGCGTAGTACTTTCGGCAGCCAGAGCATGCGGCCAGATGGTTTTCGACCTCGGCCACCTCTTGTTTTGGAAGCACACCGCTCGCAAGCAGGCAAAGGTTCTGGCGTTGGCGCCGGCATCGGTTCAAAAACCATTTCATATCTGTGTATCCCCTTTCAAATCCGGAAGGTTCATTTTCATTTTGCGCAATTTTTCCAGGGCGTGATGCAAACGGGATTTGACCGTGCCGACGGAACAGCCCAATACCGCCGCCATGTCCGTCAATGAGGCGTCCTCGAAGAATCGCAACAGAATGACGCGGGCGTGCCTTTCCGGCAGGAGTTCGATGCATTGTCGCAACTGAGCGAACGTTTCATTTTGGCTCGCGGCTTCCGCGGGAGAAGCTTCCGGTGACGAAAAGTGCTCGTGTTTTTCACAAACCTCTCGTGCTTCAAAAAGCGACAGCCGGGCCAAAGCTACCGGACGGGACCGCGCTCGGCGCGCGGATTTTTGGTAGCGATGCAGCAGGATGGAATAAAGCCAGGTGGAAAGCTGGCACGTTTCGTTGTAGCGCGACAAACTTTTCCAGGCTTCAACCAAGGTTTCCGAAACGAGGTCTTCGGCCAGACTCAAGTCGCCGGCCAACGCAGCAGCCTGGCGCAATAGGCGTGTTTGCAGCGGTGCGATCAGCAGGCAAAATGCCTGCGCTTCTCCTGCGCGCGCGGGAGCGAGAAATTTGAGCGTGCCTGATGGATCGGCGTGGTCGTCAGTGATGACCATCTCTCTATCAATCCCTGCTTCAGCCGAAAAGGTTCAAAGTATTTGTTGGGAAACCTCGAACATCCAACTCCCAACATCGAATAGCTGCGCACGCTTTGGATCGTTCGAAGTTCGAGGTTTATTCCGAATCGAGCCGGGTCCGGTGACCGGCGCTCCGCGCTACTTGGCCGGATATTGCCAGACCCAATCCCCTTGCTTCTCGTCGAACAAAGTTTTGCCGGACGTGCCGCCATTGTCTTTTTCGTCCCAACCGACAGAGTAGAGGATGAATTGTCCGTCGCTCGTGCGGCGATAATTGAAAGGCTTGCCAGTGATTATGTCGCCAGGCTGTTGAGAAATGAAATTCGGTTCGAGCGAGTCGAGAGTTTCAGGATAATTTTGGTTCACAAGCCGGTATCTTTCCAGCGCGCAGGCGAGCACGGCCTGGTCGGCGGCAACCTGCCCTTCGGCAGTCCTCCGAATTACGTTGCCGAGCGCGGGCAACAACATGGACGCAATGACCCGGTGATGAATGAAAATGGTGTCGAACGGCTTGCGCCCGGCAAATGCCTGCTCCAGTTCCTGCACATTGGCCTTGAGCCGACCCGGAGAAATCCTTTTCTGCGCGGCGTCAAAGGCGCCTTCGATCTGCAATTGATAAAGCCGGCTATAGTTCAGTTGTTCCAGATAATACCATCCGCGAGGAATGAAACCGCCGCACCAGCTGGCTAATTTCTTGTTCATCGATGGCTGCGTTGCCGCACCGCCACCGATCTCCACCAGAAGCTGAAGCCCTCTTTTCCTGACACTCTCAACGGTCATGATCCCCTCCGCCCGTTCCGCGTCGAAATCCCGTTTCATGTCCGGCACGAAATTCTGTTGCTGCAACATCGGCACGAGTTCCTGAAGTTGAGCATCCGACCACGCGTGTTCGGCCAATCCTTCCCAGACCGGTTGAACTGCAATTTGCACGCAAGCGACGCGCACCAGGTGGGAAATCAAAAACGGTTCGCCCTTCACAGAGTCAGCCAGGTAAAGGATCAGCTTCACGTCCGCCAAAGCATCAATGCTCCGGCCCGCGGCGAGTCCGGCGCAGGCTCTGAGTTGCAGACGACGGCAGGCGTCCCGCACATTGATGAGGTGCGGCAGAAAAATTCCCCACGGATTATCCAGGTCGTAAACCACCGGATAACGCGACAGCGGCCGCCGGCTGGCGATGCGAAGTTCTGCCAAAGCGGTTTCGTTGATTTTCAATCCTTCGAGAACCGCCGGAACCGCTGCGGCGCGGGACTCAAGATCGAGTTTGCCCGGCTCAAATTCTTGATTCAAGTTCGTCTGGCCGGATCGGATTGCGTCGAACGCCACTCCCCAAGCGACGAGATCCATGAAATGGCGGCTGCTTTTTTCTTTTGGCGAGGCCAGTCTTTCAAAGGCCTGCGCGTAATTGTCCTGCCAGTTTTTTGCGAATCGTTCCGTCGTATTGGTGAACACAGTCTTGTCCACCTCGATAAACCAGGATTTCACGACCGGCGTGGCGGCGAAATTTTGCTCGTCAGGAACGGGTTTGGGAATGAACGCCGCCAAAACCAGTTGCGCGCCATTCGCTTCGAGTTGCTGCCGGTATTTATTCCACGCTCGTGCGCCGCGCCAATCCTCCTCGGCGTAAAAGAGCACAACCAGGGTCACCATCCAAACCAGCGCAATCGGCACACGCCGGGCGACGCACGGGCTGAGCAGCCAGCCGAGAAACCGGTGCAGCCAGCCAAACACCGGCAGCAGGCTTGCCAAAAACAACACGCTCACCGCCGCGACCAAAATGACCAGGCCCTCAACGAGATGACGGGCCGACTCTTCGGTTCCTTCTCCCATATTGAGTTTCCAGTCTCCGACCAACAACGCAAAAACCGCCCATCCACAGGGAAGCAATACGATGGTTATCAACAACAGCCGTAGCAGCGCGGCGCCAGGGCTTGGCCATGCCGGATTCCAGATGCCTTTGGGTTTTTCGTTCGGGTTCATTTTGAATCAAGCCAACAGGGTCTCGAACCGTCGTTCGCTCCGCGGCCGGGGCACGAATATTCTTGGCGGTTCGGCGTCGCGTGTTTCACGCAAGCCGATTAATTCGGCAAAGAAAAGTTTTTGCCGCCTCAGTTCAGCCACCACTTCTCGTGACATCGGAGATTTTTTGGCGATGACGTGCGATTCGTCGTGGGTTGCGAGCTTGAGGGCGAAAATCAAAATCCAAACCGCCGCCAGGCCCGCCCAGGCTTGCGGCTTGAGCTGGCAGAGAGTTGAGAATTGATGGTGAATGGTGGATAGCAGTGAATGGCGTGGAAGGTTGGATTCGGGCTGCGGAAAGGCCGCAGCCAAGGCATTTTTGCGAACGGCGTCCAACTTGTCGCCGCCGGATTCATGGCGTTGCAACAGAATTTCACGCGGAGTTTTCATTTTTCCTCCAGTAATTTTCTCAATGATTTTTTGGCGTAGTGCATCCGGGATTTCACGGTGCCGGGTTGCGCGCCGGTGATGTCCGCGATCTCGGCGAGTGAAAAATCTTCGACAAAATGCAACAGCAAAACAGAACGCTGCGGCAGCGGAAGCTGGTTCAGCAAATTCATAAACTCGGCCTCCTGTTCACGCCGGATGAGCAACTCGCTGGGATCATTTTCAAATTCATCCGGCGCGTTGGAGATTTCTTCCAGTGCGTCAACCTCGCGGGTTTGTTTTCGCCAGCGTTGAATGCATTTCTGATGCGCGATGCCGAAGAGCCAGCTTCCGAATTTGTTGTCGTCGCGCAGCCCGCCAATGTGCCCGGTTGCGGCGATGAAAGTCTCCTGCACGAGGTCGAGGCTCGTTTGTTCATTATGAACCAACTCGAATACATAAACGTAAAGCGGCAGTTGGTAGCGGCGGAAAAGAGTGTCCCAAGCCTCCGGTTCTCCGGCCCTGGCCTGCGCGACGGGCAGTTGTTCTCGTTCAGCCACCACCAGCATTTACAACCAGTAGAATGTGGAAGGCGAGAAAAGGTTCAATGGGATTTACGATTTGCGATATGCCAGGGGAATCAGCGCGGCGCATACATGTAAATTTAATCAGAGCCTCCTCACATCGGCTGCCACGCAAGATTTACTTCGCCGGCATCTGCCAGACCCAGTCGCCTTGGTTGGCGTCAACGCCGGGCGCTGAGCCTTTGCCCATCACCACGATGCCGCCGTCGTCGGTTTGGTTCCAGCCGATGGAATAAAGGACGTAGCTGCCATCGGAATTTTTGCGGTAGCGCAAAAGTTTGCCATCAATCACGTCGTTGGGAATTTGTTCGATGAACTGCGGCGCGACGGCCTCAAGCGCCTCGGGTAGCTGGCCGTGTGCGAGGCGGTATCGCTCCAGCGCGCAGGCAGCGCGGGCTTCGTCCACAAATGTCTGGGCCCGGGCGCTTGTGCGGGACGAGTGGGCGAACGCGGGCATCAGCATCTTTCCTAACAGATTGTAAGGCGTCATCCGCATGTGGCTGAGGGCGTTCGTCAAGCCGGCGGAAATTTCGGGAAAGACGCGATGTTTGGGTTCATCCACGGCGCCGAGAATGAACTCCTGGTGCAGCAGCGCAATGACCACCATGTTTTGATAATAAATCCCGCCCGGAAGCAGGCTGAGTCCACCAAGGAATGCTGGCGGGTTTTGCGAGTTTCCGTCTTCGCCCATATAGTACATTTCTGCGGGCTGTCCACCAAAGCCTTTGCGCCGGTAATATTCAAGACCGCTAAGACCGAAGCTTCGCTCGCCCCGCATGTTTTTTTCCGCCTCAGCGAGAATGTTGAGCGAAGCCAGATATTTCTCAAGACGGGCCAGCTGGGCATCGCTCCAAACATGGCGGACCAGACCTTCGCGAACTCCTTCGAGATCAATTGTAAGTGCGGCAATCCGCACCAGATGATCAATGAGAAACGGCTCATCACGAACGGAGTCGGAGAACCGAAAGGCCATCTGCAAATCGGCCAGAGCTTCTTCGCCACGGCCCAATTCCATCAGCGCCGTGGAGCGCAACAAAAACAACTGGCACAACCCTTTTATGCGCGAAAGGTGCGGCAACAAGATGCCAAACGGAGGCTGCTCCTCGTAATGAATGGGAAAGCGTGAAGCGGGCCGCGTGGCCGCCGCTTCACGCAACTCGTTCATCTCCGCGTCAAATTTTCCGAGCGCGACCAGAATGTCCTGAGCCGGGCTGCCGGAGAGTTTAGGCTGTGGAAAATTTGTATTGCCTTGATAGTAATCATGCCACGCTTGCAGATCAGTAAATTTGTCCTGCTCCACACTGCCGAAGGCCGGCGCTTTGTTGTAGTCTGCATTTGAACCATATACCCTGAGATTTTCGAGCCGGGCGTAGCCATTCGTGTCGCGCCAGCGCACTCCGTTGGTGGAACGGTAATAATCCAAAACCGGACGCAGCAGCGGCGTCATCGCAAAATTCTGATCGTCCGGCACCGGTGGTGGAACGAAGCTGGCCATATCGAATTTTTCGCCTTTGGCCTCCCCTTCGCGTTTGAAATTGTTCCAGGCATGCTTTCCGCGGAAATCTTCCTCGGCATAGAACAGCGCGACCAAAGTAATCAGACAGGCAAGAACAAAAAGCGTCCGGCGCAAATTGGGCCATGAGCAAAGCCAGCGCACAAATATCCAAAGGCAAAGCAGCAGCACGGCGACCGCAATGACTATTGTGGCTGGCCGCAAAGCTTCAGGGAGAGTCTTCACAAAACTGACAACGGCTACTGTAAGACAGACCGATCCCAACAGCCCCAGCCACACCAACAAGGTTGGTGGATTCCATGCCTTTTTAAGAACTATTCTTAATTTTTCATTCATAAATTTCAGGCAGCCAGCATTTCATCGCGCCGTTCGCTGCGCGGGCTTGGATGAAAAGACTTGGGCTTGTCAGCATCTGGAGAGGCGGTTGGCTCAATGAGTCTCGCCAGTTCACGCCGCTGTTCCCGCAATGTAAGAATGAGTTCCGGGGACGGCTGTGCATCGTTCTTCACCATTTTGGGCGTGTGGTCCGAAGTATAAAAGTTCATCGCCAGAATCACCAGCCATACCGCCGCCAAACCAGCCCAGGCTTTTGGATGAGGCCACAGCAACGCGGAAATTTTTTCGTTCAGAATCGAAAAAAGAGATTGAGGCGCGATGGAAGATTTGCGACCGGGAGCCGCCGCGTTTCTCGTTGCGTGCAGAATCTCCGCCCGCCATTCACCTGGAATTGGACGCAGAGGTTGCTGCTGCAAACGTTTTTCAAATTCGGATTTCATATTATTTTGCCACTAATTCAGCTCCTCTTCGCCAATTCATTTTTTAGCGCATATTAGCGGTTCATTTTATTTCTTCGTAAAGAGGACGCAGGCGCTCCCGCAATTTGTCTAGTCCGTAGCGATACCGGCTGGCCGCCGTGTTCAGCGGAATGTCGAGCGTTTCGGCGATCTGCTCGAAGGTCAGGTTCTGCCAGAGTTTCAAATGCACGACCGCGCGCTGCTCCGGCGGCAGTTCGCCCAGTGCTGTGGCCAGGGCCGCCCGGAATGCCTGCTCATCCGGGTCCGCCGTGGGCGCGAACAGGGAAATTAGCTCGGCGCCGAAACGTTCGTGGTACGTATCGCGCGTGCCGCGCCGCCGCATCAGGTCAACCGCCGCATTGTGCGCCAGACGAATGAGAAAACCGCGCGCGTCCCGCGCCTGGCGCAGCAAATCCGGCTGCCGGGCCAGTTTGACGAAGATCTCTTGAAGCACATCGCGCGTGTCGTCTTCGTTGCGGGTGAAATTAAGCAGGAAGGCGAACAACGCCTGGGCGTGTTCGTCGTAGAGCCGCTGCAGATCGGACTCATCGCTCATTCAATTCCGTACTTAGACGACGCACGGGACGATTCGTTTTGTCTGACTTGCTTCAAAACTTTGCTTGCGACCGCCTCGCATAGCGTTTAGCAACGAGCGGTGACTTTGAATATCGCACTGGGAATTCTCGCGTGCCTGAGCGTCGCCTTGTCGATCTAGCAATGGCTCGCCGCGCAACGCTTCCCGTTGCACCAGCGCGTCAACAACCCAACATTCGCTCCGGCAGTCACACTACTCAAACCGCTCAAGGGCTGCGACCCGGAAACTGCAAATTGCCTGCGTAGTTGGTTCGCGCAGGACTATGCCGGAGAAATCCAGATTCTGTTTGGCGTCGCTTCGCCGGACGATCCGGTCTGCGCGGTCGTGGAAAAACTGATGTCGGAGTTCCCCGCGCGCGATGCGCGATGGGTCGTGTGCGGCCCCTTGCGGGGAGCGAATGCAAAGGTCGCGAAGATCGCCAAATTGGAGAGGTTTGCGAAAAATGATCTGCTGGTGATCAGTGATGCTGACGTGCGTGTGCCAACGGATTTTCTCGCCAACGTCGTCGCGCCGCTGCGGGAGGCGAAAGTGGGTCTGGTGAATTGTTTTTATCGGCTCGCGAATCCGGCAACCCTCGCGATGCGCTGGGAAGCCATCGCCATCAACGCCGATTTCTGGAGCCAGGTTTTGCAATCGAAAACTTTGAGACCGCTCGATTTCGCCCTCGGCGCGGCCATGGCGACACGTCGCCAGCAGCTTGAGGAAATCGCCGGCCTCGAGTCGCTGGCGGATGGCCTCGCGGACGATTACCAGCTCGGAAGCCGCATCGCCGGCAACGGTCATCACATCGCCCTTTGCCCGGTCGTGGTTGAATGTTGGGATTCGCCGCAAACTTGGAAATCTGTCTGGAAACACCAGCTCCGCTGGGCGCGCACGATTCGCGTCTGCCAGCCGGCGCCGTATTTTTTCAGCGTCCTGAGCAATCCGACGCTCTGGCCGCTGCTCTGGCTCCTGCTCGCGCCGGCGAAATGTTCGCTCACAATTTTTGCCGCCGCTCTATGCGTGCGAATTGTCACCGCGCTGGATTTGCAGTGGCGGCTGACGCGGTCGCCGGGGCACATTCCGTTTCTCTGGCTCGCGCCCGTCAAAGACTTGTTGCAAACCGCAATCTGGCTCTGTGCGTTCGTGGGGAATACGATTGAGTGGCGCGGGCAAAGGTTTGTTTTGCACCGGGATGGAAACTTGCGGAAAGTTTGAAGACACGGATTTCACGGATTGACACAGATTGTTTTGACTCCGTGCCAATCCGTGAAATCCGGGTCTCGTTTTGGCTTCCGCTGGTGGTATTGAACTGTTAAAACGCGGCATGGCTTCCAAATTGACCATCGGTTTTCTCGGCGCGGGCAAAATGGCCACCGCGCTCGCCAAGGGCTTCGTCAACTCCGGACTTGTCACTGCCAAACAAATCATTGCCAGCGACGTGATCCAGGCCGCGGCGGCGGCGTTCGCCAAAGAAGTCGGCGCGGAGACGACCGCGTTCAATCCGGATGTGGTGAAGTTCGCCGACGTGTTGATTCTTGCGGTCAAGCCCGATCAAGTCAGCGGAGTCCTCTCAGAAATTCAGCAGCATTTTACGGAAAAGCATCTGCTGATCTCCATCGCCGCCGGCGTCACGCTCGCGAAACTGGAAGCCGGCCTGGGCACCGGCGCGCGGGTGGTTCGCGTGATGCCCAACACTCCCGCGCTGGTGGGAGCATCGGCCAGCGCGTTCGCGCCGGGCAAATCCGCGCTCCCCGCAGACGGCGATCTGGTGCAAAAGCTTTTGGCTTCGGTCGGCGTGGCCTTTCAGGTCAAGGAAAGTTTGCTCGACGCCGTGACCGGCCTGAGCGGCAGCGGTCCGGCTTACGTGTATCAATTCATCGAAGCGTTGAGCGACGGCGGGGTGGCGTCCGGCCTGCCGCGCGACGTGGCGACGAAGCTGGCGGCGCAAACGGTTTTGGGCGCGGCGAAAATGGTTTTGGAAACCGGCCAGCATCCCGGCGCGCTCAAGGACATGGTCACGAGTCCCGGCGGCACGACGATTGAAGGTTTGCACGAGCTGGAAAAAGGCAGGCTGCGCGGCACCGTGATGAGCGCTGTCCGCGCGGCGACGGAGAAGGCGAAGAAGCTCGGACAGGGCTGACGCTCCGTTTTAGTTTCAAATCTCAAATCTCAAATCTGAGATCGAGCAAAGTATGAATTTCCCTCCTCCCACGGAAAAACAAGCGCGTGTGATCTGGCTGGCGGCAACCGGCCTTGCCGTCGCGGTGATTGTGGGCTTGCTAGTGGCGCTCGTCTGGGGCGCTGGCCGCGTGCTGCAAATTCTTTCGCCGGTACTGTGGCCGCTGGCGATTGCCGGGGTCATCGTGTGTTTGCTCGATCCGGTGGTGGATCACTTCGAGAAAAAGGGGCTTTCCCGCGTCGTTTCGATCATTTGTGTGTTCGGAATCGCGCTGCTGATTTTGGCGGTGATGTTTGGCAGTGTCGTGCCGCAGATCGTCAGCGAGACGCGGCAGCTTGCCGCAGGCATTCCCGATTACTCGGCCAAACTCGGCCAGCGCATCGAAAACTGGTCGGAAAATCCGCCGCCGCTGATTCAAAAATTTTTAAAGCGCGCGGCGCCGCCAGAAACGTCCATCGCGGCCACAAACCATGAAACCATCTCAACCACCGCCACAAACGTGGCCGGCAATGTCGCTGTAAAAAACACTTCCCAGCCGAACGGTGCGCTTGATCAGGAGACGTTGCAGTCGGCCAAAGACTGGCTGGCCGACGCGCTGCCGAAAGTGGGCCGCTGGCTCTTCGGGCAGGTTGGGCGCGTGGCTTCATGGTTCGGTTTTCTCGCCGGCCTGGCGCTGGTGCCGGTTTATGCGTTTTACCTGCTGCTCGAACGGCGCGGCATCGAATCCAGCTGGACGGATTATCTGCCGGTCGCGGATTCAAATTTCAAAGACGAACTCGTGTTTGTGCTGCGCTCGATCAACGGTTATCTCATCGCGTTTTTCCGGGGCCAGGTTTTGGTGGCGATGTGCGACGCGGTGCTTTACACCACGGGCTTCCTCATCATTGGCATGCCGTACGCGATTTTGATCGGCGCGTCGGCGCTCGCGCTCACGATGATTCCGTTTCTGGGCGCGATCACCATTTGCGTCACGGCGCTGATCATCGCCGTCGTTCAATACGGCGACTGGCTGCATCCGCTGCTGGTGCTGGCGGTGTTTGCCGTAGTGCAAACACTGGAAGGATTGGTGATTTCTCCGCGCATCATGGGCGGGCGCGTCGGCCTGCATCCGCTGGCGATCATCATCGCAGTCATGGCCGGGACGACGCTGCTCGGCGGATTGCTCGGCGGCGTGCTGGCCATTCCGCTGACGGCGGTGTTGCGCGTGCTGCTGGCGAGGTATGTGTGGAAAAAGCGCCAGACTTGAAGATCTCCAACTTCTTGCAATATGTTCGGATTCTTCAAACATAAACCAAAGCAGCTCTCCGATGAGGATTACCTGAAAGAATTTCAGCGACTTCTTCATGAGATTGAAGATCAGTTCGCAATTGGAGATACGTCACACGAACAGCTACTTCATTCCATGGGGGTGATCGAGAAAGAGATGAACCACAATGGTGGTTGCAACTGGCAGGAGACTGATTATATCGAGTATTTGGAGACTATTGAAGACTTTCTCACCGCCGAGAAATCATTTACGCTGGAGCAGCAGAAAAAAATACAGTGGTCACTTGAGGAGATCATCGAGTGCGGTCGCGAACTTGAGCAAAAAAGCGAGTCATCGCGGAACGCAACAGAAGCGGTCGATTTTTTGGCTGCGAGAGTCGTGGACTGGTGCCACATTCATCCCTCGGAGAAAAGTCCCGAAACCTAATACCAAATTAGACTGGAGCCCCAACGCAACTCAGCACTTTGCCGGCAATTTCCTCACATCCACTGCATCCCAACCGCGTGTTGAGCGCCGGGGCGCGTTAGATGGTAGCCCACAGCGCGAGCAGTGGGTAAAATTGGCATTCAAAAGCTCCGTCAGGAGCGACAGAATTATCCCACGCGCACGAGCTCATTTTCTTTCGCCTCTCCGAGGCTTGCGATTTTTTTATAGCGAACCCACGGCTTCCGCCGTGAGCCGCAATTATCCGCCACCACGCGGCTTTCAAAACAGATTTTGAAATTTTGTGGCGAACATTCACCGCTTCGCCAAAACTTGCCGCACATCCACCGCTCCCATGCCCGCGACCCAGATGGCTTGTAGGCCTAGGCCAGTCTTTGCCGCAAACCCGGCGGCGATTGAAGTAATAAAGTAATACTTGGCCCTCATGGAAGCCGGAAGCGTCAGCCTTTGAGCTGGCGCAGAAATTCCGCCGGACGGACGGTTTCGATTCCAAAGGGCTTTTCCAAATCGAGCAGGTCTTTGTCGTAGGTCACGATGTAATGGGCGGAGGCCGCCAACGCTCCCGCCACATAGATGTCATCTTTCACGTCCCGGCTGCGGCGTTTGCCGAGCGGCGACGGTTCAACCCGGCGTGACCTGGCTCGAATCCAGTTGAGCTTGGGATGCGGGTCAATGTCCGGCAATTCTTCCGCCAGAGTTTCGGGAATGACGGATTCGTATTCGCCAAGAATGGCCTCCGTGACAAAAAGGAATACGCGACGGCGCGCGATCAGTTCCAGGCATTTGCGTGCCGATCCATTCCACCCGATGCCGGAAAGAATGACGTTGCAATCGAAAACCGCCCGGATCATCGCCGCGCCTTGCGATAGGCTTTCTGACGGGCAACGATGCGGCTGATCGTCTTGCCGTCCGGTTCGCCAGCGCGGCCACCCGCAAACACTTTGTCAAACGTTTGAACTTCATTGGCCCGTTCAGACTCTTCCAAGGAACGAAGGCCCGCCCGGATCACCTCGGAGCGGTTGTTGTAACGACCCGACGCAATCATTTGGTTGATGAAGTCCTGCCAGTAGCCAGTCAACGCGGCACTCATGATTTAATAGTTGCCAACTATTGCCGGCCAGTCAAGTTGGGAATCAGCGGGCCTTCATCGCTTCGCCAAGACTTGCCGCACATCCACCGCGTCCATTCCCGCCAAGTGAAGGGCTTGCAGTCGGCGAAATCCGGCAGTATCCTTCCTTCATGATCGAAGCACTGGAAGTTGAGCGCATGAGTCCCGTGGAGCGGGTGCAAGCGATGGAAATTCTCTGGCGTTCGATGGCCGCTGCGTCAGAAAAGGTGGAATCACCGGCATGGCATAAGAAGGTTCTCGAAAAGCGTCTGGCAAAAGTCGAAGCGGGTCGGGGTGAGTTTCTCACCGTCAGCCAGCTCAAGAGACGCCTCGCCAAACGCAAAGCATGAGAAGAGTGGTCATCCTGGCCGAGGCTGCCGAGGATCTTGAGCAAGGACGGAATTTTTATGACGCGCAGGAATCCGGAATTGGAGATTATTTTGCTGACTCGCTTGTCGCCGACATTGAAAGTCTGGCGATTTATCATGGAATTCATGCCCGTCAATTTGGGTGTTATCGGATGCTGGCTCACCGATTTCCATTCGGCATTTACTATCGGGAAGCCGAGAAGGAAACCCAGGTGCTCGCCGTTCTGGATTTGCGAAGTGACCCAAACTGGATTCGCAAAGAATTGACCAAACGACGTGGGTAATCGGCGTTCGATTGAAGGTCACTTCTTCGCCAAAACTTGCCGCACATCCACCGCGTCCATGCCCGCCGAGCGGATGGCTTGCATCCCCAAATCCGTGTCCTCGTACGCGCGACAGAATTTCGGTTCCACGCCGATGCGGCGCGCGGCTTCGAGGAAAATGTCGGGTGCGGGTTTCTGGTTCACCACACATTCGCTGGTCACGACCGCGTTGAAATAGTGGCGGATCTTCAGGTGCTCGAGCACCTGTTCGATGATCTGGCGCGTGCCGCCGGACGCCACGGCCATGGGAATTTTGCCAAAATTTTCCCGGGCGATTTCCACGACGGCGTGGATCGGCTCGACTTGGGACATCATCGGCAGATAGGCGGTTTCCTTTTCGTGCGCGGCTTGCAGGTGATCGAGCGTGACGCCTTGCTCCTCGGCGAGCATTTTGAGGATGTCGCGCGAAGGGACGCCGCCGAGTGAATAAAAACGGTCTTCGGGGAAATGAAGTTTGTAC
>OCZU010000333.1_pt1 | contig 33209 bp, 38 predicted proteins | sample 1539001 | NCBI WGS metagenome assembly OCZU01 (sample SAMEA3539306, study PRJEB22396) | soil metagenome | biome: tundra; feature: field; material: soil | place: USA | collected 2010-05 | depth 0.15 m | reverse complement strand
AGGAATGTAAGAATGCTTGCAGACCCTGCTTCACGTTGGCGGAGGCGAGCGGGCTCGTCGTGGACGTGGCGGTCGAGGCGCCCGTTGTGCCCATGGCGGTCACCGCGTTAGTGGCGCCGGTTGCCATGCCCGCAGCGGAAGTCGCGCTGGCGGCTTGACTGCCGACCGCCTGTTCGAGGGCTTGCAGCGCGTTGCTCAGGAGATTTTGGCCGGCCCCGGTCGGAATCTGGCCAATGCTGCCCACACTGCCTTCGCTGTCGCCCGGCGACGGTTTCCTATGCGAGCGCCCGAGGAAATTGACTTGCTGAAGCGCCGCCGATTGGGATGCGGGTGAGGAAATTCCGAGTAACGACATGATGACTCCTTAAAGAAAAAATTCGCTGCCAAATTGCAAATGCCCGCGCCACTGCACCCTGCTACAGGCGGCAAGCGGTTGCCGCCGCCGCCGGCAGACGTGGCCAGCCATTGCCGCCGCCGCGGCCGCGAACTCCAGCCAGATCTCGATGAAACCGCCCAAATTCGGCATTGCCGGCCTCTTTGCATTCAACCCTGGTCTCTCCAGGGGCCCTTTGATTGATGGTCCAAATAGGTAAAGCAGGTTCTGTGCCAACCGCGCTTCGGCGATTCCTAAAGATTTTTTGGAGCGTGCCGATACGCGTTTCACTTAATATCGGAATTTGGAAAATATTATGTCAAATAGCGCCGTGTCGGGATCCAGCCAAGGGTTCAACCTCTCGTCGATCGTCGACCAAGTTCGCCCTACGGGTCGCAGAGGCCACCATGGCGGCGGCGATCACGGCTATTCGGGGTCGACGGGCGTTACTGGAGGTGGCAGCAGTAGCAACGGCAGCAACAGCCTGTTCACGGCGCTGCTGCAAGCGCTGACCCAGGCGGTTTCCCAATCCAACGGCACCGCGAGCACAACGAGCACCGCGGCGACGACGGCGAGCACAGCGACCGCTAGCGCGGCCGCCACCGCAGGCGCGGCCGCAGGTTCGGGCTCAGGCGCCGCCACCGCGGCAACGAGCAGCACCGCGTCGGGTGCGAACATTGCCCAAGATCTGCATGCGTTCCTGCACGACTTATTCAGCGCGCTGCGACAGGCTAGCCAGCCCAACCAGGGCGGCGGCAACAGCGCCTACTCGGGTGGATGGCGCTCGGCACAACCCGCGGTAATCGCGCCGGCCCCGACCGCGCCCGTCGCGACGGCATCGGTCACTACCGTGCCCGTGACCGCCGCGCCCGTCACGTCGACCACTGCCTCGAGCGCAACGAGCAGCAGTATCGCCAACCAATATGCTCACCATGGCTTGATCGGCGCCCTGCAGGCGCTCGTGAAGGACCTCAGCAACAGTCAAATTCTGACGAGCGCGACCGGCACGAATTTGTCGTCGAACACGATTTCGACGCTCAACAGCGCTTTCCAGCAATTGATCAGCGCCCTGGGCGGCAACACGTCCGCCACGACGCCCTCATCGAGCAGCACCGCAACGAGCTCGACAACGTCGGGAACAGCGGCATTGCAGTCGTTCTTGACGAACCTGCTGGATGACCTGCAGAACAACGGCAGCAGTTCGGTCAGCGCATTGGGCGGCACGGTCAACACGACCGCCTGAGCGAGCGGCGCAGCGCGAGCTGGCGCTCAAGGCGCGCGACGGCGCCGCCACCCGGCCCAGGCCAGCAACACGCAGGCTCCGCCAATCGCCGGATAATTTCCGCAGCGTGCGTACGGTGTCAGCCCGCTCATGGGCTGTACCTCGCCGCGCAATACGGCTTCCTGAAATTGCGGCAGGCGTGCGACGATCTGCCCCTTGGGGCCGATCAGCGCGGTGATGCCGTCGTTCGCGGCCCGGATCAGGTAGCGTCCGGCCTCGAGCGCACGCAAGCGCGAGATTTGCAGATGTTGGTGAGGCGCGCTGGAGTCGCCGTACCAGGCATTGTTCGTGACGTTGACGAGCAGCGTCGCTTGGCGCAATACCTGCAGCTGTTGGCTGCCATAGGCATCCTCGTAGCAAATGGTCAGACCGAGTTTCTGTCCCGCGGCGCTCAGCATGGGTTGGTTCTCCGTGCCTGCCGACAAATCGTCGAACGGCAAACTCATCAAGCGCATCCAGGTACGAACGAACGCAGGCACCGGAAAGTACTCGCCGAACGGCACCAGATGCCGCTTGTAATACCATCCGCCGCCGGCCTGGCTGAGCACCAACAATCCATTGAAATATTGCTGCGTCGCGGGGTCGTAATTCACGAGCCCGATCGCGAAATCCGCATCATGGCGGCCACCCGCGACTTGCAGCGAGTGCAGGTAATCTTGAATGTTGTTGGCGAGCACGGGTAGCGCCGCCTCCGGCCACACGATCAGGCGGGCGCCCCAGGCCTGAGCCGTCAATTCGGAGTACCTCGCGATCGTCGCTTCGCGATTGCTTTCCTGCCATTTTTGATCCTGGGGGATCGCGGCTTGCACCGCGGCGACGGGGAATGCGGGGCCGACCGGATGCGTCCATTCGACACGCAAGGCCACACTTGGGGCCATGAATAGTGCACAGAGCGCCCCCACGGCCACCAGGCGCTGCGACTTGGCCGAGCCGGGCCATAGGAGCACGTTGACGGCGACGGCCGCGTAGCCCGCGGCCCAAGTGATGCCATAAACACCCAGCAGCGGCGCCCACCCCGCGAGCGGCGAGTCGATAAACGCATACCCGATCGAGAGCCACGGAAATCCGCTGAACAGCCAACCCCGCAACCACTCAAACAACACCCACAGCGCGGGCAGCACGAGCCAATCGCGCGTCGCTCCCCCCTTGAGCCAAAACCGGTTGGCCAGGAAGCAGAGCAGCATGGAATAGCTCGCCATGATCGCGACCAGCGCAAACTGCAGGAACAGAGTCAACCAAATGGGCACCAATCCGAAGCCGTGGATGCAGGTGTAGAGCCAATAGGTGCCGACCGCGAATAGGCCCATGCCGAATGCCGCACCGGCCGCAGCGGCACGCCGCGGCGGCAGGCCACGGATCAACGCGAACAGCGCCGCGGGCGCGAGAAATCCGATGGGCCACCAGGCGAACGGCGCAAAGGCGAGATTGAGCGCCGCACCGATCGCGAACGCGAACAATAGACGCCCTAGGGCGTGAGCCTGCAACGCGGCCCAGACGCCGCGGACGCCAACTCTCAAGAACCCGACTCGTCGTGTCTTGGCGCTTCGATATCGGTCGGCGTGAAGACACGCAGCATATCGATGCGCCGCCGATCGGCGCGCACGATCCGACACTCCAATTCACCGATCTTGATGCTCTCGCCGCGGCGCGGCAAACGGCCGAATTCGTGCATCAGGAAGCCGCTGATCGTATCGAACTCCTTATCGGAAAGTTCGGTGCCGAAATAGCGATTGAAATCGGCGATGGAAGTCAGCGCGTTCACCGTGAATTCACGCGAGGCTTCCTTGCGGATCATTTGATCGTCTTCGACGTCGTGCTCGTCGTCGATCTCGCCGACGATCTGCTCGATGACATCTTCGATCGTCACCAAGCCGCAGACGCCGCCGTACTCGTCGACGACTATCGCAATATGATTGTGGCTGCGCCTGAATTCCTTGAGCAAGACGTTGAGCCGCTTGCTCTCCGGCACGAACACGACGGGCCGCATGTATTCACGAATTTCGAACGACTCGTCGCCGGCGGCTTGCAATCGCAACAAGTCCTTGGCGAGCAGAATGCCGAGGATCTGATCGCGGTCCTCGCCGATGACCGGAAAACGAGAGTGACCCGATTCGACGACCAGCGCGACGAGCCGGTCCGGCAATTCGTCGCGCTCGACGAACACGATTTGCGAACGCGGCACCATGATGTCGCGCACCTGCATGTCGGCGACCGACAGAACGCCCTCCAGCATGACCAGCGCATCGCCGTCGAACAGACCGCGCTCGCTCACCGCTCGCAGCACCTCGATGAGCTCGGCGAGATCGCGAGGCTCCCCGGCTATCGACTTGGTAAATCGCTTTAACCAGCGGCCGGTGCCGCCTTGTGGCTGTTCAGACATAAGCTGTCAGGATACTCGCTCACGCATAGGGGTTCGAAAATCCAAGCCGATCAAGGATTTGAACCTCGATCTTGGCCATTTTGCGGGCATCGGCGGCGCCTTCATGATCGAAGCCGAGTAGATGCAAGACGCCATGGACGGTCATGTGGGCCCAGTGCTGGTCGCGCGTTTTGCACTGCGCACGCGTCTCGCGCTCGACGACGGGCGCGCAGATCACGAGTTCGCCGATGAAATTCCGCCCATCGGGAATGCGGCCCGCACCGCCAAACGACAGCACGTTGGTCGGTTTGTCTTTGCCGCGGTAGCGCGCGTTGAGGCTGCGGCTGCGGGCCGTGCCCACGACTCTGACGCCCAGCACCACGGATTGCGCCCGGCCCGCGAACGCGGCGGCGGCCCATTGCTGGAACTGCGCTCGGCGCGGCACCCAAGGGCGTCGCGCCGCATAGGTCAGATCCAGCACCAGCCTGTCCGGGGCCGGCTTCACGTGTTTTGGTCGGGAGTATTGGCCTCGTAGGCCTGCACGATTCTCTGCACCAGCGGATGGCGAACGACATCGCGCGACGTGAACATCGTAAAGGCGATGCCGCGAACCCCGCGCAGAATATCGATGACCGTGCGCAATCCCGATTGTTTCGCGCTCGGCAAATCGACTTGCGTGATATCGCCGGTGACGACGGCCTTGGATCCGAAGCCGATGCGCGTCAGAAACATCTTCATTTGCTCATTCGTCGTGTTTTGAGCTTCGTCGAGAATCACGAACGAGTCGTTGAGCGAACGGCCGCGCATGAAGGCCAGCGGGGCCACCTCGATGACGTTGCGCTCGATGAGCTTGGCGACGCGCTCGAAACCCATCATTTCGTAGAGCGCGTCGTACATGGGGCGTAGATACGGATCGACTTTCTGCGAAAGATCACCCGGCAGGAAACCCAGGCGCTCGCCGGCTTCCACCGCGGGCCGCACTAATACGATGCGCCGCACTTTCTCGGACTGCAGCGCCTCGACCGCGCAGGCGACCGCAAGATAGGTCTTACCGGTGCCCGCGGGGCCGATTCCAAAAGTCAAATCGTGCGTGCGCACGTTGACGAGGTATTCGGTCTGATTGGCGCCGCGCGCCCGCACCACGCCGCGCGTCGTACGGACTTTGAGTTCGTCGGGTGCATCAGGGGCGCTGGCGTCGGCCGGACTGCCCTCCATGCCCATCTCCTGAAGCGCGATGTGCACCCGCTCGCCGTCCACCGGCTCGCGGTGCGCGCGCGCATACAAGCTTTGCAGAACCACTTCGGCATGCTTCGCCTGCAGCGCGGGTCCGACGATCTGGAAGCGATTGCCGCGCCGTCTGATTTCGACGCCGAGCCGCGTTTCGATCAGACGCAAATGCTCGTCGAGCGGGCCGCATAATTCGACGAGACGCATGTTATCCGAGGGATCGAGGAAGACGTCGCGGGTGGACGGGACCGAACTCACGATGGCTGTTCTGCGACGAGTCGTCCGCGCAGGGAATTGGGCATGGCTTCGGTGATGATCACGTCGGCGAAGCGGTTGATGAGAGCATGCGGCCGATGGCTCGAATTTGCGGCGGGGCCGTCGAAATTGACCCAGCGATTATTGTCGGTGCGCCCCGCGAGCTGCTGTGGATTGCGCTTGGCGGGCCGCTCGACGAGCACGCGCTGTGTGCTTCCCACCATCGATTCGGAAATGGCGCGCGCCTGGCCATTGAGCCGTTGCTGCAGCAAACACAAGCGTTGTTGCTTGACCTCGTGCGGCATCTCGTCGGTCAAGGCCGCGGCCGGCGTACCGGGTCGACGGCTGTAGAGAAACGTAAACGATTGATCGAACCCGATTTCAGCGACCAAGTTCATCGTCGCGGTGAAGTCGGCGTCGGTTTCGCCGGGAAAGCCGACGATGATATCCGTGGAAATGCAAATGTCGGGTCGCACCGCCTTGATCCGCCGTATTTTTTGTTTGTATTCGAGCACAGTATGGCCGCGCTTCATTGCAGCCAGAATACGATCCGAACCGCTTTGCACCGGCAAATGCAAGAAATTGTTGAGCTTCGGCACATTGGCGTAGGCTTCGATCAGACTGTCGTTGAATTCGAGCGGATGCGAAGTCGTGAAGCGGATGCGCTCGACGCCGTCGACCGTCGCGACGCAGTGAATCAAGGTGGCGAGATCGGCGAGCGTGCCGTCGGCCATCGGCCCGGCATACGCATTGACGTTCTGGCCGAGCAGCGTGATCTCGCGCACGCCCTGGCTCGCGAGCTGCCGGACCTCCAGCAACACTTGCTCGAATGGCCGGCTGACCTCTTCGCCGCGTGTGTAGGGGACGACGCAGAAGCTGCAATACTTGCTGCAACCCTCCATGACCGACACGAATGCCGTCGCCCCGCTCGCTCGCGCCTCGGGCAAACGGTCGAATTTTTCGATCTCGGGAAAACTGATGTCGATCTGCGACCGGCCGGTTTCCTTCAGGCCGCGGATCATCTCGGGCAAGCGGTGCAGGGTTTGCGGGCCGAACACCAAATCGACGAAGGGCGCCCGCGAGGTGATGCCCTCGCCTTCCTGGCTCGCGACGCACCCGCCGACGCCGATGACGATCTGCGGCCGCTCGAGCTTCAGCAAGCGCCACTGCCCGAGCAGCGAGAACACCTTCTCCTGCGCCTTTTCGCGTACCGAGCACGTGTTCACGAGCAACACATCCGCTGACGCCGGGTCATCGGTCAGAGCCATGCCATGCGCGGCTTCGAGGACGTCCCGCATTTTGTCGGAATCGTACTCGTTCATCTGGCAGCCGAACGTTTTTATGTATAAAAGACCAGGCATAGGCTCACATGGAAAAGGCCGATAAGATAACCGGAACCATGGCAATACGCGAAGTTCTGCGGATGGGCGATCCCCGGCTGCTCGCCTCGAGCGAGCCCGTGACCGCATTTGGCACGCCGGAACTCGAAAACCTGCTCCTCGATATGCAGGACACCATGCGTCATATGCAGGGCGCCGGGCTTGCTGCACCGCAAATCGGCGTAGGCCTGCGGGTCATCATTTTCGGCGTCGAGCAAAACCCGCGCTACCCGGATGCCGAACTCGTGCCCTTTACGGTGCTCGTCAACCCACAGCTTACGGCACTCGGAGCGGAGCAAGACGAAGCTTGGGAAGGCTGCCTATCGGTACCGGGCATGCGCGGCGTCGTGCCGCGCTATCGCCACCTGCGCTATACCGGCTTCGATGCCACGGGCCAGAGCATCGATCGGACGGTGCGGGATTTCCACGCCCGGGTCGTGCAGCACGAAGTGGATCATCTGGACGGCATCCTTTATCCGCAACGCATCCGCGATATGACCCAATTCGGCTTCAGCGACGCGTTATTTCCTGGTCAGGAATTGCCCGACGAATAAAGCCACTATAATCAAAGTCGATTTCGCGATTGGGGAGCAAGCGATGATTCAGCGATCAAGGATTCGCACAAGCATGATGCATGCACGCCGCGGGGCGGCGAGCGTGTTGGTCGTCGCGCTCGCGCTGCTCGGATTGCCGCCCGGTGCGGCGCGCGCTGACGATACCGTCAGCGTCGAAACCAAGGCACTGGCGCGCCAGACGCTGCGTCGGGTTAACGACGCCGGGCAGTTCTACATGGTTTGGTGGCTGCCGCAGGCGCTTTCCCAGTCAATCATGCGAGGCAATCCGAGCATCCGCGAGGCCGACGCCGATCAGATGCTGCTGGCCCTAGAGCCCTACCTCGTGTTCGCATTTTCCCGTGGCCAGGAGGGCGAACACAGTCTCGTTGACTTGCATGACAAAGCGGATCTATTGCGCCACTCCCGCCTGCTCGTCGATGAGCAAACGATCACTGCGGCATCGGCCGATCAAAGCGACGCGGCGGCCCAGGCCGCCCTGGAGGTCATCAAGCCCGCGTTGGCGTCCATTCTGGGTCGCAATGGGGGTGGCATCGAGTTCGCGCTGTACCGCTCAGCGCCCGGCATGCACCCACCCGACCCCACGATGCCTGGCAGCTTCGAATACACGCTCTATCGCAAGCACTTTCAATGGCAGCTGCCGGTCTGGGCTCCTGCGGTCCCGGTGCGCGCCCCACCCGTGGCCCCGCCGGCAGCACCGGTTGCCGCCCCGCCCATAGCGCCGGTTACCGCCCCGCCGGTGGCTGCGGCCTCGCCCCCGCCCCCAGCCGCTGCCACCGTCGCGCCGGTCCGCGCGCCGGCCGCGGCGCCTACACCGGTGCAGCGAAGGAAAATCGATCCCGTAACCGGCGAGGAATTTCCGGAGCGATACGACTACAACCCCTATACAGGCCAAAAGCTCGTGAGCCAATGAGCGGCGGGCGACGATTGGGCAGGGCCTGCCAGGTCTTAGCAGTTCGTTGATTCCAGCGTTTCCGTTGCGTCGGTCCGGAGGCAAAGCCCGGCGCCGAGCAGCAGCATGCCCGCCATCGACAGCAGTACGGCATCGTAGTTTCCGGTGCGCTCGACCAGATATCCGATGAATAACGACGAACCGATGCCGCCGATTGCGCCCGCCGTGTTCATGCAGCCGGCGACGGCGCCGGCGTAGCGCCTGCCAATGTCGACGCAAATGGCCCAGATATTCGGCTGTTGAAACGTGATGCCTCCATAGCAGAGCGCCAGCCACGCGAGCGCCAGGTATTTGTTGACACTGATCCATGCGGCGAGTACCGACGCGGACGCGATGACGAGCCCGGCGATGCTCACGGCTCGCGGGCCCCACTTTAGGCCAAAGCGCCGTACCGCCGCGTCACGCGCATGTCCTCCGGCCGCATTGGCCAATGCGCCGAGCAGGAACGGCAGCGCAGATAGCTTTGTCTCGCCCTCGGAGAATCCGCGTGCGCGCGTCATGTAGGTTGGAAGCCAGAACAAGAAGAAATAATAGGAATAAAGAAACGCAAACGTGGCGCCCATGATCGACCACACGCTGCGGTTGGCGGCGATGATTTTCCAGGGGAACGCATGCGCACAAGTGAGCGCAGGAGGTCCGATCTCCGCGAGCTCCCGATCCGTGACTCCGCTCTTCTCCGCGGGCCGATTGCGATACCAGCGCCACCAGACGGCAGCCCAAACGACGCCCAGAGTCCCGAAAACGTAGAACGACATTCGCCAGCCGAAATGCACTTGGATGGGCACGATCAGAAGCGGCGCGATTGCACCTCCAAGCTGGCTGGACAGAAAAATCACGCCGAACGCGCGGCCGCGCTCGGCTTCGGGAAACCACCGGAAAACGCTCGTGGACGCGGTAGGGTAGGCGCCCGCTTCGCCCGCGCCGAAGAAAAACCGGCAGATGATCAAGGGCCACAGCTTGGACGCGAAGCCGCTTAGTGTCGTAAATACGGACCACCACAATACGATTCTGGTCAGCATCGCGCGTGCGCCGAATCGATCGCCAAGGTATCCGCCCGGGATTTCAAACAGCGCATAGGCGATTGCGAATGCGCCCGTGACTAGGCCCCAATCTTGCGCACTGAGATGGAGCTCATTTTGAATCCGGGGTCCAGCCACGGAAATGCAGACGCGGTCGAGATAGGTGATGACCGACAGGGTGGCCAGCAGAGTCAGTACACGATGGCGGTATTTCACGGGCCTCGGCCAATCGGGCGCCTATTCTAAAACGGAATATCGTCGTCGAAGTCCTCTTTGCCCGATCCGGATGCCGCTGCGGCAGGCGCGGCCGATTGGTCGTAGTCGTCCCGCGGCGGCGCAGCACTCGCTGCGCCGGCACGTTCGGCACCGCCCGGCGCGCCACCACGCGTACCCAACATCTGCATGTTGTCGGCGATGATTTCGGTCGTATAGCGGTCGTTGCCCTGCTTATCTTGCCATTTACGGGTTCGCAGTTTGCCCTCGACAAAGACCTGGGAGCCCTTGCGCAAATACTCTGCTGCGATCTCGCCCAAGCGACCAAACAGCGCGATGCTATGCCATTCGGTGCGCTCCTGCTGGGCTCCGGAGGTCTTGTCCTTCCAGGACTCGCTGGTGGCTATGCGAATGTTGGTGACGGTCATGCCGCTCGGCATTGAGCGAGTTTCCGGATCCGCGCCGAGATTGCCGACCAAAATAACCTTGTTGACGCCGCGCGACATGAAGAACCCCCGATCTCGTTGAGGGGCCCATTGTACACGGGCCGCCCGCCCCCAAGATGCACCTTAGCCGCCGTGTTTCCCCAGAAACGCACGCGCGCCATGCGATTCCGGGCGGCGGGCGCTGCGCGCGGCGGCACTGGGGTTTTACCGTCGCTTGACCTCCCGCGTATAGTAATCGGCTACATGCAATATATTCGTATCCGGGGCGCCCGGACGCACAATCTGAAGAACATCGACCTGGATTTGCCGCGCGACAAACTCATCGTGTTCACCGGCCTATCCGGTTCGGGAAAGTCGTCGCTGGCGTTCGACACGATCTATGCCGAGGGCCAACGCCGCTACGTCGAGTCGCTGTCGACGTACGCCCGGCAATTCCTCTCGATGATGGAAAAGCCGGATATCGACACGATCGAAGGACTCTCACCGGCTATTTCGATCGAACAGAAATCGACCTCCCACAATCCGCGCTCGACGGTCGGAACCGTGACTGAGGTCCACGACTACCTGCGGCTCCTTTATGCGCGCGCCGGCACACCGCGGTGCCCAGACCATCACATCGATCTGGCGGCGCAAACGGTGAGCCAAATGGTGGACGCCGTCTTGAGCACGCCCGAGGGCACTGCGCTGATGCTGCTCGCACCCGCGGTCTCGGAACGCAAGGGCGAGCATGCGCAGATCATCGAAGAACTACAGGCCGGCGGATTCCTGCGCGCGCGTATCGACGGAAAGGTCATGGAACTGGATCAGGCGCCGAAGCTTGATGTACGCCGCAAACACACCGTCGAGGCGATCGTCGACCGTTTCAAGGTGCGCGCCGACCTGGGGCAGCGTCTGGCGGAGTCGTTCGAGACCGCGCTGCGGCTCGGCCAGGGCGTCGCCCGCGTGGCTTACATGGACGATCCCGAACGCGCCGAACTGGTGTTTTCCGACAAGTTCGCGTGTCCGATCTGCAATTATTCGCTGAGCGAACTCGAACCGCGCTTGTTCTCGTTCAATGGTCCGGCCGGCGCCTGCCCGACCTGCGACGGGCTGGGCACGCAGGACTTTTTCGATCCGGCCAAGATCGTCGGCAATCCGCATTTGTCGCTGGCAGGCGGCGCGGTACGGGGCTGGGACCGGCGCAACGCCTATTATTTTCAGCTGATTCAATCTCTCGCGCGCCACACCAAGTTCGATATCGAGGCGCCGTTCGAGAGCCTCGGCGCGGACATTCAGAATCTGGTGCTGTTCGGTAGCGGCGACGAGCAGATCGAGTTCAAGTATTTCGACGGTAAGGGCGGCACGGTCAAGCGCAAACACTCCTTCGAGGGAATCGTCAACAACCTCGAGCGCCGCTACAAGGAAACCGAATCGGTCACGGTGCGCGAAGAAATCGCCAAGTACCGTTCATCGCGCGCCTGCCCGGAGTGTCATGGAACCCGCCTGAACCGAGCCGCAAGAAACGTCTTCGTCGACGCCAAGAGCTTGCCTGAGGTCTCGTCGCTGTCGGTCGCGCGGGCGATCGAATTTTTCGGCAAACTCAAGCTCGCTGGGTGGCGCGGTGAAATCGCCGTCAAGATCGTCAAGGAGATCGGCGATCGGCTAGGTTTCCTGTCGAACGTCGGTTTGGGCTATTTGACGCTCGATCGCAGCGCGGACACTCTGTCGGGCGGCGAGGCGCAGCGCATCCGGCTCGCGAGCCAAATCGGTTCGGGGCTGGTCGGTGTCATGTACATCCTCGATGAGCCGTCGATCGGGCTGCACCAGCGCGACAATCAACGGCTGCTCGACACGCTCGTCAATCTGCGCGATCTCGGCAATACCGTGATCGTCGTGGAGCACGACGAAGATGCGATACGCCAAGCCGATCACGTCGTCGATTTGGGACCCGGCGCGGGCGTGCATGGCGGCAATGTCGTCGCCCAAGGGACCGCGGCCGAAGTCGCGGCCCATCCCGATTCGATCACGGGCCAGTACTTGAGCGGGCGCCGGCGCATCGAAATCCCGAGCACGCGGCGCGCCGTGGATCCAAGACGCCTGCTGCGCATCACTGGCGCGACGGCCAATAATCTGAAAAACGTCACCGCCGAATTCCCATTGGGGCTCATGACCTGCGTCACCGGCGTATCCGGGTCCGGCAAGTCCACGTTGATCAACGACACGCTGTTTCGCGCGGTGGCGACCCAGCTCAATCGCGCGTCCGCGGGCACCGCGCATTTCGACCGCATCGAGGGACTCGACTACATCGACCGCGTCATCGAAATCGATCAAAGCCCGATCGGCCGCACGCCGCGCTCCAACCCCGCGACCTACACGGGACTGTTCGCGCCGATCCGCGAGATTTTTTCGAATGTGCCGGAATCGCGTGCGCGCGGCTACCAGGCGGGACGCTTCAGCTTCAACGTCAAGGGCGGACGCTGCGAGGCCTGCCAGGGCGACGGCGTCATCAAGGTCGAGATGCATTTTCTCGCCGACGTCTATGTGCCCTGCGACGTCTGCAAGGCAAAACGCTACAACCGCGAGACCCTCGAGATTCGCTTCAAAGGCAAGAACATCCAGGAAGTACTGCAAATGACCATCGAGGAGGCATTGCCATTCTTTGCCGCGGTGCCGACCGTGCAGCCAAAACTGCAAACGCTGCTCGACGTGGGGCTTTCCTATGTGCGTCTCGGCCAAAGCGCGACGACACTGTCGGGCGGCGAGGCGCAGCGCGTCAAACTCGCCAAAGAACTCTCGAAGAGGGCTACCGGGCGCACGCTCTATATTCTCGACGAACCGACGACCGGGCTGCACTTTGCCGATATCGCACTGCTGCTGACCGTGCTGCATCGGCTGCGCGACGAAGGCAATACCGTGATCGTCATCGAGCACAATTTGGACGTGATCAAGACCGCCGACTGGGTCGTCGATCTCGGACCCGAGGGCGGCGACGGCGGCGGGCGCATCGTCGCCACCGGTACGCCGGAAAGCATTGCCGCGAACCTCGATTCGCATACCGGCAGCTATTTGCGGGCCGCCTTGGCACAGACGCCGGTAATACCCTTGGTCCAATCGTCCCGGCGCAAGCGCGCATGATCGCGCAGTGGCGCCTGTTCCTGCTGGCGCTGCGCTACTTCACGCGTATCCCCGTGCCGCGATGGGTCATTCTCGGCGAGACACGCGTCGATTCGGCGGCGCGCTTTTTACCGCTGGTCGGCGCGGTCGTCGGGCTCATCGGCGGAGCCGTCTATTGGGGCGCCGCTGAATTTTGGCCCACCAGCGTTGCGGTAGTATTGTCGATGCTCGCTACCATGCTGATGACGGGCGGCATACACGAACTGGGGCTCGCCGACACCTGCGCGTTGCTGAGCCAGCCCAAGCCCACGCAGGCTGCGCCGGATTCCAAGGGCGCGACCCGGCTCGGTAGCTTCGGGATGCTGGTCGTCGTATTCTTCTTGCTCACCAAGTACAACGGTTTGATGGCGTTGTCGGCCGCCAACCTCGCGTTCGCGATACCGGCGAACGTCGGCCTCGGAGTGATCATGATCGCGGCACACACGTCGAGCCGGGCGCTGGTGGTCTCCGCGATTGCAGTTCAATCGCCGACGCACCTCGATCGCGACACGGCGCCCCCGCGTATGTCGATCGGCGAACTATGCTTTGCGTTGCTGACGGGCTTCCTTCCGGCGACGCTATTGGGTACGCCCGGCCTGATCGGACTCGCCGCCGCGATCATCATGCGCATTGGATTCGTCCCGTACGTCAAGAAATACCTGGGCGTGTACACGGGGGATTATCTGGGAGCGACGCAGCAGCTTACTGAGGTAAGCTTCTATTTGGGAGCACTTGCAGCGTGGACGTATATTTAATTCGGCACACTCAGCCCGAGAATTCGGCCGGACTTTGTTATGGTCGCCTGGACATTGCGCCTGCGGCAGACGTCGGGGCCGCGGCCGAACGCCTGACGCCGCAACTACCCAAGCAAGCGCCGATCGTGACGGCCGATGCAAAGCGCTGCGTGCGCTTGGCCGAGCACTTGGCCGCCGCGCTCGCCTCGCCGCTTCGCGTCGACGCGCGGCTGCAAGAGCTCGACTTCGGACAGTGGGAAGGACGCCTATGGTCCGACATTCCGCGCATACAGACCGACGTCTGGGCGAGAGACGTATGGAACCAATCGGCGCCCGGCGGCGAGACCTACGCGGCACTTTATGCGCGCGTCGGCGCCGCGTGGGAGGCGCTGCTGCAGATCGAAACGGAATGTCTGGTGATCGTCGGGACGGCGGGACCGCTGCGCGCCTTGATCACGATTGCGTTGGAATTACCCGCCGATTCCTCGCTGCGTTTTCATTTGGATTACGGCGGCATCGCCAAGCTGTCGACTTCTACCGGCGCTTGGCGGCTGGATTTCGCGAACCGCTAACGCCTTTGCGGCATGTTCGCGCGCGCCCGTATTGCTCCGCTCGAACGGCGCGCGTAACGTAGGCGCACCATGCATCAAATACTCGTCTACTCGGATTCGCTGTCCTGGGGGATCGTGCCCACCACACGCAATCGGCTGCCATTCGAGCAGCGATGGCCCGGGGTGCTTGAACTGAAGCTGAACCGGAACGCGCCTCGCGTGCGGGTCATCGAGGACTGCCTCAACGGTCGGCGCACCGTGTGGGAGGACCCGTTCAAACCCGGCCGCAATGGCCTCACCGGCCTCGCGCAGCGCATTGAAATTCACTCACCGTTGGCACTCGTGATCCTGATGCTGGGGACGAACGACTTTCAGTCCGTGCATCCGCACGACATATGGCATTCGGCGCAGGGGATCGCGAGCTTGATCGGCGCGATTCGCCAGGCGCCGATCGAACCCGGCATGCCCGTACCGCCGATCTTGGTCGTGGCTCCCCCGCCGATCCAAACTCCGCGCGGCCCGCTTGCGCGCAAATTCGCCAATGCGGCCGCGAAATCCGCCGGACTCGCCGACGCCTACCGGGAAATCGCCAAGGACCTCGGCAGCCACTTCTTCGACGCGGGCACGGTGACGCCGACCAGCGCAATCGACGGTATTCATCTCGATGCCGATCAGCACGCCGTACTAGGAACGGCCCTCGCCGCAGCAGTAGAAACTGTGCTGCCAGCGCAATCGGCTGCATGAAATGGCGCGGGACAGCCGCGCTCGCGCGCGCCTCGATGCCGATTCTGACGCGTTTGGATCCGGAGCTGGCGCATCACCTCGCGCTCGCCGGACTGAAAACCATGAGCCCCTGTTGGCGCGCTCCGCCGATCGCCGCGGGATTGGGCGTGCGCTGCTTAGGGCTTTCCTTTGCGCATCCTCTGGGTCTAGCCGCAGGTTTCGACAAAAACGGCGATTATCTGGATGCGCTCGGAGCGCTCGGATTCAGTCATATTGAGCTGGGAACCGTCACGCCTCGGCCGCAGCCCGGCAATCCGAAGCCGCGCATGTTCAGACTTCGTTCCGCCAATGCGATCGTCAACCGCATGGGATTCAACAACAAAGGGGTCGATCACCTCGTCGCGCAATTGGCGCGCAGCAAGTATCCGGGGATTCGCGGCGTCAGCATCGGCAAGAACTTCGATACGCCGATCGAGAATGCCAGCGACGACTATCTGGCCTGCATGCGCAAGGTCTACGCGCATGCGGATTACATTGCCGTCAATGTCTCGTCGCCGAACACCGAGAGACTCCGGGAGCTTCAAGGCAGGGACGGGTTGGAGCGAATCGTCGGCGCCTTGCAGGCCGCGCGTGAAGAGTTGAGCCGCAATTTCGGCAAACGCGTGCCGCTGCTCGTCAAAATAGCGCCGGATCTCGATACAGACCAAATCTCGACACTCGCCTCGAATTTGCGCGCGCTGCAGGTCGACGGCGTAATCGCCACCAACACCTCGACGAATTTGCGCCGGTACGAGGCGCAATTGCCGCCGAGCCAATTGGGCGGCCTCAGCGGCGAGCCGCTGCATGCGCTGTCGATTTCGGTGATTGCGCGGCTGCGCGATGCGCTGGGCGAGAAATTTCCGATCATCGGCGTGGGCGGCATCGTCAGCGCGGACAACGCCTTGGCAACCTTACGGGCCGGCGCAAATCTGCTGCAAATCTACACGGGTTTCGCGTACCGCGGACCTCAACTCATTGACGAGATACTCGCCGCGCTGGCCCTGAAGGCCGGCTACGGTGCATCGACCGTGTAGCCGCGCGCGCGTAGCGCCGCCAGCAGGCCGCCACGCTCCAACAACAAGTCCATGTTGACGACCGCCACCACCACATCGCCGGAGCGCAAATGCGCATCGAGACTCTCGAGCCAGGTACGCCGAACTTTCGCCAGCAAATCGCTCGCAGCGGAATCCCCGCTGAGCGAAGCAAGACATGCGTCCACTTCCGCGGGTTCTGGCAGGTTCTCGATGCGTTCGATGTCGCCGGTGACCCAGGCCTGCGCGCGCGCGACCAAGCGCGGCAGCCCGGTCTCGATCGTCGCCAATGCCGCGACAACGCATTTGGTTTCCGTTTCGGGCGGCATGCTCTTGAGCGCATCCAGGAAATCGCGCACGCCGGCAATTTTGAGCTCTTCGATCCGCACATCGTGCTTGCGCGCCAAGGCCCGCACTTCGTTGCCGATATCGAGGCGCGCCGATAGTCCGACCTGGTGCAACGCGGCCTGCTCGAGAAACGCCGTCGCAATGATCGGACGGTAGCGTGCCCACTTGTCCGGATCACTGTTGTATCGCGCACGCAGCAGCTCGAATCGCGCGTACAAATCCGGCGGCATGACATCCTTGAGCGTGCGACCGCCTTGGACCATCAACAGTTCGCGCTGCGTGATGAACAGCCACAACGCTCTCAGGATGCCGATTTCGAACGGCTTGGAAACGAGCACGACCTTGGTCGTGCCGAGGATCTGCTCGAGTTGAAGCGAACGCCAGGTGATGGCCTTTGGCAGCGGTGAAACGGTGCCCATGATCCACGCCTCGCCGGCACCGCCGCGTACGTGCCACAAGCCCGGGCCCGTGCGCTCACCGGTGACGACGACCTCGTCCATCGTGGTGTCGGGCGCAGCCGCGGATTCCTGCGCCTGATCCGCTCGGCACGTGAACGACAGCAATGCCGCTAGACTCAAGCCTGCGGCCCCGATCGATGATGAGATTCGCGCTACCCGGTTCATTGCCGGCGAATGATACGCCGCGTTTGAATCGAAGACGCGCGACCCGCTTGGAGGCAAGCGGGTCGCAACGCCCATTAGACTCAGCTCAGATGCGGCAAAAGCTCACTCGCCGTGGAACACATCGTGCAGCGCATGCTTGACGGCACGATGCGCTTCGTCGATGTGGTGGATCACGCGCAGCTGCAAGCCTCGCGTATCCGGCTGATCTTCCTCGCCCGACGCATCGCGCCTTGCCTTGTCGAGCAATTCCAGCGCCTTGTGAAAGCGGCCCGTGCGGTCCATGTGGGCATCGACGGGCACGTGATCCTCGATGTTCTTGCCGTCCTCGATCGCGGCGCGCTTGACCTCGCCGATCGCCTTGTCGATTTCGCCGATCGCACGCAGTTCATCGTCGATGGCCTGCTCGGATGCCATATGCTGCAGATGGGCGCGTGCGTCGCGCAGATCCGACAGCGCATGCAGATAAGCCGGATGATGCCCGGGATTATCGGCCCACGACGGCGAGGTCGCGACCAGTCCAAACGTGGCTACTGCAACCAATCGCAGCAATTGAATACGCATAGATTCTCCTTGAGGGTTTGTTGTCGATTCCAAGCCAGCCGATCGACGCGAATACTAGACCGGCGGGCCGTGCGCGGTCATCACACGTTTATTTCATGACCGCTTTGTAATTATCCGGGAATATGTTCAGTGCTTGTGCGTGGTCAGCGCCACCAAAAATTCGTAGTAAAATTCCGCGCCGGTATAGAACGATTCGACGCCGACGCGCTCGTCCTTGCCGTGCATGCGTACGTCATCGCGATCGATCGCGACGCCGTTGACTCCGTAGCTGGGGATACCCGCCATCATCGTGTGAATGCTGTCGGATGCACCGGCCTCCATTTCCGGAATGACCGGTGCTCCCGGCCAGAGCTTCGCGGATACGCCGCGCAGCGCGTTCATGATGTCGGCGCGTGGCGGCGGCGGCGCCATGGCTTTGCGGTCCGATCCATGGTCGGTCAGCTCTCCCGAATCGCTATGGTAACGCACGCCGAGGCTGGGATCGTTGAATAATTTCACGAGCTCGAGCCGTATATCCTCCTGCGAATGGCCCGGCACAATGCGGCAATTCACATTGGCCTCGGCGCGCTGCGGCAAGGCGTTGCGCGCATGGCCGCCGCTCAACATCGTGGCGACGCAGGTCGTGCGCATGATCGAGTTGTAGGCCGTGTCGCTGGACAGCCGCAGGGTCGCCGCCGGATCCGGCGGGCTCGCCAGCACCGCGCGGATATCGGCCGCGACCGGCGGCGTCTCGACGCCTGCCATGTGCAGCAAATAGTCGCGCGTGACACTGTTGAGTTCGACCGGAAACGGCGTACGCTCGAGCAATGCCAATGCATCGGCGACGTGATAGATCGCGTTGTCCGGCTTCGGCAACGAACTATGGCCGCCCGGATTCGTTGCGAGCAGCTGAAAATCGGCATAGAGCTTTTCCGTCGCCTCGATCTCCACGTCCACCGGTTTACCGTGATCTGTCCAGACGCCGCCCGCATCCGGATTGAGAACGTACTCGGCATCGATCAGGTCGCGATGATTCTTCAGCAGCCAATCGACGCCGTTCGCGAGACCGCCCTCCTCGTCCGCCGTGAGCGCGAGAATGATGTCGCGGTCGGGCACGTATCCTTGCTTTTTCATGCGAATGAACGCGGTCATCGCGATCGCATCGCTATCCTTCATGTCCTGAGTCCCGCGACCATAGTAATAGCCGTCCTGTTCGACGAACGCGAACGGATCGGTCGTCCAATCCTCGCGGCGCGCCTCCACGACATCGAGATGCGCGATGATCAACAAGGGCCGCAGCGGACTACCCGGCTTGCCCCGATAGCGGGCCACCATGTTTGCCTTGCGATCATTTGGTCCGAGGACGACGACGTCCGATTTCGCAAAACCGGCCGCGAGCAGCCGATCCGCCATCGCCTGTGCGGCGATCGTGGTATTTCCGATAGAATCAGTGGTGTTGATCTCGACCAGCTGTTTGAAAATGTCGTGCGCCAGTTGGCGGGTTCCCGCATCGGTGCCGGGCGCCGCGCAATAGGCGGCTTGCGTAAACAATGCGGCCAGGGCCGCGAAGATCGCAGAGCGCGAAGGACGATTGCTCACGAGAGACCTCAAAGGCGAAAAAAACCAGGATGGTGCTTATGCCCCGGCAAGTCAATCTCGCGAACCGCACGGACATCCGCAGTCCATGAGGCGGCGTGCGGCGGCGTTGCGCGCGGAGCCGGCGCGTAGCGGTGTTATCCTGAATTTTTGATCGAAAAAAGCACGGGAAAACGCAAGATGAAAAGGATCACGATGTTTAGCAGCAAAATTCGCACCGGCAAGCGCAAGGTATCGCGCGCGGCCGCGGAGTCGGCCGTGGAAACCTTGCTGTTGTGGGCCGGTGAGGATCCTCATCGCGAAGGCCTGCGAGAGACCCCCAAGCGCGTCGTGGACGCCTACGCGGACTGGTTTTCCGGGTACAGCACGGACCCCGGCGAGTATATGCGCCGCACTTTCGAAGAGGTCGACGGCTACGATGAGATGGTGGTGCTACGCGACATCGATTTCGAGTCGTTTTGCGAACATCACATGGCGCCCATCATCGGACGGGCGCACGTCGGCTACTTGCCCACCGACCGCGTCGTCGGAATCAGCAAACTCGCGCGCGTGGTCGAAGGCTATGCGCGGCGCTTCCAAGTCCAGGAGAAGCTCACCTCGCAGATCGCCGCATGCATCAACGACGTGCTGCAACCGCGCGGCGTAGGCGTCGTCATCGACGCCGTTCATCAATGCATGACGACCCGCGGCGTGCACAAGCGCGGGGTATCGATGGTGACGAGCAAAATGCTCGGCACGTTTCGAGACGACGCCAGCACGCGCGCGGAGTTCCTACGCTTCATCGACATCGAGCGCAAGATCAGCGGTTGATTCTCGGCGCAAGCGTTCAACTGCGCTTGCGTTCCGGGGCGCCGCGCGCCGGCATGAGGTCGACGGAAAACGTGTATGAATGACGTTCGCCGGGATGCAGCGCGCCGACGCCGACGACCTGCCGCGCGATTTTCTCGCCGCGCTCGTTCGAGATCGACACCACGACACAATATTCGCAGAGTTCGTCCATGCCCACATGCTGGATCGTCCCGTCGAGGCGCATGGCCGAGACCGCCGCGGGCTGCGGCTCGGCGACGGCGGCATTGAAACGCAGATGATGCTGGCAGCCCGGGCAAATATTGGCGCTCATCAGCACGGTCGCCTTGCAATGCGGACAGACCCGCGTTGCGCCGACCGGACCCTGACGAGCGACATTCATTGCTATTTGCCTTCGCCGCTGCCGAATTTGGCGTCGCTGCCGCCGATTTTGACGTCAATGGCGCCGAATTTGGCATCGCTGCTGCCGAACTTGGCGTCGCCGGCCCCGATCTTGCCTGCGCCGGCGCCGGCGGCTTTCTCGTCGTCCCAGCCGAATTCGACGTGCCCGCGCATGCGCGAACCGGCGGCAACGGTGATCGAGCCCGCTTTGACGTCGCCGACGATGACGCCGCCGTCGAGTACGTCGATGCGCTTGGCGGAGCCGATGTTGCCCTGCAATTCGCCGCCGACGACCACGATGGCCGCCAGCACTTGGCCGGTCAGGTGCGCGCCCGCCTCAATGTTGAAATTCCCGTCGATCCGCACATCGCCCTTGAAGCGGCCTGCCATCCGGACGTTGCCGGATCCCTCGATCTTTCCTTCGATCGACAGATTGGCCGCGATCACCGATTCGCCGACTTCCGCACGCGCCGCGGGCCGACGCGACGTATTTGCGGCACCTGCGTCAATCGATATGCGGTCCGGTGTTGCCGGTGCCGCCGGGGGAATTGCCGTGCCCGCACCCGCGGGCGTCATCGTTTCTTTCCAAAGCGCCATGAGATTTTTCTCCCGTGATCGGTCGTGAATCGAACTTGGATCCGCTTGACAGCCTAAACCCTAACTCCGTGAAATGTCACTTGGCGGACTGTCTTTTATTGGCGACGGCCCAGGCGCCGAGAAAGGCGCGCGGATGCAGACCGACGTAAATTTCCAATCGATGGAAGACCGTGTTCATTGATCCTTAGATTGTATTGAAATAGGCGGCCTGGCTGCATACTGGCTACCGAGCGCGGGCCGCGCCCGGCTATACTGTAACGTTTCGACCTACGGGAATACCGCTTTGTTTCAACACCTCGTCCGCTTGAAAGACGATGCGATTCTAGGGCTCATGGCGGCATTTCGCGCCGACCCCGCCGCCGAGAAAGTCGATCTGGGCGTCGGCGTGTTCAGGGATTTGAGCGGCAGCACCCCGGTACTCGATTGCGTGCGCCGCGCGGAACTCGCCGTGCTCTCCGCGGAAACCACGAAATCCTATGTCGCGGCAGCCGGCCGCGCGGAATTCAACGACGCGGTAGGCGAGCTCGTACTCGGCGCCTCACATGGCGCGGGCGAGCAAGCCCGAGTGCGCATCGTACAGGCCCCCGGCGGCTGCGGCGCACTGCGCCTAGGCGCTGAATTGATACGAGCGGCGGCGCCGTCGGCCGCGGTCCATGTCAGCGATCCGACATGGGGGAACCATGCGCCATTGTTGGGCAGCAGCGGTTTGCGGCTCGAGACCTATCCCTACTATGACGTGGCGGCCCATCGGCTGCGCTTCGATGCGATGCTAGAAAAATTGAATCTCGCCGCCCCGGGCGACGTCGTGCTTCTGCATGCGTGCTGCCATAACCCGACCGGCGCGGATCTCGCCGTTGATCACTGGCGCTCGCTCATCGAGGTGCTCCGGCGGCGGCAGCTGCTGCCTTTTCTGGACCTCGCGTATCAGGGCTTCGGCGCGGGTCTGGAAGCCGACGTGGCCGGCGTTCGCCTCGTGACAGAAGGTTTGCCTGAATCGCTGATCGCAGTATCGTTTTCGAAGAACCTCGGGGTTTATCGCGAGCGTCTCGGCGCCCTGATCGCCGTAGGCGAAAGCGGCTCGCGTGCGGAGGCGATGAAAAGCCACATCCTGCAGATAGCGAGAGGCATGTACTCGATGCCCCCGGATCATGGAGCCGCGGTCGCCGCGCATATCTTCGCGCATCCGCCACTGCGCGCATCCTGGGTCGAGGAACTCGATGGTATGCGCACGCGCATCGAAGCGATGCGCAAGCTCCTGTCAGCGCATTTGCGGCGCACCACCGGCTCCGATGAATCTGATTTCCTGGAAGGCCAGCATGGCATGTTTTCGCAACTCGGCTGTTCGCGCGAGGCGGTCGCGCGCTTGCGCGAGAAGCACCATATCTACATGGTGGGCGACAGCCGCATGAACCTTGCGGGAGTCACGCCGCACAACGTCGAGTATCTGGCGGAATCGATCGCCTCGGTCTTATCTGCCTAGCGCACTGCGCAGCGCGCTGACTTCGGCCGCGAATTCGCTCATGATTCCGGCGGTCTTCTTCTCATTGAGCCGCAGGCGAAATACCGCGGGCACGCCATCCATGGCCACTTGCAGCGCGACCGGATCCGTTGCGAACGAAGCCATCAAGTTCGCCACCACGATGATGTCGCTCAAATCCGGAATCTGCAAATCCTCTCCATCGCGGCCGATATCGTTTTGATTGGCCACGGCCTTGACCACCTCATCGGAAAATTCCCAATTTTCCAGAATCGCCTTGCCGATTTCGGCATGCCAATCCTCGATGATTTGGTGCAAGGCATTGGTATCGCCGAATAGTTCTGGATGATCGGCGACGCGCGTCAGGATGTAGAGTTTGCCGATCGCATGCATCATCCCCGTGAGCATCGCTTCGTCGGGATTAATCTTGGAACAGGCGCGCGCGACGACGAAGGAAAAAGCGGCCACTAGCGTACTGCGCTCCCAGAGCTCGTCGAGGTAGGGTTTGACGCTCAGGAGTTTCGCATTGCCGCGAATTTGCGCCATCGCAAACGTCATCGAAGCGCTGCGCACCATGTTGTAGCCCATGCGATTGATGGCCGTGCGCAGATCCGTTATCGCCTTGCCGGTGATGTTCAGCGAGGCGGAATTCGAGATGCGCATCAAACGGGCCGCCAAGGCGGGTTCCGAGCCGACGACTCTTACGACTTTTTCGAGCGTCGAATTCGGATCCGAGAGAATGCGTCGTACGCGAATGACGACTTCGGGAAAGGACGGCAAATCGACCCGGCCGGCCGACAATTCGTCGGCGAGCGAGCGTACGAACCCAAAAGCGACTTCATTGGCGGATTGCGGCTGAGAATTGCTCAATTTGGGCCTCGCTAGCGTCATGCTCCATCCAACAAAGTGAATCGACCGGGCGCGAGAATACTTGAGCCTGACGCACAGGCACTGTGAGAAGCAGCGCACTTACCGTAATGCGCGGGGGTCCTCAAGGGATACGGGGGCTAACCCTTGGTAACCGTCGGTGGCCGGCTGTGGAAGCGCTGCCGGATCTCGCCGTGGCGGGAGCGCTCACTGTAGCGGCCTTGGCTGTAGGCGGCCACGACCTTGTGCCAAAACTCGACCGATCCGGGATTACGCTCGTATTCGACGATCTCCCATTCGCCCGCAAAGCGGTCAAAGATCAGCGTCGCCGCATCGCGGCCGATACCGGTATGCCGGTACTTTTCGCGCACGAAGAACTCGGACATGCGGAAATCCAACGCGGTCCCGCCGGCGACCGGAATTCTCGGCCGCGTAACCAGCGCAAAGCCGACTGGGGTGGCCCCCTGGACGATCAACAGCGGATGCGAATGGTCGTTCGAAAACCAATTCGCGAAGATCTCGTCTTGCTGGGAGTTATCGGCATTCAGGCCGATGAAATAGCCGGTATTGAGGTCCGACAGCGATTCCACATACTCGCCGTAGACTTCCTCGATCCATCGTCGATCTTTGCTGGAGCGCTTACAGTCGCGGATACTGATGGGCACTGAGACGAACTTCCTTGTGCAATAAAAAGCACAGCCCGGGCGACCGCGCCATTATGATGGGGCGCCCGCCCGGGCTAGTACAACCGACTATCGAAGCGTATTACGGCTTCGCAGCTGAGGCCGCCGATGCGGCAGCGTCGGAGGCAGCGCTGGCGGCGCTCGCATCAGCGCGGGCGGCGCTCGCATCAGCGGCCGCGGCGGAAGCAGCCGTTTCAGCCGGAGCGGGAGGAGCTTCGGTCTTGCTGCCGCAGGCACTCAGCAGGACTGCAGCGACAAAAGCGCTTATAGCAAGTTTGGTCTTCATCTATCGATACCCCAAAATATTTAATGATATTACGGACAAGGGACACAGGTTTGTCTTGGGCCTTCGCCAAGAGGTCATCAATGATTTTAGAGGGTTTTAGCCGAATTTCATATCTCTTTCGCTGGGCCCAAACGCCATTTGAGGTCGATGCGCGCTGCTGCGCGGGCCGCGCTCTGTAGCTACGCCGCGCTGAGGCGCATAATTTGCCGCTTATTCCAGAGTCGTTTTTAAAAATTGTCCGGCGGAGGGGTTGTGGATCAAGACAGTCTCGATGGTCTCTACTCGGCACATTTGAATACTCTGACACAGCGCACGGACCGGGCGCTCGCGGCAACGGGTTTCGATACCTTGGTCATCCACTCCGGAGTTGCGCCGATACATTTCTTGGACGACCAAGATTATCCATACAAGGTCAATCCGCATTTCAAGGCCTGGGTGCCGGTGCTCGACAATCCGCGCTGCTTCCTGATTTATGTAGCCGGTAATCGCCCTAAGCTGCTGTTTTATCAAGCGAACGACTATTGGCACCAGGCGGCGGTCTTGCCGCAAGCGAGTTGGACCGCTGCAATCGACGTCACAGCGATTCATGACCCCGCGCAGGCCCATTTGCAGTGGGCGAAGCTCGGTCGAGTGGCCTTTTTGGGACCCGCGGAACTCTTTGGCAACGAGGACCGGCTGGCGGTCAATGCGCCCGATTTGATGACGCGATTGCATTACGATCGCGCGGTGAAAACGGCCTATGAACTCGAATGCATGCGACGCGCCAACGAGCTCGGTGCACGCGGGCATCGTGCGGCCCTCGCGGCGTTTCGCGAGGGAGCCTCCGAGTACCTCGCTCATATGCGTTACTTGGAAGCCTGCGCGCAGCGCGAAGAGGAGATGCCGTACAACAACATCGTCGCGTACAACGAGCACGCGGCGATCCTGCATTACCAGCACTTGGACCGCGTGGCACCCCGCCCACTGCGATCCTTCTTGATCGACGCGGGTGCGCAGGTCCGCGGCTATGCGGCCGACATCACGCGCAGCTACGCGGCCACCGCGGGTGATTATGCGGATCTCGTCGCCGCGACCGATGAGGCCCAATTATTGTTGTGCGATGAGATCGTAGCGGGCCGTGACTATCGCGACGTGCATTTGTCCGCGCACCGCATTCTCGGCGATGCCATGCATCGTCTGGGCTTGATCAACGTCGATGGCGCGGCAGCCATCGAACTCGGCGTCACGAGCGTTTTCTTTCCACATGGTATCGGGCATTTGCTCGGACTCCAGGTTCACGATGTGGGCGGCGTGTTGGCCGACTCGGCCGGTCATGAACGGCAACGACCCCGGGGTCACCCCCATCTGCGGCTCACGCGGATGCTCGAGCCCGGAGTCGTCGTCACGGTGGAACCGGGCATCTACATGATTGACTCGCTGCTAGCCGCGGCGCACGCCGACGGGAGGCGCGCGTACATCGAATGGCCATTGGTCGAGGCACTGCGTCCGTTCGGCGGCGTTCGAATCGAGGACAACGTTGTGACGACGGCGTCAGGGCCCGAGAATATGACTAGAAACGCCTTTGCCGGCGCGGACGCGTGAAGCAGCGTCGCCGCCGATCGAGATCCGCCGAGCGCCTACTTATGCAACGCGTCGCGAATTTGTTCGAGCAGCACTTCCGTGCGCGTCGGCGGCGGTGGCGGGCCGTCTACCGCGGGCGGCGGCGGTTTCTTGAGCTTGTTGATCGCGCGCAGCGCGATGAACAGCACGGCCGCGATGATCAAGAAATCTAAAACCGACTGCAGGAACGCGCCATATTTGACCTGCACCGGAACGCCCTTGGGATCATTGCCCAAGCTGATCGCGAGATCCGTGAAGTTGAACCCGCCGATGGCCCTGCCAAGCAGCGGCATGAACACGTCGCCCACGAGCGACGAGACGATTTTGCCGAAGGCAGCACCGACGATGACGCCGACCGCCAAATCCACGACACTGCCCTTCATCGCAAATTCTTTGAATTCGCTGGCTAAGCTCATCGCTGCTCCCTCAACCCGAGCGCTCTTCGGCCCACCGTCTTAGGCGGCCGCCTTCGCCTTGCGGCGCTTCGGCGCAACCGCCTCATCGGCGTCCTTCCCCCCCTTCGCGCCCTTCGTGCTCTTGGACTGCCTCGTCTGCTTGGCGTCTTTTGACTTAGGTGCCGCCACGGCGGCGCTCTCCACCAGTTGCATGAGCGCCATGCCGGCGGAGTCGCCCGGGCGCGGCTCCATTTTTAGAATCCGCGTATAGCCGCCCGCGCGCGCCTTGAAACGAGGTCCCAGTTCGGCAAACAGCTTCTCGACGATCGTGACGTCGCGCAGCCGTGAGAACGCCAGGCGGCGCTTGGCCAGCGAGTCGACTTTCGCGAGCGTGATCAGCGGTTCGATGACACGGCGCAATTCCTTGGCCTTCGGTACGGTCGTGCGAATCGTCTCGTGCCGCAATAGCGATGTTGCCATGTTGCGAAGCATCGCATGACGGTGGGATGAGTTTCGCGATAACTGACGACCGCTATTTCTATGACGCATGTTCTAAAGCCTTGGATTCGAGAGGTCAGAGGCCGTCGCGCTCATCGTCGCGCTTCAAGCCCGGCGGCGGCCAGTTGTCGATACGCATGCCGAGCGTCAAGCCATGGCTTTCGAGGACTTCCTTGATTTCGGTCAGCGACTTCTTGCCGAGGTTCGGTGTCCGAAGCAATTCGACTTCCGTGCGCTGCACCAGATCGCCGATGTAATGAATATTCTCGGCCTTGAGGCAGTTCGCGCTGCGCACCGTGAGTTCAAGCTCATCGACCGGTCGCAGCAGGATGGGATCGAACTGCGTTTCAGTGGCTTTGGCAGTCGATTCGTCTTGACCCTGAAGATCGACGAATACGGACAGCTGGTCCTTGAGGATGCCGCCGGCGCGGCGGATCGCCTCTTCCGGATCGATCGTGCCGTTCGTTTCGATATCGAGAATCAGCTTGTCGAGGTCGGTACGCTGCTCGACACGCGCGCTTTCGACGTTGTACGTGACCTTGCGCACCGGGCTGAACGATGCATCGAGTTGCAGGCGCCCGATCGCGCGCGACTGTTCTTCGAATGCCAGGCGTTGCGCTGCGGGGCGATAGCCGCGGCCGCGCTCGATTTTGAGCGACATGGAGAGTTCTCCGGCCTTCGTCAAATTCGCGATGACGAGGTCGGGATTGAGGATCTCGACGTCGTGATCTCCGGAAATATCTCCGGCGGTGACGGGGCCGGGTCCCTTCTTGTGGAGACGCACCTCGGTCACATCGCGCGTATGCATGCGGATCGCGACGGCCTTCAAATTGAGCAAAATGTCGACGACATCTTCCTGCACGCCTTCGATCGCGGTGTACTCGTGCAGCACGCCCTCGATTTCAATCTCCGTGATCGCAGCGCCCGGCAGCGAGGACAACAATACGCGCCGCAGCGCGTTGCCCAGCGTATGGCCGAAGCCGCGCTCGAACGGTTCGATCACGATACGCGCATGTCTCGGCGAAATCGGCTGCACTTTCACAACCCGGGGCTTCAAAAATTCGTTGATCGATCCTTGCATGGAAATCACCTACGTTGACTGATCGCGATAATCGCGGACATCGCAGCGGCATTCGAGCCGCAGCGGTGTTACTTGGAGTACAACTCGACGACGAGGCTCTCGTTGATATCGGGCAGAATTTCCTGCCGATCCGGTACCGATTTGAGAACACCCGACATCTTCTTGTCGTCCACTTCGACCCAATCCGGAAAACCGACTTGAGCGGCGATGGTCAGCGCCGCTTGCACACGAGTTTGCTTCTTGGCTTTCTCGCGCAAATTGATGACATCGCCCGCCTTGCACTGATAGGACGCGATGTTGACGAGCTTCTCGTTGACCGAAACAGCCTTGTGGCTGACCAGCTGGCGTGCTTCGGCGCGTGTCGCGGCGAAGCCCATGCGGTAGACGACGTTATCGAGGCGGCACTCCAGAAACTGCAGCAGGGTCTCGCCGGTCGCGCCGGGGCGGCCCGCGGCCTTCTGATAGTAGTTTCTGAACTGACGCTCGAGCACGCCGTACATGCGCCGCAACTTCTGCTTCTCGCGCAGCTGCAGGCCGTATTCGGAGAGCCGCTGCTTGCGCTCGCTCTTGACCCCGCCCGGCGGAACCTCGAGCTTGCATTTCGACTCGAGCGGCTTGACCCCGCTCTTCAAGAATAAGTCAGTGCCTTCGCGACGCGATAATTTGCACTTGGGACCGGTATATTTTGCCATTACAAACCCTTGAAGTTTTAGACGCGACGCTTTTTGGGCGGACGGCAACCGTTATGGGGGATCGGGGTCACGTCTTCAATATTCGTGATCTTCAAACCGCAACCGTTCAACGCGCGCACTGCCGATTCCCGGCCCGGGCCGGGTCCCATGACGCGCACCTCGACGTTCTTGACGCCGTGTTCTTGCGCTGCGTTTCCGGCACGCTCGGCGGCGACCTGTGCCGCGAACGGCGTGGACTTGCGCGAACCGCGGAAGCCACAGCCGCCCGAGGTTGCCCAGGACAGAGTATTGCCCTGCCGATCGGTGATCGTGATGATCGTGTTGTTGAATGACGCGTGCACATGCGCGATCGCGTCCAGGACGTTCTTGCGTACCTTCTTGCGAACGGGCTTGCCGCCCTGTGCGGCGGCGGCGCCGCCGCCCGCATTTTGCTTTTGATCGGCCATGTTCTCTTTAAGTCCTCTTACACTTTACCGGGCGGTGCGTTCATCTTGACCGCCTGCTTGCGCGGACCCTTGCGTGTGCGGGCATTGGTGCGGGTACGCTGGCCGCGCATCGGGAGCCCCTTACGGTGGCGGATGCCGCGATAGCAACCCAGGTCCATCAAGCGCTTGATGTTCATGGAAACTTCGCGGCGCAAATCGCCTTCGACGGCGAACTTGGCGACCTGGGACCGCAAAGACGCCACTTCGGGGTCCGTCAGATCCTTGACCTTGACGCTGTGCTTGACCCCGGCCGCATCGCAAATCTGCTGCGCCCGGCTATTGCCGATGCCGAAGATATGGGTCAAACCGATGACGACATGCTTGTTCATCGGAATATTGATGCCGGCGATACGCGCCATCTACTTCTCCCCTAAAGTTAAGCTACGGCGCACGCGAAAAAGGCGCGCAAGTGTATAGAAAACTCTTCCCTTGATCAAGACATTAGCGTTGGATGAGGCCATCGCTAGCCCTGCCGTTGCTTGTGCCGTGGGTCGGTGCAAATGATGTAGACGACACCGCGGCGCCGCACAACTTTGCAGTTCTTGCAGATCTTCTTGACCGAAGGACGTACTTTCATTTCTTACTCCCGATGCCCCGTAAGCTGGCCTTTTTCATGAGGCCCTCGTATTGGTGCGACATCATGTGCGAATAGGCCTGCGCGACGAAATCCATGACGCCGACCACGATGATCAACAAAGAGGTGCCACCGAACTGAAACGGAATTGCCGGGTTCGCCATGCGGATGAGTTCCGGCAGCAAACAGACGGCCATTATGTACAGACCACCCCACAGCGTGAGCCGCGTCAACACCTTGTCCAAGTACTCGCCCGTCTGCTGCCCGGGCCGGATGCCCGGGATGAACGCACCGGCCTTCTTGAGGTTCTCGGCCGTGTCGCGCGCGTCGTAAACCAGTGCCACGTAAAAGAACGAGAAGCCGATGATCAGCAGCGCGAACAGCAAGACGTGCAGCGGCTGCCCGTAATTGAGTATCGAGGCGACCCGCTGCAGCCCGCGCTGCACCGCATTGGGGTTCGGGCTGTTGCCGAAGAATTGAGCGATCGTCGCCGGGAACACCAGGATGCTCGATGCGAAAATCGGCGGGATCACGCCCGCCATGTTGAGTTTGAACGGCAGATGCGTGCTCTGGCCCTGCATCATGCGCCTCCCGACCTGGCGCTTTGCGTAGTTGACTTGGATCTTGCGCTGCGCCTTTTCGACGAACACGCAGAACAAGGTCACGAGCACCACGACCACCAGAATCAGCAGGACGATCAATGCGTTCATTTCACCCGAACGCACCATTTCGAGTGTATTGCCGATCGCGCGCGGCAGTCCCGCGACGATGCCGGCGACGATGATCATCGTGATGCCGTTGCCGACGCCGCGTTCGGTGATTTGCTCGCCGAGCCACATCATGAACATCGTGCCGGTCGCGATCGAGATTGTCGCAACGAACATGAATTGCGGGCCTGGATTGGTCACGAGATGGCCGCCAGAATTCTGGATCGCGAGCGCCGCGCCGAAACCCTGGAAAGCCGCCAAGAAGACCGTGCCGTAACGCGTGTACTGCATGAGCCGGCGCCGCCCCGACTCGCCGTCCTTGCGAATCTGATTCCACGGCGGATAAACCATCGAGGCCATCTGCACGATGATCGAGGCCGTGATGTAGGGCATCACGTTGAGCGCCAAAATGCTGAAGCGCTGCAACGCGCCGCCCGAGAACATGTTGAAAATGCCGAGCAGCGTGCCCTGCTGGGTCGAGAAGAACTGGGCGAACTTGGCCGCATCGATTCCCGGCACGGGGATGAACGTGCCAATGCGATAAACGACGAGCGCACCCAGCAGGAACAATAGGCGCTTTCGCATTTCTGCGAATCGCGGCATGTCCGTGAGAGCGGCGGCGGCGTTACTGGTGGATGTCGACACGATGCTACTTGGGTCTCTTAGGTCTCAGGTGCGGATCGTCCGCTTAGGCCTCGAAACGGCCTCCGGCCGTCTCGACGGCGCTCTTCGCGCCCTTGGTCCCGGTGATGGACTTATCCTTGATGACGTAGGGCTTCGCAACCGTTCCGGATAAGATGATTTTGACGCGCTTGGTGTTCTCGGGCACGAGATTCGCCTCGACGAGCACCGCAATCGTGACCTCGGCGCCCGGCACGCGCGCGAGATCGTCGAGGGTCAGTTCCGCGCGCGAAGCCTTCATCGCGGATCGGAAGCCGACCTTGGGCAGCCGGCGCTGCAAAGGCATCTGGCCGCCTTCGAACCCCACCTTGTGATAGCCACCCTTGCGCGCACGCTGTCCCTTGACGCCGCGACCGCAGGTCTTGCCCTGGCCGGCGGAAGCGCCGCGCCCAACGCGCAAATGCTCGCGCTTGGAGCCCGCAGCCGGCTTGATCGTATTCAGTCGCATTAGTGCTTCTCCGCGGGCGATACCGATTCCACTGCGAGCAGGTGGCTGGCGGTGTCTACCATGCCGCGATTCGACGGCGTATCCGCGACCACGACCGTGTGACCGATCCTGCGCAGGCCCAAACCACGCGCCGAGTTGGCGATATTGGCCAATTGCCCAAACAGGCTTTTGACCAGCGTTACCTTGATAAGTTTAGGTCGCATGACGAATCAACCCACGATTTCGGCGACGGTCTTGCCGCGCTTCGCCGCGATGTCGTCGGGGGTACGCAGCTTCCCCAAGGCGTCCATCGTCGCGCGTACCACGTTGATGGGATTGCGCGAGCCGTAGCTCTTGGCCAAGACGTTGCGCACGCCGGCGCACTCGAACACCGCACGCATACCGCCGCCGGCGATGACGCCGGTACCGTCGGCGGCCGGCTGCATGTAAACCCGCGTCGTGCCGTGGCGTCCCTTGACGGCATAGAACAGCGTGTCGTTCTTCAGAGATACGTTCACGAGGCTCTTGCGCGCCTGCATCATCGCTTTGGAAATCGCGACCGGCACTTCGCGCGCCTTGCCGTATCCGAAGCCAACGCGGCCCGCGCCGTCGCCGACCACGGTCAACGCCGTGAAGCCGAATTGCTTGCCGCCCTTGACGACCTTGGCGACGCGGTTGACCGCGACCAGCTTCTCGAGCAGGTCATCGCCGGACATTGGTTTTTCTACTCTTGCCATAGCGCCCTCAGACCTTCGGTTAGAACTCGAGACCCGCTTCTCGCGCGGCATCTGCCAGCGCTTTGACGCGCCCGTGATACATGAACCCCGAGCGGTCGAATGCGACCTTCGAGATCCCCTTGGCGCGCGCCCGCTCCGCAATCACGCGGCCGACGGCCTTCGCGGCCTCGATGTTGCCGGTCGTTTTCAGCTCGCCGCGCACTTCTTTCTGCAGCGTCGATGCCGCGACCAAAACCTGGTCGCCGCCGGCCGCGAAGATCTGCGCGTAGATATGCTGCGGCGTCCGGTGCACCGAGAGGCGCACGGCCGCGAGTTCCTTGATCTTGACGCGTCCGCGCAGAGCGCGGCGCAAGCGAATGTCTCGTTTATCCAGTTTCATAGGCCTACTTCTTCTTCGCTTCCTTGAGCGCAATTTTTTCGTCGCTGTACTTCACGCCCTTGCCCTTGTAGGGCTCGGGCGGACGGAAGCCGCGGATTTCGGCCGCGGTCTGACCGACGCGCTGACGGTCAATGCCTTTGACGACAATTTCGGTTTGCGTCGGCGTTTCGATGCTGATGCCGTCGGGCACCGGGTAGTTGATGAGGTGCGAATAGCCGAGCGTGAGCGTCAGGCTCTTGCCGGCGATCGCGGCTCGGTAACCGACGCCGACGAGCTCGAGCTTCTTCTCGTAGCCTTTTGAGACGCCCGCTACCATGTTCGCGAGGTGCGCGCGCGTCGCGCCCGCGATTGCATTCATGCCCTCGGCGTTCGAAGTCGACTCGACCGACAAATGCTTGTCGACTTGCACGACCTTGATGCCGCTCTTCAGGCCCAGGCTCAGCGAGCCCTTGCCGCCTTTGC
>OCZU010000332.1_pt1 | contig 33231 bp, 19 predicted proteins | sample 1539001 | NCBI WGS metagenome assembly OCZU01 (sample SAMEA3539306, study PRJEB22396) | soil metagenome | biome: tundra; feature: field; material: soil | place: USA | collected 2010-05 | depth 0.15 m | reverse complement strand
GATCGGCAAGGTGCTCAGCGTCGAGCCCGACGGCGACGACCAGGTCGTCCGCTTCGGTCACGACTGCGCATTAAGGGATGTGTCGGCAAGCGGGAACGCCTCGCGCGGTCCGAGCCGGAAGGAGAGGTAGTCGCGCAGGTCCTGGTCAGCGCCGGGCAAGCCGCCAGCATCGCCCGGCTCGTTCTGACCAGGGAGAACGTCCATATTCTGCTACTTCAGCAGCTGGCGGGCCATGACCACGCGCTGGACCTGGTTGGTGCCCTCGCAGATCTGGGTGATCTTGGCATCGCGCATCCTGCGCTCGATCAACTCGGCTCGGTGGCATTGGCCGCACCCCAGGCACGTCTATATGTTGACTGCATGGGCAAACCAGCCTCCCCCCGCTTAGCGCCGAAACCGGCGTTCCGGGGCACCGCGGGAAGCTCTGGCAAACTCCGGACGGCACTCAAGGCCCCCTGGGCTGCCGCCACATGGCGGGCCACCGCCCACGTGCTCGTGGGCGGCCTGCTCGGCATGTTCACCACGACCGTGGTCCTTGCCCTGCTCGTGACCGGGGCCGCGCTGGCGGTCACCGTCGTGGTGCCCGCGGCGGCGCTGGTGGCGCTGCTGGCCTGCGTCCGGGGCTTCACCGCGCTACAGCGGTCACGGTTCACGGTGTTCCTCGGCGAGGACCCGGTGGCGGGCCGGCCAGGGTATGCGCGCTGGCCCGGGCCAGCGCGCGTCACCGGTGATAAGCGGCGCGGCGTGCTCACCCGGGCATGGACCACCGCCTGGGCTGCGGCCACCTGGCGTCAGGTCGCCTACCACCTGCTCGCCGGCGTGGTCGGGATATGCGGGTTTATCTCCGTGGCTTTTGCCTGGTGCGCCGCCCTCGTGCTGATATCGGTGCTGCTGGATGGCTGGGGCCTGCCAGCCTCCGAGCCGCTCGGCTTGAACCTGCACGAGCCCGCGGTGCTGGCGGCGCTCGCCGTCCTAGGGGTGGCCGTGCTGCTGACCGCGCCGTGGGTAGTTCGCGCCACTGCCGCCGTTGACCTTGGTATCGCTCGTGCGCTGCTCGGGCCGAGCCGCCGGGAGGAACGCGCCGACCTGAACCGGCGGGTCACCGGGCTGGCAGAAAGCCGCGCCGCGCTGATCGAGGCTGCCGACGGAGAACGCCGCCGGATCGAGCGTGACCTGCACGACGGGGCCCAGCAGCGGCTGGTGACGCTCGCCATGAACCTCGGCATCGCCCGCTCCAGCATGCCCGATCTGCCCGCACCTGCCCGGGTCGCGCTGGAACAGGCGCACGACGAGGCCAAGCAGGCACTTACCGAACTGCGTGATTTCGTGCGAGGACTGCATCCCGCCGTACTCAACGACCGCGGGCTCGACGCGGCGCTATCGGGCCTCGCGGCGCGATCCCCGGTGCCGGTGCGGCTCCGGGTCGATCTGCCGCAGCGGCCATCGCCGCCGGTCGAGGCGGTGGCATATTTCGTCGCCTCCGAAGCCTTAACCAACGTGGCCAAGCATGCCCGGGCATCCTTCGTCGATGTCACCGTCTGCCAGTACACGGGCCGGAAGCAGGCACAATGGCTGTCACTGGCCGTCACCGATGACGGCTGCGGCGGGGCTAGCCCAGAAGCGGGCACGGGCCTGCGCGGTCTGGCCCGCCGAGTCGCCTCGGTCGATGGCGATATCAGCGTCACGAGCCCGCCCGGCGGGCCGACGTGCATCACCGTGGAGATGCCATGCGCGTAGTGATTGCCGAGGACTCGGTCCTGCTGCGGGAAGGGCTGATCCGGCTGCTGGAGATCGGCGGAATGACAGTCGTCGAGGCCGTCGCCGACGCCGTCGCCCTGCTGACCGCGGTCCACGCCCATGAGCCGGATCTGGTTGTGGTCGATGTGCGGATGCCGCCGACCTACACGGACGAAGGGCTGCGCGCGGCGCTGGAGCTGCGCCGCCGCCGGCCACGGCCGAGCGTGCTCGTCCTGTCGCAGTACGTCGAGGAAAGGTATGCCACCGAGCTGCTGGCCAGTGACACCAGCGGCGTCGGCTACCTGCTCAAGGACCGGATCGCGGATGTGCCGGAGTTCCTCGACACGCTGCGCCGGGTAGCCGACGGCGGCACGGCACTCGATCCCGAGGTCGTCGCTCAACTGCTCGTTCGCCGCCAGGGCGATCCGCTGGACCGGCTGACCTCGCGCGAAGTCGAGGTGTTAACGCTCATGGCGGAGGGCCGGTCTAACATAGGCATAGCCGACGCGCTGCTGATCAGCGAGAGCGCCGTAGCCAAGCATGTCAACGGCATCTTCACAAAATTCGACCTCACCGCCACCACCCACGACCACCGACGGGTGCTGGCGGTCCTGCGCTTCATGAGCGCATGAGGGAAGCCATGCCGCTCACCGACGAGCAGAGCGATAAGGACCGGCCGACGACCACGCACCCCCAGCGCATCGTCTGGCTCGTGCTCGGCGTGCTCGTCACTTGTGCCACCCTCACTCTCGGCAGCCTTGTCGCGCGGGCCTGGCTCGATAACAGTGGAACTGCGTCCACCGTTGTCCAGCATCACTCCTACCAGCGGCCCGTCAGCCGGATCGTGCTGGACTTCAGCGGCAGTGGCGCCGGGAGTGTCACCCTGCTGCCAGGACCGGCAACGCAGGTCAGGGTCGAGCGTGAGCTGGGCGGCCACGATAAGCCCTCGGTCGCCGAGACCTGGCACGAGGGCACGCTGCACGTGCAGATCCGCTGCTCAGCACGGAGCTGGCTCAGTTTCGGCAACCACTGCTCAGCGGGCTACACGATGTGGATCCCGCCCGACGTCTTCGTTGACGCGCGCATAAGCACGGGTGACCTGCACGTCCACGACCTGACCGGCAACATGAGCCTGGCGATGGGCACAGGGGACATCAGCCTGGAGAGCACCAGTGGCAGCGTCACGGCGCGCTCCGGCACGGGAGACCTCACCGTCCGCGGCCGGACCGGCGCCATGAGCCTGGGGACAGGCAGAGGTGACATCAGGCTGACGAACAGCACCGGTGCGGTACAGGCGCACATCGACCGAGGCGACCTGATCGGCGCCGGCCTCCGGTCCCCCGACCTGATCGCGCAGATCAGACTGGGCGACGCTCACCTCACGTTCGCGACGGCGCCCCGGACCGTCACTGCCACCACCCTGCGTGGCAACGCGGATATCGCCCTGCCCGACGGCCGCTACCGGATCATCGCCCGCGCCGCCTCCGGTCAGCGGATCGTCGACGTCGTCAGCGCCAGCGACGCCACCTCTGCGATCACTGCCCGCAGCGCCCGCGGCGACGTAGACATCCACTACGCGAACTAAGTTGGCCGGGCGCCGTCAGGGCCGCAGGGCGGATATCGGAGAAATATAGTTCATCCTCCCATTATTTGAGGAATAGAACTCTCCAGTAAATGACCAGGCTATGAAGCACATTTACCTTAACGCTATATCCCGCGCCTGAGCCAGGACATCGTCTATGGGGAACCTCAGCCGAGCGACGGAGATACAAGAGAGGTCATGGCGAAGGACAGTGGGATATGAGCCTCCACCAACTTGTCATCGCTGCGGCCTCACGTGACCCGGGCGCTCTGGCCCTAGCCGGACCTGCCGGGGAACTCCGATACGGCGACCTTGACCGGCAGGCGAACGCTCTGGCCCAGGTGCTGGCGGGCCAGGGAGCCGGCCCCGGTGACCGCGTCCTGATCTGGCTCGACAAGTCACCGCTGGCCGTTATCGCGATGCAGGCCGTACTCCGCCTTGGCGCGGCGTACGTTCCCGCGAGCAGCACGACTCCGGTCGCCCGCGTGGCTCTCATGGCCCGCGACTGCGGTGCCCGCGTCGTGTGCGCTACAGGCGACCTGCACTCGCTTATCTCCGCCGAGCTTCGCTCGGATGCGCGCTGCCTGAATCTCGATGACCGGCCGTGGCAGCACGAAGGACCGGTCACCCCGGTCAATTACGAAGTCGGGTCCGGCGATCTGGCCTACGTCCTCTACACGTCCGGGTCGACAGGCACCCCGAAGGGCGTCTGCATCAGCCACGAAAACGCCCGCGCTTTCATCGACTGGGCCGTTCATGAACTCAGCGTGCAACCGGACGACAGGCTCGCCAACCATGCCCCTTTCACATTTGACCTGTCCGTGCTGGACCTCTACGCAGCCTTCGCGGCAGGCGCCGCGGTCTGCCTGGTGCCGGCCGGGCTCGCCTACGCGCCGGGCCGGCTGACCGACTTCCTGCACCGCGAGCGCATCAGCATCTGGTATTCCGTCCCTTCTGCGCTGATCATGATGATGCGCGACGGCGGCCTGCTTGACCGCACAGCGCCGGAGTCGCTGCGGGCCGTGCTGTTCGCTGGTGAGCCCTTCCCGATCCCGTACGTCCGCCGCCTGGCGAATTGGACCAATGCGCGCCTCCTCAACCTGTACGGGCCAACTGAGACCAACGTCTGCACTTTCCATGAAGTCACGCCGGCCGACCTTGACCGTGACCGTCCGGTCCCCATCGGAAAGCCGGCCTCCGGGAGCAAGGTGTGGGCGGAAGAGCCGGACGGACGTGTCCCCCGCGGGGACGATACCGGGGAACTGATAGTCGATGGCCCTACAGTCATGCTCGGCTACTGGGGTAGCGAGCCCCAGCGTGGCCCTTACCGCACGGGAGATATTGTCCGCTTGCTCGCCGACGGCTCGTTCGACTATGTCGGGCGGGATGACCACATGGTGAAAGTGCGGGGTCATCGCCTCGAGCTCGGCGAAGTAGAAGCGGTGCTCAGCTCTCATCTCGACGCGGCCGAGGTCGCTGTCATCACAAGCGGGGAGGGAATCGACTGTCGGCTCGTGGCCTTCATCGTGCTCCGACCAGAGGGGAATAGCGGAATTCTCGCCTTCAAGAGGCACAGCTCGGCGTCTCTCCCGCCGTACATGATCCCTGACGAGATTCTTTTCGTGGCCAAGCTGCCTCGTACCGCCAATGGAAAGGTCGACCGAGCCGCGCTCATCGACGTCGTCCAGCTACCCGTGAAGGAACCAGCATCGTGACCCCTGAACCATCAGAGGCAGAGATATCGGCGCGCCTGATTGCTTTTATCCGGGAGAGATTCCTGGACGGAGACGCCGCGGGCGAGCTCGACGAGACATCACCGCTGCTCGAATGGGGAGTTATCAACTCTCTTAATACTGTCATCCTGCTCTCTTTCATCACCGAGGAATTCGGGACGCCGTATTCCCTGGAGAACATCGACGCCACGACTTTCAAGAGCGTGCGGAACATGACCATGATGCTGTCCGACGCGACTAAGAGGTCACGCCCATGAGCATCGACTTCGACGTCGTGGTCATCGGCGGTGGCCCGGCCGGCTCGACCGCCGCCTCCTATCTCGCCATGGCCGGCATGTCGGTCGGCCTCTTCGAGAGCACGATCTTCCCGAGGCCGCACGTGGGCGAGTCCCTCGTCCCGGCCACGACTCCCGTGCTCGTGGAGACCGAGGCCATCGACGCGATCGACGCGGCGGGCTTCCCACGGAAGTACGGCGCGGCGTGGACGGCTTCGTATTCGCTCCGCGTCCCGAGCAACGGATTCGCCGGCATCAGCCACCGCCTGCGCGCGGAGGTTCAGTTTGTCGAGCGGGATCAGCCCGGCGTGGACCGTGACTACACCTACCACGTAGACCGTGGCCAGTTTGACCTCCTCCTGCTCAAGAACGCGGAGGGTCACGGGGCCCAGGTGTTCTGCGGCGCGCGCGTGCTCCGGGTCGACTTCGATGATCCCGAGATCGTCACGGTCACCTGTCGGCTCGGCTCCAGGGAGGTTGACTTCACCGCGCGGATGGTGGTCGACGCGTCTGGACGCCAGACCATCCTCGGCAGGCAGCTCAAGACGAAAGTCTCCGACCCGATATTCGATCAGTACGCGCTGCACACCTGGTTCGAGGACCTGGATCGCCGGGCGCTCGCCACCACGCCAGAAGAGGTCGACTACATTTTCGTGCACTGGCTGCCCGTCAAGGACACATGGGTGTGGCAGATCCCCATCACGGACAAGATCACCAGTGTCGGGATAGTGACCCAGAAGAAGAGGTTCATATCCGCCAATGCCGACCGGGAGAAGTTCTTCTGGGAGTTCGTGGAGAGCCGCCCCGAGCTGAATGAGATGCTCCGGAAAGCGAAACGAATCCGCCCCTTCCGCGCCGAAGGCGATTACAGTTATGCGATCAAGCAGATCTGCGGCGACAGGTTCGTACTGGTCGGAGACGCGGCGCGCTTTGTCGACCCCATCTTCTCCAGTGGTGTGAGCGTGGCTCTCAACAGCGCACGGATCGCATGCAAGGACATCATCGGGGCATACCGCGGGGACGGAAAATACTCAAAGGCCAGCTTCGATAATTACGAGAACAAGCTGCGCAGAGCCGTCGGGTACTGGTATGAGTTCATCACAATATTCTATCGGCTCAATGTCTTGTTCACGGCGTTTGCCAAGGATCCTCGCTACCGCATTGACGTGCTGAGAATGCTGCAGGGCGATGTCTACGACGGCGAGGAGCCAAAGGCGCTGCAGGCTATGCGGGAAGTCGTGGCCACGGTCGAGAATGATCCGAACCACGTCTGGCATCCCTTCCTGGGCACCCTGCGGGCTCCCACGGCCGCGCCGACATTCTGAGGGCATCTCATCGTGCGGACGCCTGACATGTTCATTAACGGGCTCGGCGCCTACATCGCGCCGACGGTAGACATCAGCTGGGCCGTGGAGCAAGGCCTTTACCCCGCCGAGGACGTCGAGCGGTACGAGCTGGCGTCAGCGGCGGTGGCCGGAGACATTCCCGCGCCCGAGATGGCGCTGTATGCCGCGCAGGATGCATTCAAGCGCTGCGGCTGGCCACCGACCGAGGTGGACCTGCTGCTCTATGCCAGCACCTGGCATCAGGGCCCCGAAGGATGGGTGCCGTACTCTCACCTGCAGCGCCACCTGGTGGGCGGCCACGCCCTGGCCACCGAGGTCCGCCAGGGCTGCAACGGCATGTTCGGGGCGCTGGAACTGGCCGCCTGCTATCTCCGGGCCGAGCCGGACCGACGGGCGGCGCTGCTCGTGGCGGCGGACAACTTCGGCACCCCGATGGTGGACAGGTGGCGGATGGGCCCCGGATTCATCGTCGGCGACGCCGCCAGCGCCGTCGTCCTGACCAAGGAGCGCGGCTTCGCCCAGCTGCTGTCCGTGTGCTCGGGGACCGTTCCCGAAGCCGAAGGCCTGCATCGCGGCGCCGAGCCGCTCTTCCCGCCTGGCATTACCGTCGGGCGTGGCGTGGATTTTGAGGCGCGGAGCGAAGAATACCGTCTCGACGCAATTTCGCGGAACGTCGGAACACTGCAGATGATAAGAGTCCAGCAAGAGCTGATCCGGGTGGCGAAGCGAAGTCTGTCCGAAGCAGGAGTTGGGATAGATCAGATAACCCGGGTGGCCTTCATGAATTATTCCCGCGAAGCCGTAGAACAACGCTGCATGGCCGCTCTCATGCTGCGGAGCTCAAAATCAACCTGGAATTTCGGCCGGACTATTGGCCATTGCGGGGCCAGTGACCAGACTATTTCCCTTGACCAGCTGGTCAAGACCGGGCAGCTCGCGCCCGGCGACCATATGCTCATGATCGGCACTGGCCCCGGCGTCGTCACCTCAAGCGCGATCGTCAAAATCCTGGACTCCCCCCCGTGGAGGGAGTGACTGGGCCCGGGCGTGGCCTCAGACGCCCTCAGCGACCGGCGCGCCGAGGGTTCCCAGATAGGGGTGCCATGGATGGCCCGGATCGTTCTCCACGGCCGTCACCACCTTTCGCATGGCGGCTAGCGCCTTGGGCTCCTCGTCATCGTAGACGTCACCCTGCAGCATCTTGAGCACGTCAATCCGATACCGCGGATCCTGAACGAAGACCGTGAACAGAACGTTCAGCCGGTAATATATCGAGATAAACTCGTACCAGTACTTTACGGCACGCCTGATTTTGTTTTCGTAGCGCGAGAACCGGGCCACGGAGTAGTCTCCGTCCTGGTGCGCCGCGATGATATCGCGGCAGGCGATGCGCGCACTGTTCAGGGCAACGCTTACCCCGCTGGAGAAGATAGGGTCGACGAAGCGCGCCGCGTCACCGATCAGCACGAACCTGTCACCGCAGAGCTGGTTCATCGCGTAGCTGTAGTCACCTTCAGCCTTGAATGACCGTATGCACCTGGCGCTTTTCAGCGCGTCATGCAACTCCGGACGGCTGGAGACAAAGTCCCAGAAGAACTTCTCACGATCCGCGTTGGCGGACACGAACAGCTTCTTCTGGGTCACCACCCCCACGCTCGTGATCTCTTCGGTAATGGGGATCTGCCACACCCAGGTGTCCTTGATAGGCAGGAAATGGACAAAGATATTGTCCGATTTCGCTTTATCGGCGGCCAGCGCTTCACGATCGAAACCGTCAAACCAGGTATGGATGGCATACTGGTTGAATACCGAGTCGGCGACCTTCATCCGCAACTGCCTGCCGAGAAGGGTCTGCCGGCCGGACGCGTCCACCACCATGCGAGCGGCAAACTGGACCTCGCCGTCTTCTTTTCGGCACAGCAGCGTCGTGCCGTCCGGATCGCTGAAGTCAATATTGAGCACGCGCACTCCGGTGAGTACTGTGGCGCCCTGATCGGCGGCGTGCTCGAGCAGGATCGTGTCGAATTTCCCGCGATCAACATGAAAGGTGTAGTCACGATCGACACCCGGCTGATTTCGCTCTACGAACTGAACCTCGGCGACCCACTCGTGACTGAGTCCGCCATATCCCATGGGCAAGAGATCCCGCGATTCCGCAGACGTCCAGGAGGCGCCATACTTCTTCGGGAAATTCGCCGCGTCAATCTTTTCGAGGGCTCCGATTTCGACGAGCACCGGTGTGGTCGCGGGAACGAGTGACTCGCCGACGTGCGGCCTGGGGAATACCTCGCTCTCAAGTACGACCACCGCAAGGCCGGCCCGCGCCAGGTACGACGCGGCGGTGGACCCGGCGGGGCCGCCGCCGATAATCGCGACATCATAGTCGAAGTTCACCGCATGCCACCTTTTGCCGGGAGCGACGGCAGGCCACGGATCATCTTGGCCATGGTCTGAATGTCCTTCAGGTTCTCGGGATCCACCTCTGCGGGTGACACCTCGACGCCCATCTCATCGCGGATGAAGGTCAAGAGGAGCATGACCCTGAGCGAGTCCAGGATTCCCCGGCCAAGAAGCGGCGTCGATTCATTCAGGTCTTCGCCATCAATCCCCTTGAGAAATTCGTTCTGAATGTATTTAGTGAGCTTCGCGGTGATCTCTGTCTCATTCATTGGCTAGAGCCCGACTCCTCGTGCAATGAGTTCTCGGTGGATCTCCGTCGTGCCGGAGAAGATAGTGCTCGGAACGCAGTCTCGAAGCTGCTGCTCTATGCCCGCTGCGCTCAGGTAACCGGCGCCGCCGAAGATCTGAACCGCGTCAAGGCTGTTGGCCAGGGCGGCTTCGGAGACTGCTACCTTCGACATGGAGATCTCGGTTCCGTGTTCACGGCCCTCGTCCATGAGCCAGCAGGCCCGGTAGAGAAGCAGGCGGGCGCTAGCCAGGCGCTGCGCCATGACCGCGATGCGATGCGAGATCGCCTGGAAGTCCCCGATTTTCCGGCCAAACTGCCGGCGTTGGCGCGCGTGGTCCACCGACATCTCAAGCTGGCGCTCCATCAGACCGAGATAGATGGCGAACAGGCAGCCACGCTCCCAGCCCATCGATCGCTGGAAGATCAAGCCGCCCTGGCCCTCGCCGCCGAGCCGGCACGAGACAGGCACCCGGCAGCCCGAGAACCGGACCCGCCCGGCCAGGCAGCCATTCAGGCCCATCTTCTCCAGCGGCGGGCTCACTTCGACGCCAGGAAGCTCGCGGGGCACGACGAAGCCGGTGATGCCCAGGAAGCCGGCACTGCGATCGGTGACGGCGTAGGTCACGAGCAGGTCGGCGACAGGCGCGTTGCTGGCGAAGGACTTTTGGCCGTCCAGCACGTAGTGGTCGCCGTCACGCGTCGCGGTCGTCGTCATGCCGCCGACGTCGGACCCCGCGTCATCCTCGGTAATCGCGTTCGCCGCGATCAGGTCCCCGGAGACCATGCCCGGAAGAAATCTTGCCTGCGCAGCCTCCCGGGCGTAGTCACGCACGGGCACCGCGCAGGCAAGCAGGTGCGCGGCGACCCCGAACACCAGGCCCGTGTCGGCGCACGCCCGGCCGAAGGCCTCCAGGCAGAGCGCGGTGTCCAGGGCGCCGAGGCCTTCCCCGCCGAACTCGGGCGGCAGGCACAGCCCGGTCAGGCCAATCCTCGCGGCGGTGCGCCAGTCATCGCGGCTGACCTGCGTGTCGGGCGTCGCTCGTGGCTGACCTGGCAGCCGTTCCCGCACCGCCGAGAGAATCTGCTCAGTGCGTTTCCGCTGTAGCGGCGTCAGATCAAAATCCATCCTGCACCTCTACTTCGGCGAATCCGCTATCAGCTCCGCGTCAGACATCTGCTCGATCTCGGCGCGAACCGCCGCTTCGACCACTTCGGCCAGGCCAGCAACGGTCGGCTTCTCGAAGATGGCCCGTATCGGCAGGCTGACCTCGAATACCGACTGAAGCTTGGCAATCAGGCGTATCGCGAGAATCGAGTTACCGCCGACCTGGAAGAAGTTTCCGTGCGCGCCGACCCTGGTGCCCAGGAGCTCCGTGAAAATCTCCGCGATCCGCTCCTCGACGATGCCGCGAGGCGCGATCTCGTTCGCCGGCGACGCGTCGTCGCCCGGCGGCAGCGCCATGCGGTCGATCTTCCCGTTGGCGGTCAGGGGAATGGCGTCGATGAGCTTGAAGAAGCTCGGGATCATGTACTCCGGCAGATGGGCCGCGCATCGGGCCGCCAGGGAGTCCCGCAGGTCGTCCGGCGAGGATGGCGTCTCCGCGGCCACGTAGTAGGCCGCCAGGAATTCCTGGCCAGCCTCGCCTGCGGTGGAGATCACGACTGCGTCCCGGACAGCGGGATGCTCGCGGAGCACGACCGCGACCTCTCCAGGTTCCACCCGGTACCCGCGGATCTTCACCTGGCTGTCAATCCGGCCGATGAAGTCGACGTTCCCGTCGGGCAGCACCCGCGCAAGATCCCCGGTGCGGTAGATCCGTGACCCGGGTGGGCCGAAAGGATCCGGCAGGAACCGCTCCGCGGTCAGGTCGGGGCGATTCTGGTATCCGCGCGCGAGACCAGCGCCCCCGAGGTACACCTCTCCGGCGACACCCATCGGCGCCCGGCGCAGACCTTCGTCGAGAACATGCAGCGTCGCCCCTGGCATCGGCCGCCCGATCGGCACCGACTCCCCGGTGACCGGGGCCGTCACCGGGAACATGCAGGCACCGACCGAAGCCTCCGTCGGCCCGTACTCGTTGACCAGCCGGTCCTTCCCCAGCGTCTGCTCCCAGCGGTTGGCCGCCTGGACCGGCAGCACCTCCCCGCCCACCACGAACGTCTCGGCCAGGCCTGCCGCCTGCTCGGGCGAGATTTGCTGCGACAAGATATCCAGGTGGCCCGGGGTGAGCTTGACGAAGCTGAACGGCCCGGACTCCACGAGCCTGCGGCCCAGGTCCGCCAGGTCCAGATCCTGAGGCATCATGTGCACCGGCCGTCCGGCCAGCAGCGGCGCCCAGAGATTCGTCACGACCAGGTCGAAGGCGACCGACGAGAAGACCGCAGCACCCCCGGTGCCTCGGGTCGCCAGCTCGTCAGCGGCCCACTGGAGATAGTTCGCCAGGCCCCGGTGCGGTATCTGCACCCCCTTGGGCCGCCCGGTGGACCCGGATGTGTACATCACGTACGCGAGCGAGTCCAGGTCCGCGCGCCGATCCAGCCGTCCGGCTGACTCAGCTGATATTCGCTCGGCGTGCGTGTCGGTCAGGACTAGGTGCCCTTGGAAGGTCTCGCTGAAGCGCCCGGCGTAGGCCGACTCCGTCACCACCACCTGTGCTCCGGCGTCCGCCAGCACGAAGCCGGCCCTGCTGGCCGGGAAGCCAGGATCGAGCGGCACGAAGGCGGCTCCGGCCTTCCAGATCCCGAGCAGGCAGGCGAGCAGGTCGATGCCCCGGCCGAGCAGCACCCCCACCACCGATTCCGGCCCGGTGCCCAGGCCGCGCAGATGACGGGCGAGCCGATTCGCCTGCTCGTCTAGCTCCCGGAACGAGAGTCCATCGCCGTTCATCGCGACCGCCAGCGCATCGGGAGTCGCCGCCGCGCGCTCCTCGAACACGTCCGGGACGCATGCCCGGACCCGCGACGGGGACGAGCTGCGGCTCAGCTCCGACGCGTTCCGGAGTTCGTCCTCGGGCAGGAAGTCCAGCGCGTCGAGGCGGGTGCGCGGCCCGGACGTGACAGAACTCAGCAAGTGCAGGAAGTGGCGGGCCATCCGCTCCATGGTGGAATGGTCGAACAGCGCCGTGGCGTACTCGAGGCCGCCCACCATGCTGCCATCCGGCTGCTTGCGCATGTAGAGCGTCAGGTCCGTCTTCGCGGTACCGGCCACGTCGGCGATCGTGCTCAGGTCAGCCGGGTGGGACGCCGAGCCGGTGAGACTCTCATCGTGGAGGTCGAACGCCACCTGGTAGAGGGGCGTGCGGGACAGGTCGCGGTCGGGGGCCAGCTCCGCCACGAGCCGTTCGAAGGGCAGTGCCTGGTGCGCGAAAGCATCCCTGGACACGTCCCGCACGATGTCCAGGGCCTGGTCGAAGGCGAGCGAGCCATCCAGCTGGCAGCGCAGGACGAGGTTGTTGAGGAAGAAGCCGACCACACCCTCGAGCTCGGGCCGGTCCCGGCCGGCTGTGGGAGTGCCGATCACCACGTCCCACTGGGCGCTGTAGCGCGCCAGCAGGGTCGCGAACGTGGTCAGCAGCGTCGCGAACGGCGTGGCGTTACGCCGCCGCCCCAGCTCAGTGAGGGCCGTAGTGAGCGCCGCGGGAACGGTGAAGATCACCGCCCCGCCGCGCGCGTCCCGGGCTGGCGGCCTGGGCCGGTCCGTGCGCAGAGCCAGCGGGGCAGCCCCGTCGAGAACGACCCGCCAGTGCCTCAGCTCCCGCTCTACCACGTCATCGGTTATCTGCTCGATCTGCCAGGTTGCGTAATCGGCGTACTGGATCTCCAGCGGAGGCAGGTCGGGGCGACGCCCGGCACGGAGGGCGGCGAGGATCTCGCGGAACTCGCGATCTAGCACCGCTGCCGACCAGCCGTCGCAGACGATGTGATGCATCAGCAGCACCAGGCTTTGTTCCCCCGCCGCCCCGCCCGCGGGGCCGCGGGTCACCAGTGCCCGCATGACGGGCCCATTTTCGAGGTCGAGGCCGCGGCCGAGTTCCTCGTCGACAACGGCGCCGATGCCGTCCGGAGACTCGTCGATCGCTTCCAGGGCCACCGGGCCCGGCGGGTCGATGATCTGCACCGGCTCACCCGCCTGGACAACGAATCTCGTCCGCAGCGACTCGTGCCGGGCGGCCAGCACGCCCAGGGCCTGCCGCACCGTCTCGGGGTCAGCCGCGGGCACCCGCAGAATCAGGCCGGTGAGCCATTCGCGGCTCAGCGGCATCATCCGGTCCAGGATCCAGAGCCGGCGCTGCCCGAACGACAGGGGCAGGGCGCCGCTGCGAGAAACGGGACGCACCGGAGGCGAGTAGTCAGACCCCACCCCGATCAGGCGAGCCTGGGCCGCCACCGTCGTCGCCGACAGCAGCCGGCGCAGCTCGATGTCCTTGCCGGTGGCCGTGCGCAGCCGGTTCGCGAGGCGGGTGAACTGGAGGGACGACCCGCCTAGCCGGAAGAAATCATCGTGGACGCTGACGTGATCGAGCTCGAACAGTTCTCGCCATAGCCCGGCCACGAGATCCTCGGCGACCGTCCGGGGCTCGGCGCGAGGATCCCACTCGCCCGCGCCGGCGAGGCTCGGGGCGGGGAGCGCCGACCGGTCCACCTTGCCGCTCGAGGTGGTGGGGAATGCCTTCATCGCGACGAACGCGGACGGGATGTGGGTGGCGGGCAGCCGTTCGCAGAGGAAGCCGCGCAGTCCGGGCGGCGTTCCGGAACCGCTGCCCTGAATGTAGGCGGCAAGCCGGGCGGCGCCGTCAGGCGCCGCGAAGGGCGTGACGACCGCGCCCCGCACGTCCGGATGACCGACCAGCGCGGCCTCTACCTCACCGGGCTCGATCCGCACTCCGTTGATCTTGAGCTGCAGGTCCATGCGCCCGAGGTACTCCAGGTTTCCGTCGGAGCGCCAGCGGACCAGGTCGCCCGTCCGGTACAGCCGCGAGCCGGGTGGCCCGTACGGGTCCGGGACGAAGCGCTCCGCCGTGAGATCCGGCCGTCCCAGATAGCCGCGCCCGACGCCGACACCCCCCGCGCACAGCTCTCCCTGGGCACCGATAGCCGCCAGCTGACCGGCGGCATCCATGATCAGGATCCGCATTCCGGAGATAGGCCGGCCGATGGGCACCGGCCCGGAGCGCTGCTCACGGCCGAAGCGGTACGCCGTCACGTCGATGGCGCACTCGGTTGGCCCGTAGGTGTTCCACACCTCCACGTTGGCCGCATTGTCCCCGAGAAGCTGGAGAAACCGCTGGACCAGCTCGGCGTGCAGCGGCTCCCCTGCCGAGAACAGCAGCCGCAGCGACGTGCATCGACCCCAGCCCGGCTCGTCGGCCAGCGCGCGCAGAACTGACGGCACTACCTGCAGCACCGTGATCCGGTGACTGATCATCGACTGGACGATGGCGGCCGCGTCGCGCTCAGCGCCCGGCGGGGCCAGCACTACGGCGCCGCCGCTCACCAGCGGGGCGAAGACCTCCCAGCATGCGGCGTCGAAGGTCAGCGCCGTCTTCTGCAGGACCCGGTCGCTCGCGGACAGCTCATGGGTCCGCACCGTCCAGTCGATCCGGTTGGCAATGCCGCCGTGGCTGATCACGACGCCCTTAGGCCGCCCGGTGGATCCGGAGGTGTACAGCACGTAGGCCGCATTCTCCGCGTCCACACCGATAACGGGATCGCTCGGGCTGCAGTCCTTCGCCACGGCAAGTTCCGGCGCCAGAACGAGGAGGCGAACGCCGGCCACCTGCACCAGGTCCGCGAGCGACTCCTCGGTCAGGACCACGGAAGCGCCGGTCTGGGCCAGCACCCACCGGGTCCGGTCGCGTGGATGATCTGGATCGAGCGGAACGTAGGCGGCGCCCGCCTTCCAGATCGCCAGCAAGGCGATCACCTGCTCCGCGCTGCGGCGCAGGCACACGCCCACCGGCAGATCGGACCCGACTCCGATGTCGCGCAGGCAATGAGCGAGCTTATTTGCGCGCGTGTTCAGCTCTGCGTAGGTCACCTCGCGTTCACCGTCGATCACGGCGATCGCGCTCGGAGTGATCGCGGCCCGACGTGCGAAAAGCTCGTGGACCGTCAATTTCTCGGGCGGAATTGACGGGCCGCTCATAGGTCCTCCTCCTCAGGCCGGCCGCAGGCAGGCCGACGCCATTCAATCGGCCGACGTACGCAGTCTTCCTAGCTGACCAATATTTCGACTATACGAAGTCAGGCAGGCTATGTGAGCGCTCAGTCAATGACGTGACCACCCGCTGGACGCACGGCACGCGACCGCCGGTGATCCAGGTGAATGAAAGTCCTGTGCAGCCATCGGTCGGAACCGTCATAGCGAGGTTCGAAGAACGATCTCCCATGGAGCGTGATCCGGTTATCAATAAATGCGAGATCACCCGGCTCAAGCCGGATGGTCCGCGCGGCCGACTCTATGGAATCCCGGAAGCTACTGACCGCGTCTCTCGCCTCCGCGTCGAGCGGCTCGCTGCTATTGAAGTCAATTCTTACATCGGGATCGTCAAAGGCGCCGGTCAGCACAGCATGCCGGGCGGCTCCGGCCGCCGAGGCGAAGGAGGGCGGCGACTCCGTGCTGAACCGCAATTCACTCAGCACCGTCCTGGTCTGACGCGACAACGTGACCACGGCTCGCCGGACCGACGCCACCCGCAGCTCCGCCTGCCGACCATGATCACTACGCACGCACAGCAGGGCCACATAGTCCGGGCGATTTGGATGGAATGCGTTCTCGATGTGCATCTCGAGAGGCGTCGATCCGGCGTTGCTCTGCTGCTTCTCCTGACCTGGCACGGGGACGACATTCTGGACGAGCGCACCCGCTTTCTCGTTCCGGAAAGCAACGATCTCGCCCAGCTGCAACGACATGAGAACTATGACGGATGCGCCGACGGTCGCCTGCCTCTCGACGGATTCCGCCACCATCGGCGTGGGCGGAAGATCTTCGCCGCTTACCGGCAGATTCCGGAACAGGAAGACACCATCAGGGCCAGGGTCGTGCCGGAACTCGCGAAGCCCCTCGCACATCCTCTGCGGGATGCCGCAGGACATGGCCCGGCAGGCGCTGACCCAGGCATCCTCGTCCACGAGCTGAGGCGGCGTCTTCGTGAGGACATCAGCCGCCAGGCCGACCTCCGATCTCTCGGACTCGGTCAGCGTAAACGTATAGTCGCCATTCACCTCTTCACCTCCGATTGCAATACGTCGCATGACCGGTTCTATCTAATTGGCGTAGCCGCCCCACTCCGCCAGGAGCCTTTCACGTTCCTCCGCGGTTTCAGGAACGCTCGCCCTCAGGGGATCCCCCTGATTCTGCAGGGCACCCCGGAACGTCTCGATAAGCCGATCGAGCAAGTGCTCGGCGTCATCCGGCGTGAAAATATCCGGGTGATAACCAAGCAGCAAGGTCAGGCGAGGGCCGGGCATGGCGATCAGGCGCAGCGGGTAGTGCGTATGGTCCTCAAGCTCGAACGCGGCCATGCGCAGGTCACCCAGTGCCGAGTCCCAGGCCGAAGGGTCCAGGGGATAATTCACGAACATGGTGGTGGTGTCGAACAAAGCCTCGCCTTCGTAGCCGGCCGCCACCCCTCCCGAGTCATTTCCGGCCTGCCGCTGTATATCGGCCAGTCCTAGATGATGGTGGGGTATCAGCGCCGCCTGATCCGCCTGCAGCCGCGCCATCATGGCCAGCATTGACTCGCCCGCGCGCAGCCGGACCCGGATCGGGATCGTGTTGGTGAGGAGACCGACCATGCCCTCCACCCCGGCTAGCTCGGGCGGCCGCCCGGAGACCGAGGAGCCGAATATGACGTCGTCGTGGCCGCTCAGCCTGGACAGCAGCACTGCCCACGCCCCCTGGACCACGGTGTTCAAGGTGATCCCGTGGGCGAGCGCCCGGGCGGACAGGGCATCCGTGCTCTCCGCATCCAGTTCGCGCCTGACCTGATCGTGGGGCAGCCGGCGCCGGCCGATGGCATCGGGGGCCACGCGGGTCGGTTCCGCCACGCCCGCCAGGGCAGCGGACCAGGCCTGCCGGGCCGCGGCGGCGTCCTGTGCCGCCAGCCAGGCCAGGTAGTCACGATATGGGGTGACGCTGGCCAGGTCCCCGTCGCCGGCTCCCCGCCGGTACAGCGTAAAGAGCTCACGGACCAGAATCGAGGTCGACCATCCGTCCCACAGGATGTGATGAACGGTCATCACCAGCCGGTATCGGTCATCGGCCAGTCTCACCAGGAGGAATCTCAGCAACGGCGGCGCCGTCATGTCGAACTTGCGGGTGCGTTCGGCCGCCGCGAGCCGCTGCGCCTCCCGGCCGCGCTCGGCTTCCGCAAGTGCGGATAGATCTATTTCCGCCCAGGGAAGCACCGCTTCTTCGCAGACCACCTGGACAGGCTCCGGCAGGTCCTCGTGCTGGAAGGCCACACTCAGATTCGGGTGACGCCTGAGCACGGCCTCGGCGGCCGAGCGCATGGCACTCGGATCCAGTTTTCCCTCGATGTCGACCCGCAACTGGGCCGCGTACACATCGATGGTCTGCTCGGTGAGGAGGCTGTGGAAGAGGAAGCCCTCCTGCAAGGGCGACAGCGGAAGGATGTCGGTCAGGTCGGGATGCTGGCGGGTCAGATCATCAATCTGTTCCTGAGTAAGCTCGACCAAAGGCAGGTCAGATGGGGTGAGGCCGCCGGCCCCCGCCCGCCTGCCACACGCCACCAGGCCGGTGAGCGCACTGCGCCAGGCCACGGTCAGGTCGCTCATCTCGGTCTCGGTGAACAAGCCGCCCGCCCAGGTCACCATGACCTTCATCACCGGACCGCTGGCGTGGTCATAGGTGACAACATTGAGCTCGATATCGTGCGTCACCGGCATTCGGTGATCGCAGCCGCCCGAGAAGCTCCCCTCTCCCGGAACGAGACGCCAGTCCTCGCTGTCGGCTACGGCAAATCTTCCCAGATAGTTAAATGCCAGCCGGGGCGCGTCAAATCTCGCCAGCTTTGACGCCGTCTCCGGATTGAGGTAGCGCAATAGCCCGAAGCCGATTCCATCGTCGGCGATTTCCCGGAGCTGCTCTTTCACGCATTTGAGCACCCCGCCGAGCTCGGCGCTCCCCGCACACACCTCGTCCCAGGAGATGGCGCCCGGCTCGAGGCGGGCCGGATGCACGCTCGTGAACCAGCCGACCGTGCGGTCAAGCTCGGCGTGCGGCAGGATCTCCTGGCGGCCATGGCTCTCGATGTCCAGGAGCACCGCAGAGTCTGCCCACGCGATCCGCCGCCTGCGCCACTTTGCGAACGCCAGGGCCAGGCCGGTCAGCAGCACTTCACTGATGCTGGCGTGAAACGACGCAGGGACCGTGGTCAGGAGCGGGCCGGCCACCGGCGAGGGGATATCCAGGTCCAGAGTGCTGGCGGCGCCGAAAGTGTCAGCGTCCGCGCCCAGCGACCGATCACTCACCAGGGGGTCTGGGGTCCGCAGGATCCGCGTCCACGCGGCCAGTTCGTCCGTGCGGGCCGGGTCGGACGCCGCGGCCACCATCTGCCGGGCCCAGCTGCGCAGCGAAGTGCCGGCCGGCTCCAGCTCGACCGGCCGTCCCGCGGCCACGGCCGTCCATGCCGCGGACAGGTCCGGGATCAGGATCCGCCAGGACACGCCGTCCACGACCAGGTGATGCAGCATCAGCAGCAACCGGCCCGGCCGCCCCGGCCCCGCGTCGAGCCACACCGCCTGCATCATCACGCCCGCGGCCGGTGCCAGGCGGCGCTGCGCGGCGGCCTTCTCCCCCTCGACGACCGCGGCGACGGCCGGCTCGTTCATGCCCGCGATGTCCACCCTGGTGAGGCAGGTGTCCACAGCACGGGAACCGGGCGGCGCCACCTCCAGTTCCCACTGGCCGGCCTCGGCAACTCTCAGTCGCATTCGAAGCGCGTCGTGATGGTCCACGATCGCCTGCAGGACGGCAGCCAGGCCGTCGCGTCCCACGTCGGCCGGTATCTGGAGCAGCGCCGACTGGTGGAATTCATCGATCGGGCTGCGCTGGTCCCGCAGCCAGCAGACGATCGGGGTCAGCGGGACCTGTCCGACGCCCGCGCTCGCCGGCTCGGCCATCGGCTGTTCGTCATTCCGGTCCCGGGCGATGGCCGCGAGCTCGGCGACCGTCGGATGCTGGAACACCTCCCGCGAGGTGATTTCCAGCCCGGCCTGACGCGCCCGGGAGACGAGCTGGAGGGCCATGATGCTGTCGCCGCCCCGATGGAAGAAGGAGTCACCGACCCCCACCTCACCTACTCCCAGCACCGCGGCGAACAGGCGGCACAGGGTATTTTCCCGCGACCCCTCCGGCAGGAGCTCGGGCCGGGCGGATGAGAAGTCCGGCGCGGGCAGCGCGCTGCGGTCAACCTTGCCATTCGGCGTCAGCGGCAGCTCGTCGACTGCGACGATCGCGGCCGGCAGCATGAATTCCGGCAGGAACCGCCCCGCGAACAGCCGCAGCTCGCCAGGACTCACCGCCGCGCCGGAGATCGGCAGGACGTAGGCGACGAGCTGTTTGCGGCCTGGCTGATCCTCGCGCGCCGCCACGACCACTGTCTGGACGCGATCGTGGCGGGCGAGCACGGCCTCGATCTCGCTGGGCTCCATGCGGATGCCCCGGATCTTCACCTGATCGTCGACGCGGCCGAGGTACTCCAGGTTCCCGTCGGCCCGCCACCGGACAAGATCGCCCGTTTCGTACATCCGCGATCCCGCGGGCCCGAACGGGCACGGCAAGAAGCGCTCGGCCGTCAGCGACGGCTGCCCCAGATAGCCCCGGGCCACGCCGGCGCCCGCGACGTACAGCTCACCGGCGACCCCGGGAAGCACCGGAATAAGTCCCTCGTCGAGGACATAAACCTGGACGTTCGAGACCGGGCGGCCGATCGGCGTGACCTGACCGCCGACCAGAGGCCCACTCGCGGTGGTCGTGATAGTCCCCTCAGTGGGCCCGTAGATATTCATCATCTGGCGGCCAGGCGCCCACCGCCCCACCACCTCCGGGTCAGTCGCCTCGCCGCCGACCGTCAGGATGGCCAGATCGGGGAGGGCAGCATCCGGAAGTTGCGCGAGGACGGCCGGCGGGATCGCCGCGTGCGTGATCCGCTCATCGCGCAGGAGCCGCACTAGCTCTTCGACGGAGGTCTCCGATGCCTCCGGCGCCAGCACCAGCCGACCGCCCGACAGCAGCACCGGCCAGATATCGCCGGCCGCGACATCGAAGCTCGGCGAGACGAACTGCAGAACGCGGCTGTGCGAACCGATCCCGAACCGGGCGACGTAGTCGCTGATCAGATTCACCACGCCCGCCTGGGGCACGACCACCCCCTTGGGGGTGCCTGCGGTGCCTGAGGTGTACATCAGGTAGGCGGGGCTGGCTAGCTGAGCTGGCTCTCCGTGCCGGAAAGCCGGGCCGCGGGCCGATCCTTCCGGGCTGCTCTCGCCGGCCTCCGCCTCGTCCACACATACGCACGGGACACCGGCCGGCAGCCGCGCGGCGATGCCGGTGTTCGTCACCACGCATACCGGCGCCGCGTCATCGACCATGTATTTCATCCGGTCCGCCGGATAGGCGGGGTCGATAGGCAGGTATGCCCCGCCGGTCTTCAGCACGGCCAGCATTCCGGTGATGAGCTCCGGCGATCGCGGCAGCGCGAGCGCCACGAACTTCTCGGGGCCCGCGCCCCGGGCGCGCAGATCGCGGGCGAGCCGCTCCGACTCCTCATCGAGCTGGCGATACGTCATGGTGCTGCCGTTGGCCACCAGCGCGATCCGGTCTGGACGCCACGCGGCCTGCGCCTGAAACAGCCCGCCGATGCTCTCCCGGGGCGTCCGCCGGGCCGTGGCATTCCGCTCGACCAGAAGCTGACGCCGCTGCGCCGCAGTCAGGATGTCGAACAATCCGATCGGCCGGTCCACGTCCGACATCAACTCATCGGCGAGCCGCCGCCATCGATCCTGGTGCTCGACCAGCCCGTCAAGATCATGAAGGGCGGGATTGGCCTCGAATACGAGGGACATCCCCCGGTCACCGACTGACCCGTGAACGGTTACGGACAGATCGATGACGGGTCCTGCGGACACATTGTGACGCGTTGCCGCGTTCCTGCCGAAACGCAGGCCATCGTCGAAGGGCATGATGTTGACGATGGGTCCGAGGAAACCACCCTCGCTGCCGGCCTGGCCAAGATCTCGGCAGAGATCTTCGTGCCGGTAACGTTCGTGCTTCAGCGCGGCGCCGATCTCCTTCGCCACCCGCGGGACCAGAGCCGCCAGGCTCAAGGTGGGCACCACATCGAGTCGCAAGGCGACAGTGTTGGTCACCATGCCAGGAACCCGCCGTGACGCAGCGGTCCGCCGACCGGTCACGGGGATCCCGAGGATCACGTCCCGGCGACCTGTGATCCTCTGCGCGTAGGCCGAGATTGTCGCCAGGAGAACGACCTGCCAGGTCGTCCCGACCGAAGCCGCCGCCTTTTCAAGCCGATCGACATCGGATGCCCCCAGCGTCCACGTTCGCCGATGCCGTCGCGGGCCCTCCGGCCGCCTGGTCACGGGGCCGCCGTGTTCAGGAATCCGCATCGGCGTCGGCCGGTCGGTGAAACGTGCCATCCAGTACTGGCGGTCTTCCACGAGCTCCGGAGAGGACCGGTAGGCTGCGTCCTCTGCTATGAGACTCGCCAGCGGGCCGAATCCGGCAGTGACGGGACCCGAGTCAGCGATCAACGCCGTGTAGATGTCAGCCAGACGCTGAGCAATCATGTGGAACGCGTAAGCGTCCGCTATCACATGGTGCAGCCGGTAGTAGAAAAAATACTTACGATCGGACAGCTTCAGCAGCGCGAACATAGATATCGGGCCAACAGCGAGGTCAACGGGCCGCGCCACGTCAGCCTGCATCCAGGCATGCGCGGCCTCCTCGGAGTCCTGGCGGCCGGCAAAATCGAGGAGAGGAAGCGGCGCGCCAGGAGCCGTCCCGATAATCTGGCACAGTCCGGCTTCCTCGGATACAGAACTGACTCTTGCTATGTCAGCTTCGCCGCGCAGAGCTGCCCACGCGGACTGAAACACGGCCAGATCGATGGCGCCGTCGATCTGAACGTACTCGGCGCAATTATATTTTTGCCCGCCAGGATCCATCTGATGGGCGAACCAAACACCCTGCTGAGCGGCTGACAGTGGCAGCCGGACCACATCCATGCCCACCACTCCCGACGCCACCATCCCCTCCGACGGGCCCGCACCCGTTCATGTCATGATGCAGATCACGGCTATAGTCGGCCTATATGACGGCCGCTCCGCCGCAAGGCTGACTGCTAAAGCAACCGATCTGCGAATTCTTGATCGACGCATGCGATAACGCCCGCTTCGGCATTTGGGATATAGGTGTAATATAGCGCTTCGACACATCATGGCGGGGTTAAGGTGAATAAACGTTTACCCCTTACTGGGTATCCGCCACGAAACGGAGCGGCATCACGATGGAGGATCGAATCAAGAACGTCGTCATCCTCGGCGGCGGAACGGCCGGATGGATGACGGCCTCCTACCTCGGTAAGGCACTGGGCCAGACGGTGAAGATTACCGTGCTGGAGGCGCCGGCTATACCCAGAATCGGCGTGGGCGAGGCGACCGTGCCCAACCTGCAGCGAGTCCTCTTTGACTTTCTCGGCCTTCCAGAAGACGAATGGATGCGGGAGTGCAACGCCAGTTATAAGATGGGAATCAAGTTCATCAACTGGCGGACAGGCGGCGAGGGAGTTCCGGATCCTCGCCCGCTGCAGGAGTCATCGGACTATTTCTACCACCTCTTCGGGCTCCTGCCCAATCATGAGCAATTGCCATTGTCTCATCACTGGGCGTATAAGAAGGAACAGGGCACGGCCAGCGAGCCCTTCGAGTATGCCTGCTACCGTGAGCCCCCGATCCTCGACGCCAAACTGGCGCCTCGGTTTCGTGATGGCCGGCGCTGGACGAACTACGCATGGCATTTCGACGCGAACCTGGTCGCCGACTTCCTGCGCCGGTTCGCCGTGGAAAAGCAAGGCGTTCGCCACATTCAGGATGAGATGACCGAGGTCCTGATGGACCAGCGCGGATTCATCACGGCGCTGCGGACGAAGAGCGACCAGGTCATTGAGGGTGATCTGTTCGTCGACTGCTCCGGCTTCCGCGGCCTGCTGATCAATCAGGCCATGCGCGAGCCGTTCCTGGACATGAGTGACCACCTGCTCAACGACCGTGCTGTGGCCTCGGCCATACCGCATGACGATGCCACGTCCGGTGTCGAGCCTTATACATCATCCATCGCCATGAAATCCGGCTGGACCTGGAAGATTCCGATGCTGGGACGCTTCGGCTCCGGCTACGTTTACTCGAGCCGCTTCGCGTCACAGGACGAGGCGACCGAGGAGTTCTGTCAGCTATGGAATCTCGACCCGAGCGGGACACCCCTCAACCACGTCCGCTTCCGGGTCGGCCGTAACCGCCGGACCTGGGTGAAGAACTGTGTGAGCATCGGCCTCTCCTCCTGCTTCCTGGAGCCGCTCGAGTCCACGGGGATCTACTTCATCTGCGCAGCCATCTTCCAGCTCGCCAAGCATTTCCCAGACCAGGGCTTCGATCAGATCCTCCTCGATCGGTTCAACCGTGAGATCGAGATCATGTTCGACGACTCGCGTGACTTCCTCCAGACTCACTTCTATTTCTCGCCACGTACGGACACACCGTTCTGGCGAATGAACAAGGAACTCCAGCTATCTGACGACATCCAAGAGAAGATCGCGATGTACCGGGCTGGACTGGCGATCAACATGCCGACGGCTGACGAGTCGACGTATTACACGAACTTCGAGGCGGAATTCAGAAACTTCTGGAACAACAGTAACTATTACTGCATTTTCGCGGGCCTCGGCGTTCTGCCGGATCACCCCTATCCAGCGCTTACCTATCGCCCAGACATGGTCGAGCGCTCGGAGGCGGTTTTCGCGAAGATCAAGGAACAGCAGCGGGAGCTGGCCGGAGAACTGCCGACGACTTACGACTACCTGCGGCAGCTGCACGGAAAGTAGCGGACGCACGACGCTGATGTGCGCATCATTGAAATGATGCGCACATCAGCGATACGCACATCAGCTGGTTTCCACCCGCAAGGAGTTCTGCAGCTTCTCGACGAGGAGCGAGATCAGTGTCGCCGGGTCATCCTCCAGGTACAGATGACCTCCCGGCAGGACATGTGAGTCGAAAGAGACGATAGTGCAGTCCGCCCAGCGCTGCGCCTCGGGTAGCGTGATGGTGGTGGCGTCCTGTTCTGCGATGATCGCAGTTATCGGGCACGTCAGCCGCGATCCGGCGAGGTAGCGGTAACGCTCGGAGATCAGCAGGTCATTGCGGAGCGCGGGCGCCATTACTTGCCACAGTTCCTCTTCCAGCATCGGCGCGCCGGCACCCCGCAGGCTTCGAATGTACGCCTTCATCGCCGCGTCACCCAGGAACGCGCGGCCATTGGGATGGCAATCGGCAGGCGCCTTCCTGGCCGAGACGAAGAGCCGCACGATCGGGAGCGGAAAGCGAGGCCGGAGCCGCAGTGCGACCTCAAAGGCGATGGTGGCACCCAGGCTGTGGCCGAAGAATGCCATCGGGGCATCGATGCCCGAGACATCCCTGCCGATCTCGTCGGCCAGCGCCGCCATGTCCGAAATGAAAGGCTCATTATAGCGATCCTGACGGCCCGGATACTGCGCGACGACCAGTTCGATCGACGGCGGGAGCAGATCCACCCAGCCCCGGTAGATATTCGCGCCGGCCCCGGCGTACGGGAAGCACACGAGCCGCAGCTGAGCTTGCGGGCGCGGGGAGAAAATCCGGAAGCTGTTACCCCGACGAGCTGCATAGGACGGCACTGTCACACTCTTTCTGCCTACCTGCCGGCGGAGGACCGAGAAGCAGGCTCTGCGGTAGCCGCGGCCGCGGCCTCAAAGCTCGGGTAGGTGCTGTTCCGCCATGGCGACGGCGATCCGACGTGACCCGGTGAAGGGCTCGCGGCCATGCGCCGTCAGCATGTTGTCCACGACGAGCACATCTCCCTGCTGCCAGTCAAAGCGGCGCGAGGCGGCCCGGTATCGGTCCCGCAAGTGCGCGACGACGTCGGCCGGTATCTGGCCGCCGTCACCGTAATAGGTGTTGGTCGGGAGGCCTTCCTCACCGAACAGCGCGAGCAGTCCCTCCCCCACGTCGGTGGGCAGCGTTGTGTAGTGGAAGAACGTTGCGTGGTTGAACCACACGTTCTCGCCAGTGTCCGGATGGGTGTGGATCGCCTTCCGGACCGCCTTGGTCCGCAAGCCGTCGTCGCCCCGCCACTCGAACTGGATCGCCCGGCTCCGGCAGTAATCCTCGACGGCGGACTGGGCATCGGTGCTGAAGAGCTGACGCCAGGTAATCCCGAAGTGATCATGGAAATTGCGGACGACCATCCATCCCCGCCGGGCGAACTCTTCCCGCACGGAAGGATCGATGGAGTCATGCACCTGCCGGACATCGGCCAGGGGAGTAGCGCCCAGGGTCTCGGGCGGCTGGTCGCAGTAGAAATACACCAGCCTCGGCCAGGACGACTGATAGGAATTCTCGTTGTGCAGGAAGATCTCTTCGCTGGGCGGGTAGTCCGTGGAGGTGTAGATATTGCCCTTGATTGACGTCCGCGGGGAGGACCGCTCGGAGTACGCCAGCGGTTCACCGGACAGCGCCGTGACCACGTGCCCGAATTCGTCGACGGCCTCGGCGGAGGCGACCGGGAACCCGCGGAACAGCAGGGCGCCGCGCCCGCTGAGCAGCTTGCGCAGGCGGGTGCGCTCATCGGCGATCCGCTGCGGCAGGTCCGGCCCGGCTGGGTCACCTTCCACGACCAGGGGGAGCATCCGCGCGTCGTGCTGATGCACTGTCATCTAGTCATCCACCAGCAGCTCGCCATCGTGCGGGATAGCGGTCGGGTCGGCGGCCACGCCGACGGTCGGCTCCACGCCGTTTTCGGACGGAGACTCCGCGCTCTGTCCGGCCGGAGGCTCCCCGCCCACCGGAGCCTCTTCCCCCTCCGGCGGCAGGTCCGGATGCCGGATAGCCGGGCTCAGTCCCGCAATGATCGTCAGGGCCAGCATCGCCGCCCCCGCGCCCAGCACCGTGTTGCTCGTGCTGAAGTGCTTCAGTGCAAAGCCGCCGATCAGCGCCCCGATGGAGTTCGCGCCGAAGGCAAAGAGCATGGCGACACTCATGGCGCGTCCGCGGATCTCATCCGGGGTCACCCGATTCATGATGGTGCCGGCTGAGACGTTCAGGGCCGCGCCCACGAAGGTCGTGCCGCCGAACAGCGCGCCGAGCAGCCACGGGTTAGCCGTGAACGACATCAGAACCGTCAGTATGGTCCAGAGCCCCAGCGCCCCGATGACCAGAGTGGAGATGTTCAGCCACTTCAGCCACTTCGATCCGCTCAGGGCACCGGCCACGCCGCCGATTCCCATGACCACGCTGATCGCCCCGATGGTGGCCGGGGAGCCACCGTGGTTCCTGATGACCACGTACAGGGTGAGGGTCAGGATCTGGAAGAGGAGGTTGCTGCCGGCGACGCACGCGATCGCGGCCCGCACGAATTTCTGTTGCCACAACCAGGTAAAGCCCTCCGCGACCTCGACCCGCAACCTTCGGGGTGCCGCGGTGCGCTCGGCCTGAAACTTGACCTTGATCAGCATCAGGTTGATCAGTGCGGCCACGTGCCCCAGCGCGGCCACGCCGAAGGGCAGCCACCGCGTGAGCGCGAACAGGGCGCTCCCGGCCGGCTGCCCGAGCAGGTTCGCTGCCCGGCTGCGCGCCTCGTTCTGCGAGATCGCCTGCGACACGTGTGTCGAGTGCACCACATTCCGCACCGCGGACTCTTCGCAGAGCTGGTAGACAATGCCCGCGCTCGCCTCGACGAAGGCGGCCGCCATGACATGGAGCAGCCACACATGACCGAGCAGCAGGACGAGCGCGACGCTGCCCATGGCCGCGAGCCCGGCGATATCGCAGAGGATCATCAGTCGGCGGCGGTCCCAGCGGTCGACCACGACCCCCGCGGGCAACTGGATCACCAGGATCGGCACCAGCGCGGCAAACGACACCAGCCCGGCGTCCTCCGCTGACCCTAGCTGGTAGATCATCAGCAGCGGAAAGGCGATGAATCCTATCTGCCGGCCGAGTGCCGCATACCCGGCGCCCGTCCACAGCAGCATAAAATCACGGTTCTTGCGGAGCGGAGGAATCGCGTTCCCCGCCGGTTTCGCCGACTTGTTCCACAACCTCATCTTGGGCCAGCCATTTCTGCGGCAGCCGCGCCGCTGGTGGCGCCATGGCGACACCATTCGAGCGCCGCCATCGCGCTGTACAACTTGTTTTCAGCCTGGTCGAAGACGATGCTCAGCGGGCCATCGATTACGTCCGTGCTGACTTCCTCGCCCCGGTGAGCTGGAAGGTCATGCATGAACACCGCCTCTGGGCTCTTCACCCAGAGATCTTTGGTCACCCGGAAAGGCGCGAAGATCTGCTGCCAGTCCGGATCCGGCTTGCGCGTGCCGGTGGTGCGCCAGCGGGTGGTGTAAATGACGTCGACACCGCTGGGCAGATTTGCCATGTCGTGGGTCTCCACCAGCTTCGCGCCATGCCGCGCGGCATGGCGCAGCGCCCGTTCCGTGATGTCCGCCGTGAGCCCGTACCCCCGCGGCGTGCGCAGCTCCAGCTCGGAATGGGAGATCCGGCTGAGGGCCAGGGCCAGGGCCGCCGCGGTGCTGTTGCCCTCACCGATGTAGAGAACGCGCAGGCCACGCACATCGCCGAAGTGCCGCTGCAGGGTGGTCAGGTCGGCCAGCGCCTGGGTGGGATGCTCAGTCGCGGTCATGGCATTGACGACGGACATGCGGCGCTGCGCGGCCCAGCCTTGCATTTCCTGCGTCTCACCGCCGGTCCTGGCGACGAGCACATCGAGCATGCGGGCGAGCACCCGCCCGGTATCCTCCGCCGTCTCGCCTGTGTTGGTCTGCAGGTCGTCGGGCCCGAAGGCGATAATCTGCGCGCCTAGCCGCAGCGCCGCTGAGCTGAAGGCGGTGCGCGTCCGGGTGGAGCTCAAGCGGAAATAGATTCCGACCACGTCGCCCGCCAGCGGGAGCCTGCCGCCGCCGCCTCCGGAATTCTTCAGAATGTCGTGCCGCATAGCGAAGGCCGCGGCCCGGCGCACGACGAAATCGAGGTCAGAGTCGGTCACATCATCCAGCGAGATGAGGTGCCGCCTGAAGCCCTCCATGGATTCCCCTTCTTTTGCGCGGGAGCGCGCGGAGTCGAAGATCTAGCCGGTGAGGTTGCCGTCAGCCCAGGCGAGCGCGGCTATGAGCGTGTGCGTCACCTGCCGCCCTGATGCGCCGTTGGTGAGGACCACTAGTCCGTTGCCATCGTGGATGCGGCAGATCGAGCGGCAATAGTGGCCGCCGGGCTGGCCCTCGTGACCGAACTCCACGTCACGGCCGTCCGTGTCGACCGCTGCGCCCAGGCCGTAGGAGTGGCCAGGGATCGGCGTCAGCATCTCCCTGGCTCGCTGCGCGGACAGCAGCGACGCGGCCGGGTCGTGGCCGGCGGGCTGGGCTGGCACCGGGGATGAGTCAAGGAAAGAACGCCGGATCTCCACGGCTAGCCGGGCCAGGTCAACCGCCGTGGTCCACATTCCGAGCGCGGCCAGCTGCGGCTGAGCCAACCGGGCGCTGCCGAAGGGCGTGCCGTCCTCACCGTGGCCCGGAGGCAGGACCTGGCTGGAGATAGCCGGGCCGAAGCCGCTGCCGTTCATCCCCAGCGGCTCGAACACCAAAGCGCGCATGAGCTCCGGGAAGGGCTCCCCGGTGACGTCCACCATGATCTGCTGGAGCACCGTGTAATTGACGCTCGCGCTGTGGAAAATCTCGCCCGGCTGCCGGTCCCGCCGCACCGGCGGATTCGTCGCCGGCGACCTGCCATGGAGCAGGTCAGGCACGGAGGGCAGCGGGTCATCGCCGGGAATCGCCAGGTCGGGGATCGACGTCAGCCCGGAGAGGTGGCCGAGCAGATGACGGACGGTGACGGGGGCATCGCCGGGCATGCCCGGCACCTGCCAGGCGGCGAGATACCGGTTGGCCTCGGCGTCCAGGGTGAGAACCCCGGCGTCCACCAGCCTGAGCACCCCGTACGCGGTCACATGCTGGCTCAGCGCGCCCACCGCGAAGGTCGTCTCCGCAGTGACCGGGAGGGACCCGTCTCCCGTGGCCAGGTGCCCGAAACCGGCGGCGGCCATCAGCTCGCCGCCATTGATCATGGCGATGCTTGCCCCCGGCACGCCATGCTCCTCCAGCGCGGCGATGACGGACTCGGGCCGAACCGGAGGCGTCCAGATCTCGACCACGGGTGACTGCGCTGCCTGCTCTCCAGCCGTCTTCCCATCGCGGTGAGCCTGCGGCGCGGACGTCGCCTCCGGCGGCGCGGCCGGCTCCCCCGCCGGGAATCCGGCAGGCGGATCAGCGGTGCCGCGGGCATCGTCGAGGGCGACGGCGAGTTCCCTGAGGCAGCGATGCTGATTCATCATCATGAGAGAGAGCGGCAGTCCGACCCCACGGGCCCTCGCGATGAACTCCACTGCCATGATCGAGTGGCCGCCGAACTCGAAGAAGTCGTCCTCGCGGCCTACTCGCTCGACGCCGAGCAGTTCCCGCCATTGCGCGGCGATCCACGTCTCGCAGGGCGTCTGGGGCGCGGCATACTCGCGCTGCGCGCGCAGCGCGGACTGACTCGGGTCCGGCAACCCGCGCCGGTCAAGCTTGCCGCTGGCGGTCAGCGGCAGCTCGGGCAACGGCACGAAAATCGCGGGGACCATGTACTCGGGCAAGGACTTGCGGAGCAGGACCCGCAGCTCGACGGGACCCGGGATTTCCCCGTCGACGGGGACGAGGTAACCGACTAGCTGCTCGTCGCGCAGCATGACGACCGCCTGGCGCAGCAGGGGATGCTTCTCCAGAGCCGCCGCGATCTCCCCGAGCTCGACCCGGTACCCGCGGACCTTGACCTGATTGTCGCCGCGGCCCAGGAACTCCAGGCTCCCATCCGGACGACGGCGGGCCAGGTCTCCGCTCTTATACAACCGCGCCCCGGCCGACCCGAACGGATCCGGCACGAACCGTTCCGCCGTCAGCCCCGGCCGGTTCAGGTAGCCGCGCGCCACTCCCGGACCACCCACGTGGATCTCCCCCGGCACCCCGATCGGCACCAGGCTCCCGAACCCATCCAGGAGGTGTATCCGCAGGTCACTGAGCGGGCGCCCGACGGGGTTCCCCGCACCCGGCAGGAAGTCCCGGTGGGCGAGGCGATGGTAGGTGGAGTGCACCGTGGTCTCAGTGATGCCGTACATGTTGACGAGCGCCGCGCGACCCAGGCCCAGCCGGTCCGCCCAGGGCTGCAGTTCGTGGATCTCCAGCTTCTCTCCGGCGAAGATGACAGCTCGCAGCGCGAGCCGGTCGATCCGCGAGTCGCCGTCAGCCGCGGCGCCGACCAGGCCCCGGAAGGCCGACGGCGTCTGGCTCAGCATCGTGACCCCCTCCTCGGCCAGCAGGTCGAGGAACTCATCCGGCGACCGGGTCACTTCCTGCGGCACCACCACGAGGGCCCCGCCGTGCAGCAGAGCGCCCCACATCTCGAACACGGAGACGTCGAAGGCGTAGGAGTGGAACAGCGTCCATACATCTGAGGCGTCGAACGCGTAATGCTCCAGCGCCGTGGCCATGAGACGAACGACGTTCGCGTGCGTGAGGGTGACTCCCTTGGGCATGCCGGTCGAGCCCGAGGTGTAGATGACGTAGATCAGGTTGTCGGGGACCGCCGCGGGCTCAGGGTTCGCCGCTGACCGCGCGGCCAGGATCGCCGCGTCACGGTCCAGCACAATGGTGTGTCCCTGGTGAACGGTCTCGATCAGCGGCGCCAGCGCCGACTGCGTCACCACGATGGACACATCGGAATCGGCGATGACATGGGCCAGCCGGTCGGCCGGGTTGACCGGATCCAGCGGCACGTACGCCGCCCCTGCCTTCAGCACGCCGAGCAAGGCCGGAATCAGGTCGATGCCACGATCCAGGCAGATGCCGACTCCCGACTCGGCCTTCACTCCCAGTTCGCGCAGATGGTGCGCCAGGCGATTCGCCTGGGCGTTCACCTCGGCGTACGACAATCGCGCCGCGCCGCACCGCACCGCGACCGCGTCCGGCGTCATCGCGACCTGCTTCTCGAAAAGCTCGTGGACGCACTCCGTCACCGGCGAAGTCAGGGCGCGGGCCGCCGTCACCCCGAGCAGCACCTGTCGCTCTTCAGGTGGCAGGTAGACCGCCCGCGCGTCACCGTCACCGCCGCCGGCCATCGCCTCGAGCACGGCCCGGAACATTCCCGCCACCCGGTCAGCGTTTACCGGGCTGACGGCACGCGGATCGGCGGTCACCCAGATGTACCCGTTCCGCGAGGACACGCTGAGGGGAAATTCTGTCGGGCTGTCGTCGCTGCCCGCCCGGTCCACGAGGGCGGTATCGACCTGACGGAAGTCCTGGTAGTTGAAGTAGACGTTCAGCAGCCGCTGCCGTCCCCGGGCGCCGCGCTGGATCTCCGGGAGCGGGAAGCGCCGGTGCGGCCATAGCTCGACCTCGCGCTCGAAGACCTGCTGCACGTACTCCCGCCACGTGCCGGCGCCGCGCTCCACCACGAACGGCACGGTGTTCAGGTACATCCCATACACGCGGTCAGCGCCCAGCATCTCCGGCCGGGCATCGCACACCAGGCCGACGTGGAACGCCTCTTCATCGGTGAGCTGGCTCATCACCTTGACGAACGCCACCACCAGCACGCTCTTCAGCGACACCTTCGCCTCGGCGGCCAGGGCCCGGAGGTCGGCCTCCAGGTCGTCCCAGGGTGCTCGCCGGACCAGGTACTTCTCCCCAACGGACAGAGCGGTGTCCCCCCATCCGTCCGGAACGGAGAATGCCGGGTACTCCGCCACGACGCGCTGCCAGTACCGACGGTCGTCGGCCGACTCCAGGGCGGCCAGCTCGGCCGCGATGAAGTCGGCGAAACGCACGCGCGGCGGCTCATGCGGCTGCGGCTCCAGCCCGTCCCGGAGCCGCTGGTAGCAGTCGAGCAGCTCCATCAGCAGTGAATGCTGACCCCAGCCCTCCAGGATGGGATGGCACTCCGTGACGGTGATCCAGAAACCGCCGTCGTGGGTGAGGTGCGCGAATATGCGAAACAGCGAGGGAGAACCCAGGTCGAACAGCCGGGACCGTTCCGCCGCGCCGAACTCGCCGATCACCCGCGCGGCCGCGGCCAGCCCGCCGATATCTCGCATCCCGGCCGGAAGTTCCGCGGCGGCGTGGACGAGCTGCATGGGCACCGAGTAGCCAGCCAGGTGCAGGGAGGTACGCAGCACCTCATGCCTGGCCACCACGATGCTGGCCGCCTCGGTCCAGGCGGCCAGGGAGAAGGGCTTGTCGTCCAGGATCCGGAACGACGTGACGTTGTGGTATCTGTGCTGAGCGTCGTCGAGCATCTCCACGAGCATGCCGATCTGAATCTGCGACAGCGGATAAGCGTCCGTGATATCGGCGGGGAGCTTCGCCCGGTCCTCCGCGCTGATCAGCGCGAACGGCTGGACCCCGTCCGGCGCTTCCGCCAGCGCGGGCCGGCCCGTGATCAGCTCGCACAGGCCCGCGATATTGCGGAGGGAGAATAC